>Ga0164241_10005225_pt1 | contig 12244 bp, 9 predicted proteins | sample OricomyardsoilBY_FD_108780 | JGI IMG/M metagenome (GOLD analysis project Ga0164241, IMG submission 108780) | Backyard soil microbial communities from Emeryville, California, USA - Original compost - Back yard soil (BY) | ecosystem: Environmental > Terrestrial > Soil > Unclassified | place: USA...
GGAGGAGCTCGTGAACAACGAGCCGGCGCCCGTCAAGGACGACACCGCCGACACCGAGGACGTCAAGCAGAAGTAGCCTCCTGCGTGAGCGTGACGTGACCGTATGACACGGGCCTCACGTCACGGGAGGTACGCTGCGCCCTCACCCATACGTGTAACGGGTGCGGGCGCAGTCTCATGACCGGACGCGACCGGCCCCCGGGCGCGTCTCGACCGGAAGTTAGTTCGAGGAGATCGACCGACCGTGGCACCACCCGCCGGGCAGATCCGCCCAGGGCGCTATCTCGCGTTCTTCCTGTTCATCGTGGTTCTGCTCTACGCATTGGTGTTCGCCACACCGGACCATCGGGCCTCGCCGAAACTGGGGATCGATCTCCAGGGCGGCACACGAGTCACGCTGACCGCGCGCACCGCGACCGGTGGCGTGCCGCCCAAGGAGTCGCTCGAGCAGGCGCGCCAGATCATCGAGACGCGCGTGAACGGCATCGGTGTCCAGGGCACCGAGGTCGTGCTCGACGGCAACAACATCGTCATCACGGTGCCGGGCGAGGGCGGCGAGCAGGCCAAGGACCTCGGCCAGACCGCCCAGCTGCAGTTCCGCGAGGTGATCGGCCAGCCGATCCCGGCGCAGCCGCAGGAGCAGCAGCAGCCGTCGCAGACCCAGCCACCCGGCTCGACGACCGCGCCGCCGCCGGCGTCGACGGCCCCGCCCGCCGCGTCGAACGCGCCGACCTCCGGCGCGCCGCAGGGCAGGCCTGCCCCGCAGGCGCAGCCGAGCTCCCCGTCGCAGCCGCCCGCGTCCGACGCACCGAAAGCGCCGAGCGATCCGCTCGAGGCGTGCGCGGAGTACAAGAAGGAGTTCGACACCTACGCCGCCGACGTCAAGGCCGGCAAGGAGAGCTCGGTCGCCACGCCACAGCTGATCACGCTCGCCAAGGCCTGCCGGCAGGCTCCGCAGCTCGCACCGAGCAAGGACGGCACGGTGCAGCCGGACCAGACCGTGCAGCAGGCCGCGGTGGAGGCGACCACCTGCACCAAGGGCACGCAGGTCGGTGACCCGCTGGTCGGCAACGACGACCCGAAGCTGCCGCTCGTCGCCTGTGACCAGGACGCCACGGCCAAGTACATCCTCGGCCCGTCGTTCCTGTCCGGCACCCAGATCTCCGACGCGAACTCCGGGGTCAACCCACAGGGCGTCGGCTACGTGGTGAACCTCAACTTCAAGAGCGAGGGCAGCAGGACCTGGGCCGACTACACGACGGCCAACGTCGGCAAGCAGGCCGCGTTCGTGCTCGACACGCAGGTCGTGTCCGCGCCGGAGATCCGCGAAGCGATCAGCGGTGGCAGCACCACGATCAGCGGCGGCGGCCAGGGCGGGTTCACCGCCGACGAGGCCCGCAGCCTTGCCGAGGTCCTCAAGTACGGCTCGCTGCCGCTGTCGTTCGCCTCGTCCGAGGCGGAGACCGTGTCCGCGACGCTGGGCCTGTCCTCGCTGCGCGCGGGCCTGATCGCCGGCGCGATCGGCCTCGTGCTCGTGTTCGTCTACTGCCTGTTCTACTACCGGATGCTCGGCGTGCTCACCGCGCTGTCGCTGGTCCTCTCCGGCGCGATCGTGTTCGCGGTGCTGGTGTTGCTCGGCAGGTGGATCGGGTTCACCCTCGACCTCGCCGGCGTGGCGGGCTTCATCGTCGCGATCGGTATCACGGCCGACTCGTTCGTGGTGTTCTTCGAACGCCTGAAAGACGAGATACGCGAGGGCCGGACGTTCCGCTCCGCGGTACCGCGGGCATGGGTCCGGGCCCGGCGCACGATCCTGTCCGCCGACACGGTCATGTTCCTCGCCGCCGCCGTGCTGTACGTGCTCGCCGTGGGCCAGGTGAAGGGCTTCGCGTTCACGCTCGGCATGTCGACCGTGCTGGACCTGGTCGTCGTGTTCCTCGTGACCCACCCGCTGGTGGCGATCGCTTCGAAGTCGAAGATGCTGTCCAACCCGCGCTTCTCCGGGCTGGGCGCGGTGCAGCGGCTGGCGGCCGATCGCCGCAAGGCCGCCGGGCCCACCGTGAAGGAGGCGTGACGTGCCGACCAACGAATCCCCCAGCACCACCCCGGTGAAGAAGGAAAGCATCTTCCACCGGATGTACGTCGGCACCGGTGCGTTCGACGTCGTCGGCAAGCGCAAGCGGTGGTATCTCTTCTTCGCGATCCTGATCCTGGTGTGCCTCGCGTCGATCGTGTTCCGGGGCTTCAACCTCGGCATCGACTTCAAGGGCGGCACCAAGATCTCGATGCCGTCCGAGGGCACCGACGGCAAGATCACCACCGAGCAGGTCACCACGATCTACACCGACACGCTCAAGCAGGACCCGGCGGCCGTGCAGTCGGTCGGCGCCGGGGACAGCGAGACGATCCAGATCCGGTCGGAGACGCTGAGCACCGCCGAGGTCGCGGAGCTGAAGCAGGCGCTGTTCGAAGGCCTGCACCCGGTCGGCGACAACGGCCAGGCGAGCGAGCGGGCCATCAGCGACAGCGCGGTGAGCGCGTCGTGGGGTGGCGAGATCTCGCAGAAGGCGCTGATCGCGCTCGCGGTGTTCCTCGTTCTGGTGACGGCGTTCCTGGCGTTCTACTTCGAGCGATGGATGGCGGTCGCGGCGCTCGCCGCGCTGATCCACGACGTGCTGATCACGGCGGGCGTGTACTCGATCGTCGGCTTCGAGGTCACGCCGGCGACGGTCATCGGCCTGCTGACGATCCTCGGCTTCTCGCTGTACGACACGGTGGTGGTGTTCGACAAGGTCAAGGAGAACACCCGAGGTCTGCTCGGCCTGACGCGGCGAACGTACGCGGAGGCGGCGAACCTGGCGCTGAACCAGACGCTGATGCGCTCGATCAACACGTCGCTGATCGCCGTGCTTCCGGTGCTCGGCCTGCTGGTCGTCGGCGTCGGCCTGCTCGGTGTCGGCACCCTGCAGGACCTGGCGCTGGTGCAGCTGACCGGCATCATCGCGGGCGCGCTGTCCTCGATCGCCCTGGCCACACCGATCCTGGTCGACCTGAAGATGCGCGAGCCGAAGTTCAAGGAGCAGGCACGCCGGGTCCACGCGCGGCGCGAGAACCTCGCCCGCAAGGCCGCCGAACGCGGCGCGGCGGGGGAGATGGTGGACGCGACGGGCGAGTTCTCCGGGGACCTGCCGGCCGGCGACGAGGACTCGCTGGATGCCGAGCTGCGCCAGGAGCGTGCCATGGCCGCGGCGTCGAGCGTGCCGGCCCGCAACCCGAAGTCGGCCGAGCAGCAGCGACGCAGGCCGCCGGGCAAGCAGTCGGGCAGGCCGTCCGGCAAGCAGGCGAGCCGCCCGTCGGGCAAGCGACGCCACTGACATGAGCGCCGTCGACAAGGCGCTGGAGCTGGTGCGCACGGTTCCGGACTTCCCGGAGCCGGGCGTGCTGTTCCGGGACCTGAACCCGGTCTTCGCGTCGCCGGCCGCGTTCCGCGCGGTCATCGACGCGCTGGCCGAGGGCATCCCGTCCGATGTGGACGTTCTGGCGGCCGTCGAGGCGCGCGGTTTCCTGCTCGGCGGCGCGCTGGCCTGCCTGCGCGACTGCTCGCTCGTGCCGATCCGCAAGCCGGGCAAGCTGCCGGTCGTGGCGGATCGGATCGACTACGAGCTGGAGTACGGCAGGACCACGCTCGAGCTGCCGGGCGGCGTGTTGCCCTCCGGCGCGCGGGTCGCGGTGGTCGACGACGTCCTGGCCACCGGCGGCACGGTCGCGGCGACGTGCGAGCTGGTGGAGCGCGCCGGTGCCGAGGTCGCCTCGGTGTCGGTGGTCCTGGAGCTTGCGGCGCTGGGCGGCCGGGACCGCCTGTTCGGCCGCAAGATTCACTCGCTCCAGACGATCTGAGCCTGTCTCAGTCGAACTGGACGGACCGCTTCGACAGGCCGTACCAGTAGCCGTCGATGACCGACCGCGGCGTGTCGCCGGCCGCCAGCGAGGCCCCGATGGAGACGAACAGCGGCGCGAAGTGCTCGGTGCGCGGGTGGGCCATCCGGCCCGACGGCGCCTTGTGCAGGAAATCGATCAGCGAGTCGAAGTCCTTGGCGGCAAGGGCTTCCTCACCCCACAGGTCGAACTCGGCCGACCACGACGGCGCGGCCACCGCCGGGTCCGCCATCGTGATGGCCGACAGGTTGTGGGTGAAGAACCCGCTGCCGATGATCAGCACGCCCTCGTCGCGCAGCGGCGCCAACCTGCGGCCGACCTCCAGCAACACGGTGGGCTCCAGGGACGGCATCGAGATCTGCAGCACCGGCACGTCGGCGTCCGGGTACATCTCGACGAGCGGCACGTAGGCGCCGTGGTCGAGGCCGCGGTCCGGCTCGTCGTGCACTGGCGTGCCGGGCCCGGTGAGGAGCTTGCGGACCGACTCGGCGAGCGCGGGCGCGCCCGGCGCCGGGTAGGTCACGGAGTAGTACCGGTCGGGGAATCCCCAGAAGTCGTAGACCAGCGGCACGGTCGTGGTGGCGCCGATCGCGAGGGGCGCGTTCTCCCAGTGCGCGGACACGACCAGGATCGCCTTCGGCTTGGGCAGGCCCGTGGACCACGACGCCAGCTCGCGCGTCCACACCTGGTCGTCGGCCAGAGGAGGCGCGCCGTGGCTGAGGTATAACACCGGCATCGACATGTACACTCCGTAAGTTGAACCTTCAACAACAGAGTACATCAACCCGTTGACCGATCCGGGATCGATTCGCGGCTATTCTCAACGAAAGAGGAGCCGCGAGTGAGTCAAGACGTCGAAGCGGGTTCGCAGCCGGACGCCGCCGCAGCACCACAAACGCCCGCGCGCGCGCCGTCCGCGACACGCCGCGTGCGGGCACGCCTGGCCAGGCGCATCACCGCCCAGCGGTCCGCCCCGGTCAAGCAGGTGCTCGAACCCCTGTCGGCCGTCCACCGCGAGCTGCACCCCAAGGCCGACCTGGCCCTGCTCCAGCACGCCTACGACGTCGCCGAGGAGGCGCACCGCGGGCAGCGGCGCAAGTCCGGCGACCCGTACATCACCCACCCGCTCGCGGTCGCCACGATCCTGGCCGAGCTCGGCATGGACACGATCACGCTCGTCGCCGCCCTGCTGCACGACACGATCGAGGACACCGACTACGCGCTGAAGAACCTGCACGACGACTTCGGCGAGGAGGTCGCCCGGCTCGTCGACGGCGTCACCAAGCTGGACAAGGTGCAGCTGGGCAGCGCGGCCGAGGCGGAGACCATCCGCAAGATGGTCATCGCGATGGCCCGCGATCCCCGGGTGCTGGTGATCAAGCTCGCCGACCGGCTGCACAACATGCGCACCATGCGCTTCCTGCCGCCGGAGAAGCAGGCCAAGAAGGCCCGCGAGACCCTCGAGGTGCTCGCCCCGCTCGCGCACCGGCTCGGCATGGCCACGGTCAAGTGGGAGCTCGAGGACCTGGCGTTCGCGATCCTGCAGCCGAAGAAGTACGACGAGATCATGCGGCTGGTCGCCACCCGGGCGCCCTCGCGCGACATCTACCTGCACAAGGTCACCGACGAGCTGGCCTCGCACCTCGAGGCGTCCCGGATCAACGCGAAGGTCGAAGGGCGGCCGAAGCACTTCTACTCGATCAACCAGAAGATGATCGTCCGCGGCCGCGACTTCGACGACATCCACGACCTGGTCGGCGTGCGGATCCTGGTCGACGACGTGCGCGACTGCTACGCCGCAATGGGCGTGGTGCACGCGCTCTGGCAACCGATGCCCGGCCGCTTCAAGGACTACGTGGCCCAGCCGCGGTTCGGCGTGTACCAGTCGCTGCACACGACGGTCATCGGGCCGGACGGCAAGCCGCTCGAGGTGCAGATCCGCACGCAGGAGATGCATCGCACGGCCGAGTACGGCATCGCCGCGCACTGGCGGTACAAGGAGACCAGGGGCACCCACGACGGCCAGGCCGTGGAGATCGACGAGATGGCCTGGATGCGCCAGCTCCTCGACTGGCAGCGCGAGGCCGCGGACCCCGGCGAGTTCCTCGACTCGCTGCGCTACGACCTCGCCGCCCGGGAGATCTTCGTCTTCACGCCCAAGGGCGACGTGCAGACGCTGCCCGCCGGGTCCACCCCGGTCGACTTCGCCTACGCCGTGCACACCGAGGTCGGCCACCGCTGCATCGGAGCACGGGTCAACGGCAGGCTGGTCGCGCTCGAGCGCAAGCTCGAGAACGGCGACGTGGTCGAGATCTTCACGTCGAAGGCCGAGGGAGCGGGCCCGACCCGCGACTGGCTCGCCTTCGCCGCCTCGCCGCGCGCCCGCGCCAAGATCAAGCAGTGGTTCGCCAAGGAGCGCAAGGAAGAGGCGATCGAGGCCGGCAAGGAGTCGATCACCAAGGAGGTGCGCCGGACCGGGCTGCCGATGCAGCGGCTCGTGTCGGCCGACTCCATGTCCGCGCTCTCCCGGGAACTGCGCTACACCGAGGTGAGCGCGCTCTACGCGGCCGTGGGGGAGGGCCACACCTCCGCACGGCACGTCGTGCAGCGGCTGGTCGCGCTGCTCGGCGGCGTCGAGCACGCCGAGGACGAGCTGGCCGAGCGCGCCACGCCGTCCACGGTGCACCGCCGCCGCCCGACCGGCGACGCGGGTGTGATCGTCAAGGGCGCGAGCGACGTGTGGGTCAAGCTGGCTCGCTGCTGCACCCCGGTCCCGGGCGACGACATCCTGGGCTTCGTCACCCGCGGCGGCGGGGTCTCGGTGCACCGGACCGACTGCACCAACGCGGGCGAGCTGCTGGACTCCCCCGAGCGGCTGGTCGACGTGGAGTGGGCGCCGTCGGAGTCGTCGGTGTTCCTGGTCGCGATCCAGGTGGAGGCGCTGGACCGGCACCGCCTGCTCTCCGACGTGACGAAGGTGCTCGCGGACGAGAAGGTCAACATCCTGTCCGCGTCCGTGACCACGTCCCGCGACCGCGTGGCGGTGAGCCGCTTCAGCTTCGAGATGGGCGACCCGAAGCACCTCGGCCACGTGCTGAAGGTCGTGCGCAGCGTCGAGGGCGTCTACGACGTCTACCGTGTGACCTCCGCATCGTGACGGCCGCCTGAGCCGCGCGTCCGATTCCTTCAAGACCCACCGCGCCGGCCGGCCCTAGGTTGGCCGGGTGACCACCTCCGTTCTCGACCGCGCCGCAGACTACGTCCTGCGCACCTCCCGCATCCTCGAGCGCCGCCGCTTCGACCATCTGTTCCGCGGCGGCAGCGCCGACGCGGTCACCGCCGCGCTGGTGCCGTACCGCAACCCGGACGGCGGCTTCGGCAACGCGCTCGAGCCGGACTGCCGCGCGCCCGGCAGCCAGCCCGTCACCACGATGGGCGCGCTGGCCATGCTCGACGAGATCGGTGCGGTCGGCGGCGAGCTGGGCCGCGGGATCTGCGACTACCTGCTGTTGGTCGGCGCACCGGACGGCGGCGTGCCGTTCGTGCACCCGTCCGCCCGCGGCTACCCCATGGCGCCGTGGTGGGAGATCCCCGTCGAGCAGGTGGGATCGCTGATCCCGACCGCCACGCTCGCCGGGCTGCTGCACAAGAACGCGGTCGACCATCCCTGGCTGGGACCGGCCACCGCGTTCTGCTGGCAGCAAATCGACGCGATCACCGACACCCACCCCTACGAGGTGCTGGCGTGTCTTTCCTTCCTCGACCACGTGCCCGACCGCGATCGTGCCCGCCGGGCCGCGGACCGTCTGGGTGAGATGGTCCGCACAGGACGGCTGGTGACCATCACCGGTGACGAGCCGACGCCGGCGGGGTACACCTCGGGCGAGGTGAAGTACCCGCACGATTTCGCCCCGACGCCGGAAAGCCTTGCCTGCGCCTGGTTCTCGGCCGCCGAGCTGGCGTCCGGTTTGGACACGCTGGTGGCCGAGCAGCGCGACGACGGCGGCTGGCCGGTCCGCTGGCGGATCTGGCTGCCGGTGATCGCCTACGAGTGGGGCGGCTGGCTGACCATCGAGGCACTGACCGTCCTCATGGCACACGGGCGGCTCACGCGGCCGTGAGCAGCCGCGTCGGGCTGAGGCCGGCCAGGGCACGCACCTCCCTCGACAGGTGGGCCTGATCGGCGTACCCCGCCCGGTACGCAACGTCCGCCAGCTCCGTGCCCTCGCGGGCCAGCCGCATCGCCCGGTCGAACCGCAGCACCCGCTGCAGCGTCTTCGCGCCGTACCCGAACGCCGCCAGGCAGCGCCGGTGCAGCTGGCGTTCCGTGAGCCCGATCGCGTCGGCCATCGCGCCCACCCGCGAACCGTCGCGGGCGAGCCGGAGTAACTCGGGCACCGCCGGATCCGGGTCGGTCCGCACACCGGCGAGGACCGCGGAGCCGAGCACCGCCTGCGCCTGCGCCGTCGAGCCGGTGGACGCGAGCGCCTCGGCGATCGGCGCCACCCGGCGCGCCCACAGCTGCGCCAGGTCGTGCCGCTCGTCGCGTAACGCGTCCGCCGGCACGCCCAAGCCAGCCGCCGAACGGCCCGTGCGAAAACGGACCCCGACGAGCTCGCCCGGCGCCAGCGCCGACACGTGCGCCCGGGTGTCCGGGCCTGCCACGAACAACGAGCCGCTCTCGCGATGCCAGATGACGTCCACGCAGGCGTCCGGCACGATCCGCACGACGGGCCCGCCGCCCGCCGGCAAGGCGGTGACGTGCCGCGACCAGACGCAGCTCAGCAGTCCCCGCGCCACCGCGGGGACCGGACGTTCCAGATAGCGGTCCATGCCGGCAGTCTGGCACCGGCCACCGACAGAAAGCGGCGGTCAGCTCTTGACGGTGGCCGTCTCGATGTCCACCGGCAGCTTCGGGGCGCCGTCGTCGGGGCTCTGGCCGGCGGTGATGCCGCCCTTGGCGATCTTGTCGAGGACCTTCAGGCCGGACTCGGTGACCTCGCCGAACACGGTGTAGTTCGGCGGCAGCGTCGAGTCCCCGTAGACCAGGAAGAACTGGCTGCCACCCGTGTTCGGCCCGGCGTTGGCCATCGCCAGCATGCCGCGCTCGTACAGGCTCAGCGGCTGCCCGCCGGACTGTGCGGCCGGTGCCTCGGTGAGGTCCTTCGGGAGCTCGTCGGGGATCGAGTAGCCGGGACCGCCCGTGCCGTCGCCCTTCGGGTCACCGCACTGCAGCACCTTGAGACCCTCGGACGCGGTCAGCCGGTGGCACTTGGTGCCGTCGAAGAACTTCTCGTTCACCAGGTGCTCCATGCTCTGCACGGTGCACGGCGCCTTGGCCCTGTTCATGGTCAGCCCGATGTCGCCCTGGCCGGTCTTGAGGTCGACCGAGACGGTGCCCTTCTTGGGCGTCTCCTTCGGGTCGTCCGGTATGCCGGGATCCTTCTCCGGCTTCTCGGCGGCGTTCTCCTTGAACGCGCACGGACCGTCGGTGCTCTCGCCGGCCGCCGGCGTGTCGCTCGGCTTGTCGGCGGTGTCGGCGGTCGAGTCGTCCGGCCCCAGGTTGGTCAGCCAGAACACCAGTCCGACCACGGCGACCACGACGAGCACGGTCAGGGCGACGCCCCAGATCCGCCGTTTCTTCGCACGTTCCACCCGGCGGGCGAGCTGGCGTTCAAGCTTTCGCTTGGCCGCCTGCCGACGCTGTTCGTTGCTCGGCACCGGGCACCCTCCTGACCTCTGACATCCTTGCCGGGCGGCAGTCTATGGGTACCGGTGGTAAGAACTTTGTAGAGGTCCGCAAACTCTCAGCCGATTCCTAGAATGGATACTAGGCGTGGCACCCCGGTGACTGGTCTCCGGCGGCGCGGACTGACAAGGTGGACCCATGCAGGACAGGCGCGACGACGGGACCTCGCCGTTCGCCGACGAGCTGGAACGGCTGCTGCGCAAACGAGGCCTGTCCTGGCGACGCCTCTCCGACCTCATCGGCTACACGCCGAGCTGGTTGTCCAAGATCAAGCACGGGGCCCCGCCGTCCGCCGAGCTGGCCCGCAAGTGCGACCAGGTTCTCGAGGCGGACGGGCAGCTCATCGCGCTCGCCGCGGCCGCGGGCGGGCCCGTCCGGCTGGCCCAGCTTCCCGCCGCCGCCGCCACGTTCGTCGGCCGCGAGGCCGAGCTCGTCGCGCTGTCCGGCATCCTGTCCGTCGAGGGAGAGCCCGGCACGCCCCAGGTCGTCGCCATCGACGGCCCGCCCGGTGGCGGCAAGACCGCGCTGGCGTTGCGGGTCGCGCACTCGGTCGCCGACCAGTACTCCGACGGCCAGCTCTACGTCGACCTGCGCGGCTACTCGCCGGACGGCCAGCCCCGCGGCGTCGACGAGGTGCTGGAGGAGTTCCTGACCGCCCTCGGCGTGCAGCTGGACGTCATCCCGGCCGGTCTCGAGGCACGCGCGAAGCTCTACCGCTCGGTGCTCGCCGACCGCCGGGTGCTCGTCGTGCTCGACAACGCGGCCGACTCCCAGCAGCTCGAGCCGCTGCTGCCCGCGTCGGCGGGCTGCGGCGTCGTGGTCACCAGCCGCAAGCGCCTCGGCGGCCTGGCCGTGCAGGGCGACCGGCGGATCACCCTGGGCCCGATGGCCGAGGAGGAGTCGACCACGCTGCTGTGCAAGGTCATCGGCAAGGAGCGGTCCCGGGCCGAGCCGGAGGCCATCCGCGCGCTCGCCAACCGCTGCGGGCACCTCCCGCTCGCGCTGCGCATCGCGGCCGAGCGGGTGGCGACCCACCCGCACCACTCGGTCAGCCTCCTGGTCGAGGAGCTGGCCAGCGAGGAGCTGCGGCTGGAGGCGCTGTCCACCGACGACTCCGTCGCGGTGAAGACGGTCTTCTCGTGGTCCTACCGCGACCTGTCCACCGACGCCGCCCGGATGTTCCGGCTGCTCGGCCTGCACAGCGGCTCCCACGTCCGCACCGGCGCGGCGGCGGCCCTGGCCGGCCAGCCGATCGTGCGGGCGCGCAGGCTGCTGGACCGCCTGACCGGCGTCCACCTGCTCGAGGGGCTGGGCAACGACCGCTACCGGATGCACGACCTGCTGCGCGTCTACGCCGCCGAGCAGGCGGCGGGCGAGGAGTCCGACGAGGAGCGCATGCTGGCGCTGCGCCGCATGATCGACTGGTACGTGCACAACACCTACGCGGCCAACCACGCGCTCGCCCCGCAGCGCCACGACCCGGAGCTGGAGAAGTCCGACTTCCAGATCGACGTGTCCGAGTTCGACTACGACTCCGCCCTGCAGTGGTGCGAGCTGGAGATGTCCAACATCGCCACCGCCACCCGCACCGCGGTCGAGATCGGTGAGAACGTCGCGGGCTGGAAGCTGCCCGCGGGCTCGTTCAACTACCTCAACCTGCGCAAGCGCTGGACGGCGTGGGTGGCCTCGCACGAGGTCGGCGTCATCTCGGCCCGCCGCGCGGGTGACCGGTACGGGGAGGCGTGGGTGCTGAACAACCTCGCCATCGCCTACCGCGAGCTGCGCCGCACCAACGACGCCAAGGAATGCTTCATCCAGGCGCGGGCGCTGCGCACCGAGCTCGGCGACCGGGTCGGGCAGGCCTGGAGCCTCACCGGCATCGGGTTCGTCGGCTTCGACCAGAGCCGCTTCGACGCCGCTGCGCTGCACTTCGGAGAGGCGCTGGACATCTTCCGCGAGGTCGGCGACCGGCACGGCGAGGGCATCGCGCTCGCCAACGTCGGCGACGCCTACCGCTGCCTGTCCGACTACGACCGGGCGGTCGACGCGCTCGAGCAGGCGCTCGCGCTGTTCCGCGACATCGAGGACAGCTACGGCGAGTGCTACACGCTGGTCAAGCTCGGCGAGACGTACTCGGAGCTGGCCCGGCAGGCCGACGCGCTCGACTGTTTCCAGCGCGCGCTCGAGACCCGCCGTGGACTCGGCGACCGGTGGGGCGTGGGGGAGACCCTGCACAAGCGCGGGCTGGTGCTGTTCGACAGCGGCCAGCCCGACCTGGCCAAAGATTCGTTACGCGAGGCGTTCTCGATTTTCGACGAGCTCGGCGATCCGCGCGCCGCCGATGTGCGCGAGACGTTGACCAAGAACGCCTGAGTCAGCTTTTCAGCGCGGCGAACATCAAATCCCGGAACGCCGGCACGTCCACGGTTTCCGCGACCTTCACCGGAACGCGTCCCGCGCCGGCATTGGTCGGAATGTAGGCGTCGCTGGAGATGGGCCGCACATCCGACACGACCTGGCCCCGGGTGTGGGTGCCGGTCAGCTCCACACCCAGCGGCA
>Ga0164241_10005226_pt1 | contig 12243 bp, 11 predicted proteins | sample OricomyardsoilBY_FD_108780 | JGI IMG/M metagenome (GOLD analysis project Ga0164241, IMG submission 108780) | Backyard soil microbial communities from Emeryville, California, USA - Original compost - Back yard soil (BY) | ecosystem: Environmental > Terrestrial > Soil > Unclassified | place: USA...
CGAGCGCTCACCGCCATGTACGCAGAGTTCGTGGCGCACGCGCCCCAGGGCAAGCTCGTGAAGCTCGAGAACCACGACCACAGCAAGCTGCTCACGCCGGGCCCCGTGCTCGATACCATCGTCGCGGGCGTTCGCGAGCTCGCCGCGCCCGCGTCCGCGGCGGTCGAGCCTCCGTGAGGCCCGCGCGATCGCTCAGAGCCGACCGAATAGGTACGCGAGAGCGAAGACGTAAAAGAGATTGAAGACCGCGAGCCAGACGAGCGTCTTCTTCAGCCCGACTTTGGGATTTTTGAGGCGGGCCGCGCGCGCGGGCAGCGCGATGGTCGCGAAGATGATCGACAGAAGAAGGAGCTTGGCCATCGGAGCGTGACGCCCCCCGCCCTAGAGCGAACGGATGACGCGCGCCGGTTGGCCCGCGGCGAGCGAGCGGGGCGGCACGTCGCGGGTGACGACGCTGCCGGCGCCGACGACGCTGCCGGCGCCGATAGTGACCCCGCGCAAGACGATCACGCGCAATCCCAGCCACACGTTGTCTTCGAGCACGATCGGCGCCGAGGGAGGGGTCTCGTTGCGCCGCTCCGGGTCGAGCGAATGGAAATCGTTGTCGATGAGCGTGCAGTGTGTGCCGATCGAGCAATTGCGCCCGATGCTCACGCGCAGCGACGCGCCGATGGAAACGCCGTAATTCACGTACGTTCCCGCGCCGAGCTCGAGCCGCGCGCCGCGCGCGACGCCGAGCTCGATGGGCGCGAGCGTCGAGACCATCCTCACCTTGTCACCGACGATCAGCGCGCCGTTGTTGCGCACGATGGGCGTGCCCCAAACGCGCACGCCGAAGCCGAGCTCCGTCGCGGCGCGCAGGTACCAGCGCGCGCGCAGGACTGCGGGGCCCTCGTGCCACAGTTTGTCGAGCGTCAGGCGACCGTTCACGGGCAAGCTCGCTCGGTTCACGACCGCTTCGCTAACCAATGCGTGACGGAGGCCCGCTGTCGTGCTCACCGGACACGGGCGGCAGGCGCAAGTCGGCGAGCACGGGCAGCTGCATCGTTGCCACCTGCCAGCGCTCCACGACGAGACCGCTGCGCAGCTCGGCCACGATCGGCAGGAGGAACGCGAGCAGGAGCGACAGCAAGAGCCCCCCGCCGATGATCATTGCGGGCTTGGGCTTCGTGGGCTTGCTGGGCGGGTCGGCGGGAATGACGACTTTGTAACGGAAGTTGAAGGCAGCCTGCGCGGTGTCGAACTGGATGCGGCCGCTCCGGATATCGTCGCGCAGCGCGCCGTATTTGGAGACGGCGCTCGCCAGCTGAACGGCGAGGGCCGGGTCGATGTTGCCGGCGTCGAGCAGCTGGCCGATGTCGCGCGGCAACGGCTCGACTTGCGGGGCGGCGGCGCTCGGAACGAGCGTGCGGCCGCCCGCGGCGGGGCCGCGCGTGCCGATGATGTCGCGCTGCTTGAGCTCGCCGTCGAGGCTCTGTACCTCCGAGCGAAGCAGCGCGATCTCCGACGGCACCTGCTCGGCGGTCGCGAGCCGCCGCTGGGCCGTGACGACGTCCGGGTGGTTGGGCGTCAGGCGAACCTTCAAATCCTCGAGCTTGCGCCGCTCCTCGGCGACGCGCTGCTCGTGCGCGCGGTTCCACTCGGCGAGCTTCTGGCGCTTCTCGTCGAGCTGCTCCTTGAGCTCTGGGCGGAGCCCGTCGGTGACGGCGGCCGTCGCGGCACGTGGACGGGCGCGCGGCGCCGCGTCCCCCGCGTCCTTGACGGCGGCCGAAGCCGCCGCGCGCGACGCAGCGCGGAAGCTCTCATCGCGCTGATCGAGCAGGGTGCGTGCCTGCTTGGCGAGCGTCTCAATCTCCTCCCGCAGGCTCGTCGCGTGACCGTCGAGAATCGCGAGCTTCTCCTCGAAGGCGGACATTTCGGCCGTGTGGCGCGCCTTGACGAAGCTCTCGCGAGCGGCCTCGGCGATCTCGGCCGCCGTTTTCGGATCGGGCCAGTCCACCGACACCGTGAGTGTCCCGTTGCCGGGCCTCACGCTGAGCTTCGTCTCGAGCGTTCCGACGAGCACCGTACGCATGTCTTCGTCGCTCGGCTCGCCGAACAAGCTCGCGAAGATGCGGTCCTTGAGGGCGAAGAGCGGCGAGCGCCGCTCGTGCCATTTCTTGATCAGGCCCGTGTCCCGCACGATGCCCTCGAGGTTCTCGTGCCGCAATACGAGGCTATCGGCGGCCGTGAGGACGTTCGGGCCGTAGTTGCCCTCGAGCACCTGGCTGGTGTCGACCATCAGCACGGTCGTGCAGCTGTACGTGCGGGGCACGTAACGGAAAGCGGCGATCGTCAGCGCTATGCCGGCGACGAAGACGAGGCCGATCAGCCACCGGCGCGCCCGCAGCGCCCGGCGCCCGAACTGCAGGTAGCTCTTGATGAGCTCGGGGTCGATTCCACCTCCACCCCGTTCGTCCGCGGCATCTTCTTCGTCCATCGGTCCTCGCGTCGCAACACAGCGCGCACCTGCTCGGGCACCGTTCCAGTAATGCTGAACGACGCCCGAACTTGGACGATAGAGCCGCCACCGGCCCCCGGCAAGTTCGGCCCCTCCGGCACGCGCGGTCCCCGCTTCTCGGGGTAGAAGGAAGCCGCGTGACCATCACCGTCGTCGGCGCACTGCATCGGGGCACGGTTCGAGTCGGCTCACTCGCGGCGCTCGCGGCGCTCGCGTGCTCCGAGAAGCCGCCGCGTGCGGTCTACCCTCCCGACTGGAACGGGGGCGCGCCGAGTGCGGCCGCGTCGAGCGGCGTTGCGTCGAACGACGCGGGTCCCGAGGATCCGCCCGGCGACCCGTACCCCGCAACGCCGACGGCGCCGCCACCGGTCCCGCCCCCCGCGGGCCGCGGTCAGGACGTCGAGCTCCAGCGCTACATCGTCGTCGATCAGTTCGGCTACCAACCCAAGCTGGCGAAGGTGGCGATTTTGGTCGATCCCGCGCGGGGCTGGAACGCCGCCGACGAATACAAACCCGGTCCCACGCTCGAGGTCCGGCGCTGGTCGGATTCGAAGCCGGTGTGGCAAGGCAAGCCGGCAGCGTGGAAGGCCGGCGCGCTCGACGAGACGGCGGGCGATCGCGGCGCGTGGCTCGACTTCACGAAGCTCGAAACGCCGGGCCTCTACTACGTGTTCGATCCGAAGAACGCGGTGCGTTCGCACCCGTTCGAAATCGCTGACGGCGTGTACCGCGCGGCGCTGAAGAGCGCGGCGCGCATGTACTACTTCAATCGCGCCAATTTCGAGAAAAAGCCGCCATTCTCCTGCGTCGGCAAGCGCTGCTGGTCGTTGGGCGCCGACTACGTGGGCTCGGCGCAAGACAGGGAAGCTCGCAGCGTCAAGGATCGCTACAACGCGAAGACGGCGCGCGACCTGAGCGGCGGCTGGTGGGATGCCGGCGACGTGAACAAGTACGTGACCTTCTCGAGCGATCCGGTGCACCAGTTGCTCACGGCCTTCGAGGAGCGCCCGAGCGCGTTCACCGACGACTTCAACATCCCCGAGTCGGGCAACGGGGTGCCCGATCTCATCGACGAGGTGCTGGTCGAGCTCGCGTGGCTCAAGCGCATGCAGCCGCCCGACTTGAAGGGCGGCGCGCTCATCAAGGTGGGGCTCGCGGACTACGGCGATCCCGTGCCGGATCGCAGCCGCTTTCCGCGCTTTTACTACCCGGAGCCGTGCTCGGCGGCGACGATCGTCGTCGCGGGCGAGTTCGCGCATGCCGCGCTCGTCCTCAAGCAGTTTCCAGCGCTCGCCAGCGAGGTCGTCGACCTCACGCAACGCGCGAAGAGCGCGTGGACGCACTTCCAGACCAAGCCCAAGAGCGAAGCGTGCGACGACGGCAGCATCAAGTCCGGTGACGCGGACCGCACGCTCGCCCAACAAACCGCCGACGCGGTCATCGCGGGGGCGTACCTCTTCGCGCTCACGGGCGACGCCACCTACGCCGAACAGGTCAATCAGAACTACGCGACGACCCACCCGTTCCAGTCCGACGACTGGTCGATGTACGACCCCGCGCAGGGCGACGCGCTCCTCTACTACGCGTCGCTGCCGAACACGGACGCCGGCGTCAAACGAGCGATTTTGGAGCGGAAAAAATCGCTGCTTCAAAGCAGCGAGCTCTTCGGGTTTCGACCGGAGCTCGACCTCTATCGCGCGTACCTGCGCTCGGGCACGTATCACTGGGGCAGCAACAACCAGCGTGCCGCGGTCGCGAACACGAACTACGACGCGATTCGCTGGAACCTAGTCGCCGGCGACGCCGTCGACGCCTTTCGCGAGCGCGCGGCGGGCATGCTGCATTCGTTCCACGGGGTAAACCCGATGCAGCTCGTCTACCTCACGAACATGTACGCCGACGGAGGTGACGCCTGCGCCGACGAGCTCTTCCACGCGTGGTTTCGCGACGGCGATCCGAAGTGGGACAACGCACGCACCTCCGAGCTCGGGCCGGCGCCCGGTTACGTCACGGGCGGTCCGAATCGCTCTTACTGCGATGGTCAAGACCCTGGCCAGCACGCCTGCGCCTCCAGCCCCGTCCGTCGCCAACCCCCGGGCAAAGCCTATTTCGATCGCAACACGGGCTACGAGCCGCAGGACCCGTTCGACCAATCGTGGCAGGTGAACGAGCCGGCGATTTATTATCAGGCGTCGTACGTGAGGTTGGTGTCGAAGTTCGTCGGCGAAGCGGCGCGCTGAGCTCGGCGCGCGTCAAAAATCCGCGACATCCACGCGGATGATGCCGTTCTCCGGCAGCTCTTTCGCGCAGCCCGCCTCCCACGCGAAGAACGCGCCCTCCGCCGCGGAGTAAACGAAACCCGCGGGTGTATACGGCGCCGCAGGCGTGACGGGCCGCCAACTCTGGCCTTTGTTGTCGGAGCGCACGATGGTGTCCGCGCTCGTCGTGGCGATGCTGCCGTCGGGGAGCTCGATGGGGTGCACGGAGGAGACGATGCCGCCGCCCACGACGCGCTCCCAGGTTTCCCCCGCATCCTCGCTGCGAGCGATGCCGCCCGACAATTCGATCGCCCAATAGATGACGCCCGTCGACGTGATGAGCGGCACGCTTGCGCCGCCGAACGAGCTCGCGATGTCCCACGTTTCCCCGGCGTCGCTCGTGCGATAGATGCCGGAGCCGCAGCCGAGGAGCCAGTGCTCCTGGTCGACGATGACGGGGAACGATGACCAGCGGCACGTGTCCGGCACGTTGGCTCCGATGTTTTCCCACGTCTCGCCGCCGTCGTCGGTGCGGTAGAGCGTCTGGGCCTGCTCGTGGGCGCCGAGCAGCATGAAGCGGCGCTTCGCATCGGTCCAATCGATGCTCATGTAATCCGTGTGGGTAACGGTCCCGAGCACGCTGAAGGTCACGCCGTTGTCGTCGGTCCGGTAGACGCCGGGACCGCCGTAGATGCCGACCTCCCAGAAGCGCGCGCTGTCGTCGGGGTCGTAGAGGATCGACGTAGGAAGATTGTCGATCAGCGCCGACTTCGGCCCTTGGCCGAGCGGCTTCCAGGTTTCCCCGCCGTCGCGTGAGCCGTAGAGGCCGTCCTTCGCGACGGACGCGATCACGAGGTTTTCGTCCGGCTTCACGGACATGAAGTTGACGTTGCCGCACGCCACGCTCTTGCCCGCGAGGTTGCCGGTTGCCGCACGCCAGACGCCGGGCGATACGATTTCTCCGCCGCCGGCTTCGCCGCCGCTCCCGCCCGGCAGCTCCGTGCCGCCCACGCCCGTCCCGCCGCTACCCGAATTCCCGGCGCCGCCCGCGCCGGTTCCTCCGCTGCCAGCGGAAGGGGTGCCCCCCGCGCCGCCGGTCTTGTTGGCCGGCTGATTGGCGCAAGGGCAATCCGTATAAAAGGAGCACGCGACCGCGAGAGCACCCGCCGCCAACGTGCCGCACGTATTTCGACCGGACATCGGAAGTAGGCGCGAAAGCATTTTTCAGCGAACGTGGCGCGGCGCCAGTTCGCGCGACATTAGCACAGCCGAATGCCGCTTTCCGTTCCAGCCCTCGCGGAACGCGGTCATCGGCACGGCCCGAAACCTACGCGCCCCATAACTTCAGCTAGGGTTTCCCACTCATGGACGCGGTCATGGGCAAGCTGTCGCAACAATTCCTCGATCGAGTACTGCGGGCAGCCCAAAGCGAGGTGGGACAACTGGCTGCGGCCCCGCTTCAGGCGCTCATGCAGCTCGCCGCAGCGCCCCTCCCGCAGCTCAGCTTCAACCGGACGCGCACGGCGCTGCTCCGCGCGGGCGGGCTCAAGATCGGTAAAGGCTCGCAAATCATGGGCCCCGTCGTGATCACGGGCGGCGGGCGCTGGCAGGAGCTTTTCGAGATCGGCGAGCAGACGTTCGTGACCGGGCCGCTCCGCGTGGATCTCGCCGAGTGCGTCACGATCGGCGACAACGTGAATATCGGCCATTCGGTGACGCTCCTCACGGTCGATCACGAAATTGGGTCGAGCGAGCGTCGCTGCGGCTTTCGCGAGAGCGGCCCCATCGTCATTCGGAACGGCGTGTGGATCGCGGCGAACGCGACCGTCCTGCCGGGTGTCACCGTGGGGGAGTCGTCGGTCGTCGCGGCCGGCGCGCTCGTGACGCGCGACGTCGCGCCCAATACGCTCGTCGCGGGCATCCCCGCGCGCGTGATCCGGCACCTGCCGCCAGAAGGGCTGGCCGGCGGCCGCCAGCGCCGCACGGAGCGCTACACGGAGCCGCCCGTCACCCGCCGGAGCAGCGCGCCCCCGCCCGACAGCTACTTGAGCGCGACGTCGAATACCGTGATGGAGTACGGCGGCAAGTCGCTGTCGAGCGAGCCGCTCGGCTGACTTTCGGTCGTCAGCCCCTGCGAACGCGCCGTGTAAACGTACCGCTTGGCGCTCGCGACGGGGGCGCAGCCCGAGAGCTGGATGGCGGCCTGCGTGCCCGTGTCGGGCTCGAGGTTCAGTGCGACGAGCACGAGGTGCTTCGCGCCGGCGTCACGCGAGGCGAACAGCGAGACCGTCGGCGCCATCTTCGTGTCGAGTGAGTGCTCGAGGAAATGGCCGCCTTGACCGTCGAAGTTGCGAAACGCGCGGAAGGCCCAGTAGGCAGGCGAGTTTTTGGGAGGCAGCGTCCAATAGAACGCGTAGTCGAGGCCCTCGGTCCCGAAACGCCCGAGCGCCTCGGCTTGCGCGAGCCCGCCGCTCATGTGCTGTTCGCCGCCGAAGTTGTACTCGCCGATCGACACTTTGAGCCCGGGGTAATTCTGAAGGGACCACTCCTTCAAACGCGGGATCAACCGAACGGGCTCGTTGATCCACGATTCGTCGGTGTACGTCGGATCCCAGAGCGCGCGCGTCGAACGAATGCGGAGCGCCGCCGTCGGGCCGTCGGCCGCCGGGCTGTAGACGTTCGAGCCCTGCGGGTAAAAGTGCACGTCGAGCACGTCGAGCAGGCGCGTTCCCGTCGCTTGGTGTCGCTTGCGAAGCTCCCCCAAATACCAAGGGATCAGGGGGATATCGCCGTGCGCGCGCCGGTCGGGGCGCAGCACGTGGCCGCTCTCCATGTCTTTGGCGGAGTAGTGGTACCCGGTCCAACCCCACTCGGCCGGGCCGGCGATGAGCGCTTGCGGATCGGCCGCGCGGATCGCGGCGCCGTAGCGCAGCGTGCGATCGAGGAGCTCGTCGTAAGAGAGCCCTTCGGGATGGACGTCGCGGTGATTGCCGTTCCAGAGGTTCGGCTCGTTGTCGAGGATATACATCTGCACGCTACGGCCACCGGTCTTCCGATCGTCGGCGTTGATCACCTCCACCCACTTGCGAATGAACTCCGGATCGGCGGGCACGCTGGTCTGCGTGGGCGGGCCCGGTCGGAGCGGCTTGCCGTCCTTGTCGTTGCCGTTGCCGGCGTCGGGCCGGTAGCTGTCCGTCGCCTGCTGTTCGCCGAGCTTCGAGACGGGGAAGCCCGAGGAGGAGCCGTCTTTGGCGACCCAGCCAATCATCGGTAGCGTGAACGCGGTAAAGACGCCGTGTTTGCGATTTTCGTCGAGAAAGTCGCGATAATTGACGTCGTTCACGTTCTCGAAGAACCAATCCTTGCCGACGTTCGTCGCGAGGATTTGGTAGTTGTAACGCGACGCGCGATTGCCACCGCCGCGTCGCGCCGTGGGACCGGCGTCCCAAGGATCCCCGCCGCTCGCGACTCCGTAGACGTAGGGGCTGATGGGATGGCCGGGCGCGCGGCAGTCGACGCTGAGCGTCACCTTGTTCGTCTTGGCGGGTGCGGGCGGCTTTGCCTTCGGATCCGGCGCCGTGAGTACGATCTTGTCGAAGAGGACACGATCGGAGCCGACCGGGGTGCGGGCGTGCAGCGTGAGTTGATCGACGGGCAAACGTGACGGATTCAGATCGACCCAGGCGACGTAGATTTCCACCCAGCCGTCGCCGAGCTTCTTCGTGCGCTCCGGCCCGATGTCGACCGCCGGATACGGGGCGTCGTTCTTCTGAAAGGCGAGCTTCACTTGTAGGAAATTGCCGAACGACGCCGGCGCCTTCATCCGAAACAGCAGGCCCTCGACGTCGCTTGCCAGGTGCGGATTCCAGAGGATCCACCCGCCGTAATTCGACAGCTCGATGCTGGCGGCGCCGTGCAGAAGGTCATGGTTGCCCCAACCCCAATCCTGCCAACCTGGCTTGAGTCCCCCGTCGTAGATGGTGGTGGAGACGAGATCACTGCTCGGACGCTGGGTGGTCGTCGCAGCGGCGGCGGCCGGCGTAGTGGCCCGATGCCGCAACTTTTGGACTTGCGCCTTCAGCCGGCGGCAATCGAGGAGGAAGCAGGCGAGGACGAGCAGCGCCCATGCGGGGGCTCGCGGCGAGAGGCTTTGGGTGGGGGCCATGGCTGCTCCGTTGCGGGTCAAGCGGCGCGGGTGTCGAACACCTGAGCCAGAACGTGCGTGAGCTGCGCCTCGTTGCTCGCGCCGACGAGCGCCACGGAGACGCCGCTCAGGCTCGTGACGTAGTCGAGCGCGAACGCCGGCAGCGCTCGGCGTTGCGCTGCCGCCCGCGCGCGCACCTCGTCGAGTTGACGCACGCGGCGCTCGCGCTCCGCGGGCGTCGCGCAGTACTTCGACCAATCGAGCGTCGCCGCGTCCTTCACGAGCAACCCGTTCGCGAGGCACTCGCGCGCGATGTAAGCGACGCCGCGCTCGCGCGCGAGCGGTACGAGCGCGTCGGCCGCGCCCGGCTCGAGCAAGTTCAGGACGAACTGGAGCGACGCGATCGGGAAAGCAAGCGCGGCTTGGCCGGCCTCGATGCTGTCGACGGCGATGCCGTAGTAACGCACCTTGCCCGAGCTCTTCAGCCGGTCGAGCGCCGCCTGCCAGCTGCCTTGCCGGATGACGTCGGCCGGCGGGCTGTGGAGTTGCAGCACGTCGATGTAGTCCGTGCGTAGCCGCCGGAGGCTGCCCTCGACGGCGCGTTCGAGATACACGGGCGAGAAATCCTGCGTGACGGTGCCGCGCATGCCTGACGGCAGCTTGTCGCGCTTGATTTTGAGCGTACGCACGATGGGCCGCACGAGCGGCTTGATGCGCGCGATGAGACGCCGCCTGCCGGGCAGCACGTAACCGACCTTGCTTGCAATGACTACGCGCTCGCGCCGGCCCCGAAACGCCTTGCCCAGCAGCGATTCGCTTTCGCCCTGGCTGTACATGTCCGCGGTGTCGAAGAAGTTGATGCCGTTGTCGTACGCGGCGTGGATCAGATCGACGAAGCTGCCGCCAGCTTGGCCGGGGCCGCCCGCGAAAATGCCTCCGATGCGCGCGCACCCGAAGCCGAGCTCGGAGACGCGGAGCTCGGTGTTGCCGAACACCTTGAATTTCACGCGCCGAGTATCCCCCCGCCCCCGTTGCGGGGGAAGGCGGCGCGCTCGGCGGAGACACGGCCGTCTCGCGCCGCGTGCTCAACTTGTGCTGGCTAGACGCGCGGGAACGGCCGGGTTAGGTGAAAGTGTTGGCGTTGCCCTTCCCGCTCCTCGACGTGGTGCTCGGGCGCTGCCCGCCCTTCATCGGCGCGCGGGCCATCGGCGCGGCGCTGCGTCTCTCGGGAGCGCGCGTCGCCACCTCGACGTTGTTCTGGGGTTTGCCGAAGCTCGTCGGCGAGGGCGACTACGCGTCGCGCCTGGAAATCGGTGAGCTCTGCGGCCTGAACTACGGCTGTTATTTCGAGCTCGACGCGCCCATCACGCTGGAAGCGCACGTCGCCGTCGGGCACGAGGTCATGCTCCTCACGCGGACGCACGATCCGAGCCGCCCCGAGCGGCGCGGCTCGCCCTCGGGCGCAAAGCCCATTCGCATCGGCGCGGGGAGCTGGCTCGGCTCACGCGCCGTGATCCTGCCGGGTGTGACGATCGGTCCGGGCTCCGTCGTGGGTGCGTCCGTGGTCGTCCGCGAAGATTTGCCCGCGAACACCCTGCTCGCGGGAACGCGCAAGGTGTCGATCGCCAAATGGCGACAGTAGCGCGTGAAGGAAAGGTGACATTCGAATGACGCTGGCTCGCAGTGACGCATATCAGATCGTGCTCGAGAGCTTGACGGAGGTGTTCACGCAAGCCGGAACGCCTCCGCCCGGGACGGTCGCGGAGGACACCGTGCTCGTCGGGACGGACGCCGTGCTCGACTCGCTCGGGGTCGTGCAGCTCATCGTGGAGGTGGAGCAGCGCGTCGAGGAGCGGCACGGCATCTCCGTGACGCTCGCCAACGACAAGGCCATGTCCGCGCGCAACAGCCCCTTTCGCACCGTCGGCGTGCTCGCCGATCACGTCGTGGCGACGGCGCTCGAGGTTCCGTCGTGAGCGTGAGCGACAAGCCCGTTCTGCTCGTCACGGGTGCTCGCAAGGGCATCGGCCGCTATCTCGCCGAATACTATCTGAAAAAAGGCTTTTTGGTCGAAGGCTGCAGTCGCGGCGAAGTCGACCTCGGCGACAAAAACTACGTCCACCATCAGGTCGACGTCGCGGACGAGCGCGGCGTCCGCAACATGGTGGCCGACATCACGAAGCGCCACGGTCGCATCGACGTCGTGCTGAACAACGCCGCCATCGCCAGCATGAACCACGTCCTGCTCACGCCCGCCAAATCGGCCAACCGCATGCTGGAGGTGAACGTCACCGGCACGATGCTCGTGTGCCGCGACGCGGCGAAGGTGATGATGCGGCGCCGTTACGGCCGTATCGTGAACTTCACGACCATCGTCGCCCCGATCGCGCTCGCGGGTGAGGCCGTGTACGCCGCGTCGAAGAGCGCCGTCGTCACCTTCACGCGCATCTTGGCCTTCGAGCTCGGGCAGTGGGGCATCACCTGCAACTCGTTCGGCGCGACTCCGATCATGACCGACATGATCAAGGGCGTGCCGCAGGGCAAAATCGACGCCGTCGTGCAGGGTCTCGCCATCAAACGGCTGGGCACTCCAGAGGACTGCGCCAACGTGTGCGATTTCTTCATCGCACCCGCGAGCGACAACATCACCGGCCAGGTCATCTACCTGGGCGGCATCACCTGAGGCGGGGCGGCCTCGTGGCTGCGGACTGGTTCTTCGAGCGTTTGGTCGCGTGGGGCGACCAGGTCGCGCTCATCGCGAACGATCGGCAGACGACCTACGCCGAGCTCTTGCGCCGGACGGAGGCGTGGAGCGAGCGTTTTGCGTGCGAGGGAGTGCAGGCCGGCTCCGTCGTCGCGATCGAAGGGTCGTTTTCGGCGGAGGCGTGCGGCGCGTTCCTCGCGGCGTTGAAGCTCGGCGCCGTCGTCGTGCCGCTGATCCCGCAGATGCGCGCGCATCGTGAGAAGTTTTTGGCCATCGCCGAGGCGTCCGTGCTCGTCGAGCTCGAGGCGGAAGGGGGCGCCATCGTGCGGAAGCTCCCCGGCGCTGTCACGAACCCGCTCACGCAGAAGCTCGTGCGCCGCGGGAACCCGGGGCTCGTCATCATCTCGTCGGGCTCCACGGGCGCGCCCAAGGCCATCCTTCACGATCTTTCGGCGATCCTCGAGAAGTTCCGCAAGGTGCGGCAAGCGAAGCGCACGCTCACCTTCCTGCTCTTCGATCACATCGGCGGCATCGACACGATGCTGAACACCTTCGCGAGCGGCGGCGCGATCGTCACGGTGCCGGAGCGCACGCCCGAGCACGTCGCGAAAGCCGTCGAGGCACATCGGGTGCATAC
>Ga0164241_10005227_pt1 | contig 12237 bp, 15 predicted proteins | sample OricomyardsoilBY_FD_108780 | JGI IMG/M metagenome (GOLD analysis project Ga0164241, IMG submission 108780) | Backyard soil microbial communities from Emeryville, California, USA - Original compost - Back yard soil (BY) | ecosystem: Environmental > Terrestrial > Soil > Unclassified | place: USA...
ACCGGCTTGAAAGCGGGCCGGAGGACGCCTATTTCATAACGATGTTATAATCAGGCAGAGGGGAAACAGATGCTCAATCTGATTGCGGCGGCGGGATTTTTTTTGGGCCTTCATCTTCTGATCTCGGGCACGTCGCTCAGAGGCAGGATTGTCGCCGTGACGGGCGAGACGCCATATCTCGGGCTCTTCTCGCTTGCCTCGGTCGGTGGCATTGTCTGGCTCTGCATGGCCTATAATGCGACCGACGCCGTGCCGAACCGGCTTTACTGGATCGCGCCTGACTGGCTCGTCCATTTTGCCCCAGCCATCATGCTTGTCGCTTTCCTTCTGGCGCTCATCGGCCTCACGACGCCCAATCCGACCGCTGTGAAAGCCGAGGGGCTGCTTGAAAAGCCCGGCACCGTCACCGGCATTTTGCGCGTGACGCGGCACCCGTTCCTCTGGTCAGTGATAATCTGGTCAGCTTTGCACCTCGCCTTGAACGGTGATCAGGCCTCCGTCATTTTCTTCGGGACATACCTGCTTCTCGCGTCACTCGGCACATTGTCCATCGACGCCAAGCGCCGCGCCAAGCTTGGCGAAAGCTGGAAAGCCTTTGCAGGTCAGACCTCGAACCTGCCTTTTGGCGCCATCTTCGCCGGTCGCAATAAGCTTCGCGTCAGCGAACTTGGTCTTTGGCGAATCCTGCTGGGGCTGGCGGGTTTCGGGCTGATGTTTTTTGCCCATCTCTGGCTCTTCGGCGTCTCGCCGGTGCCGGGCTGGGCGCCCTACTGAGGGTCCGGCGTCTGGTTTTTGAGTCAGAGATTGGGATTTGTCACCCGCCGCAACGTCAGATTGATCCTGCCGCCACCCGCCCCGAGGGGTTCCAATATTTGTGACGAAGCCGGAATGATCCGGTCAACCCCGTGGAAACGGAGCCGCGAGGGGCCTGCAATGGCCAAAACGTCGCCAGAAGCGAGTCTGAAACTTTTACTCTGGTCGCTGCGGGCGAATCCGCCGACGCGGAAGACACAAGTGTCGCCGAGCGAGACGGACAAAACAGGCGCGGCAAGCGCCTCCTCGTCACGATCCTGATGAAGCCCCATCCGCGCTTTCGACCCCTGATAAAAATTGACGAGGCAACATTCAGGCGGGGCCGGAAATCCGGATAAGTCTGACCAAAGCTGGAGTAGGGCCTCAGGTATGGCGGGCCAGGGCGCTCCTGTTTGAGGGTTTAAGCTTCCGTAAAGGTATCCCTCCTTGCCCGAGAGCCAGCCGAGCGGGCCCATATTGGTTTGCAGGATCGACCACGGTTTGCCCGTCCGTGGCATCAACGGGCGATAGGGCGGCGCATCACGCAAGGCCGGAGCGAGACCGGCGACAAGCGCGTGCTGGGCATCCGCATCAAACCAGCCCGGATAGAGCGTCACGCCCTCAAATCCTGTTTCGAGTGTTTGCACTTTCAATTTCCGATTTGAGCCTGAAATTTTAGTGACATATCTTGTGCCAATTGTTTGAAGGCGGTTTAATGCCCGCCATGGATCGAGCCGACCATAACCCCGGGGGGACTCTTATGAAAAAGTTACTCGCACTTTCAGTGATCATACTTGCCTTGAACGGATGCGCCGCCGCCGCAATCCAGGGCGCATCCCGCGCCAGCGATCAGGCAACCATTTTGGCCAATGAAGATGATGCCAATAAGGGCGACGCCATTGCCCAGTATAAGCTGGGCAAAGCGCATTGCTGCACCATTGCGGGCTCCATGGGTGTTCTGAACAATCAGGAAGCAACCCACTGGTACTGCAAGGCGGCCTATCAGGACAATGCCGATGCTCAGTATGAATTGGGCCGTATTTATTCGGGTGATCTGGTCCGTGGCATGAACGGCCCGGCGCAAATCGCTTCACTCGTGACCGAACAGCCCATGAACAAGTCGCTGGCGCTGATGTGGTTTGCACTTGCTCACGCCAACGGCAATCCGGACGCTGCTGAAAAGATCAAGGATCTGAGCAAAGACATGACGCCCGATGAAATCACCAAGGCCTCTCTCTACAGAAAGTCGCCCCATTCGCAGCCTTGCGAATGGAACGATGTCTATCCCAACGACAAGCTCTGATCGCGTCACCGACCCGGATCAGGTCGAAACGGCGGAATTCTCCAGATTTGGCTTCATTTTGAACGCCAAAGCGGATTTCTATGTCGAATCGCTGTGGCTCAAATGCCGCATGACGCTTGCGGCCATCGCCCGCCAAACCTATATAGAGCGCAACATGTTCAACCCCTAACGGACCCCTATGGGGGCCGGATGGCACGGGCGTTCTGAAAACGCCCGTCGCGCAGACGCGGGTGCCCTGAGACACGGGGCCCGCCCGGCCAGCCGCAGAGAAAGAGGACCACATCTATGGGCAAAGTAATCGGCATCGACCTTGGCACAACCAATTCCTGTGTGGCCGTCATGGACGGCGCGACGCCAAAAGTGATTGAGAATTCTGAAGGCCTGCGCACGACGCCCTCGATCGTCGCCTTCTCCAACGATCAGGAACGCCTGATCGGCCAGTCGGCGAAACGTCAGGCTGTGACCAACCCGACCAATACGCTCTTTGCCATCAAGCGCCTTATCGGCCGCGCCTATAGCGATCCGACCACGCAAAAAGACAAAGGCATGGTGCCTTACGACATTGTCAAAGCCGACAATGGCGATGCCTGGGTCGAAGCGCAGGGCGAAAAATACTCCCCCTCACAGATTTCCGCTTTCATCCTGCAAAAGATGAAAGAAACCGCCGAAGGCTATCTCGGCGAAAAGGTGACGCAGGCCGTCATCACCGTTCCCGCCTATTTCAATGACGCCCAGCGTCAGGCCACAAAAGACGCGGGCAAGATCGCCGGTCTTGAAGTGTTGCGCATCATCAACGAGCCGACGGCAGCCGCGCTCGCCTACGGCCTCGACAAGAAGGACGGCCAGATCATCGCCGTTTACGACTTGGGCGGCGGCACGTTCGATATTTCGATCCTTGAAATCGGCGACGGCGTCTTTGAAGTGAAGGCGACGAACGGTGACACGTTCCTCGGCGGTGAAGACTTTGACATGCGTCTGGTCTCCTACCTCGCTGAAGAATTCAAAAAAGAAAACGGCATCGACCTCAAAGGCGACAAGCTCGCGCTGCAACGCCTGAAGGAAGCGGCTGAAAAAGCCAAGATCGAACTTTCATCCGCGCAGCAGACGGAAGTGAACCTGCCCTTCATCACGGCAGACGCATCAGGCCCCAAGCATCTCACGATGAAGCTCACGCGCGCCAAGCTTGAGGCCCTTGTGGACGACCTCATCCAGCGCACGATTGAGCCTTGCAAGAAGGCGCTCAAAGACGCCGGTGTGACGGCGGCCCAGATCGACGAGGTTGTTCTCGTCGGCGGTCAGATCCGCATGCCGAAAATTCAGGACGTGGTGAAACAGTTCTTCGGCAAAGAGCCGAACAAATCTGTGAACCCCGACGAAGTCGTCGCTATGGGTGCGGCCATTCAGGCCGGTGTATTGCAGGGCGACGTCAAAGACGTGCTGCTCCTCGACGTGACGCCGCTGTCGCTCGGCATTGAAACGCTGGGTGGTGTCTTCACGCGCCTCATCGACCGCAACACGACGATCCCGACCAAGAAGTCGCAGACTTTCTCAACCGCTGATGACAATCAGAATGCAGTGACGATCCGCGTCTTCCAGGGCGAGCGCGAAATGGCGGCCGACAACAAAATCCTCGGCCAGTTCGACCTCGTCGGTATTCCGCCCGCACCGCGCGGCATGCCGCAGATCGAAGTCACGTTCGACATTGACGCCAACGGTATTGTGAACGTCGCGGCGAAAGACAAAGCGACCAATAAAGAACAGACGATCCGCATCGAAGCTTCGGGCGGTCTGTCTGAAAAAGACATCGAGCAGATGGTGAAGGACGCCGAAGCTCATGCCGCCGAAGACAAAGTGAAGCGCGAAGAAGTCGAAGCGCGCAATCACGCTGATGCGCTCATCAACTCGACGGAAAAATCATTGGCCGAACACGCCGATGCCGTGCCCGCCGAAGTGAAAACCGAAATCGAGCAGGGCGTTCAGGAGCTGAAAGACGCACTCAAAGACGGTTCTGCCGACGATGTGAAAACAAAGACGGCGGCGCTGACACAGACGGCAATGAAGCTTGGCGAAGCGATCTACAAAGCAACGCAGGAAGCTTCCGCCAATGCCGACGCCGCAGCGGATGCCCGCGCGGATAAGTCGGACGAAGACGATGATGTGGTGGATGCCGATTTCGAAGAAGTGGACGAGGCGGACCGCGACAAGGGTCCCAAGGCCTAACGCCGGAAAAGGCGCGTCACCCATGTCGTTCAACTTCAAACATGCATGAAAGCGCCCCGGTGAGGTCACTCGCCGGGGCGTCTGTTTTTGCCAGAGACTAAAGCCCGATGTCCAAACGTGATTTTTATGATGTGCTAGGTGTCGCCCGCGGGGCGAGCGCGGATGAAATGAAGAAGGCCTATCGCAATCAGGCGAAGATCCTTCATCCCGACCGCAATCCCGGTGATGCGGCAGCCGAGCAAAAATTCAAAGAACTCAACGAAGCCTATGACGTTTTGAAAGACGATCAGGCGCGGGCGGCTTACGACCAATATGGTCATGCGGCTTTTGAAGGCGGCGGGCCGCGCGGGCAGGGCGGCTTCAGCGGTGATTTCGGCGCGTCCATGTCGGGTATTTTCGACGATCTCTTCGGCGAGTTCATGGGCGGTCGCGGCGGACGGCGCTCTGATGGCGGGCGCTCGCGCGGACAGGACCTGCGCTACAATATGGAAATCACGCTCGAAGAGGCATACGAGGGCAAGAAAGCGCAAGTGCGCGTGCCGTCATCGGTCGCCTGCGAGACATGTCATGGGTCAGGCGCGGAGCCGGGCTCCAAGCCCGTCACGTGTTCCACCTGTGCCGGTCACGGCAAGGTGCGCGCCTCTCAGGGCTTCTTCACGGTGGAGCGCACATGCCCGACCTGCCATGGTCGCGGCCAACTCATCGAGAAGCCATGCAAGACCTGCCATGGCGCTGGCCGCACGCAGAAAGAACGCACGCTGTCGGTCAATATTCCGGCAGGTGTTGAAGACGGCACACGCATCCGGCTCTCCGGCGAGGGCGATGCCGGCATGCATGGCTGTCCGGCAGGGGATCTCTATATTTTCCTGTCACTGCGTCCGCATGAGATTTTCCAACGCGACGGCGCGGACCTCTTTTGCCGCGTGCCGATCTCGATGACATCGGCAGCCCTCGGCGGTGAGATCGAAGTGCCGACGCTCAACGGCAAGCGCGTCAAACTCAAAATCCCCGAAGGTACACAGACGGGCCGTCAGTTCCGTCTGAAGGACAAGGGCATGCCGGTGCTCAATTCGCGCGAAACCGGCGACCTCTATATTCAGACGACTGTCGAAACACCGATCAAACTGACCAAAAAGCAGAAAGAATTGCTACGCGAGTTCGACGGCATGTCGGACACGAACACCAACCCCGAAAGCTCGGGCTTCTTTGCCAAGGTGAAGGATTTCTGGGACGGATTTCAGTCCTAGCAGATAAGATGAAAAGGCCCCCGCGATCATCGCCGGGGCCTTTTTCATATGGGGCGCCCATGCCGCTCAATGCCTATCTCTATCCGCTCGGACTTCTTGCCCTCTCCAATATCTTCATGACCACGGCCTGGTACTGGCACCTCAAATATAAAGGCGTGCCGATCTTCACCGTGATCCTCGTGAGCTGGGGTCTGGCTTTTGTTGAATATTGCCTTGCGGTGCCTGCGAACCGAATGGGAAGCGCGGTCTATTCCGCCGCCCAACTCAAGACCGCGCAGGAGGTCATCACCCTTATTGTCTTTGCCGGTTTCTCGACTTTTTATCTCGGCCAACCGCTCACATGGAATACCGCCATCGGCTTTGCCTTCATCGCCTTCGGAGCCTTTTTCATCTTTCGTGGCTAATTTTTCAGCAGAAATAGTCTTACCCAATCGTAAACAACTTCATTTGTGACAGTTTTCTAAAACCTTATGCATTTCCGTCAGTGTGCCTCCCAACGTCGCAATTCCCGCGCGCAGCAAGAGGCATATGATGACCACCCTGACGAGATGCATACTCACACTGGCGACCATCGCCTCCCTGACAATCGGCGCGACCACCGCCTCTTTTGCAAGCGATGATGTCAACGCCCGCATCGAGGCGCTTGAAGCCGCGCTCAAAGAACTGCGCAATGAAGTGAAAGCGCGCGACGAGAAAATCGCCGCCATGGAAGTCAAAACCGCTGAAATCGACAAAATGCCGAAATTCAGCGACAAAAAACTCGAAGTGCAAAGCGCCGACGGAAAATTCTCGATGGGCATTGGCGGTCGTGTTCAGTTTGACGCCTATGCGATGGACGGCTCGGCGCTGAACAAGCAGGGCAACGGTATGGAAGTCCGCCGCGCCCGTTTCAATGTCAGCGGCAAAATCGACGGCAGCTGGAACTACAAGCTTGAAGCTGAATATGCAGGCTCGGCCTTTTCGATCACCGATGCCTATATTGAACATGTCTTCGGCAACGGCTTTGCCGTTAAAGCCGGTCATTTCAAGGAATATTATGGTATCGAGAACCTGACCTCCGATGCCAATAACACCTTCATGGAATCGGCTCTGTCGAGCATCTATACGCCTGCCCAGAACATGGGTATCGGCGCCACCTATACGGACGCCAAACTGTTCGGCGTTCAGGCCGGTTTCTTCACACCGGGCATTTCCAACGGCGGCGCAGGCGGCACGAGCGACTGGGCGGTCACCGCACGCGCCTATGCAGCCCCTCATATCAGCTCAGGCGTCGTTCATTTCGGTCTTAACAGCTCCTATCGCGGCTATGAAGCAAGCACCACGACCAAATTCGAGCAGCGCCCTGAGGCCCATGCCGCTGAAAAGGTTCTGCGCACGGGCAATATCTCGAACCCGACCAACGAAACGCGCTTTGGCCCCGAAATGGCCACGATCTTCGGCCCGGTCGCTGTTCAGGGCGAATATACATGGTCAACCATTGAACGTGGCCTTGGCCTGCCGTCCGTCTCAACCGAGGGCGGCTATGCCGAAGCCTCGTGGTTTGTCACCGGTGAAAGCCGCAACTATTCGGTCAAGACAGGCTCGTTCGGCCGCCCCAAGGCCACCGACGCGATCCAGCTTGCCGTTCGCTACAGCCATCTTGATCTGTCTGATCCGGCGCTGAGCGATATCCGTAACGGCGTTGAAAACGACGTGACTGTGGGGGGCAGCTATTACTTCAACCCCCAGGTTCGCCTGATGCTCAATTATATCCGCGCCGATGTCGATTACACCACCGCGCCGAGCGAAGCCTACAATATCGTCGAGAGCCGCTTACAACTCGACTGGTAAACCCTGAAACGTCCTCGCAGACGTCTTCCAAAACCCCGGCTTCAAAACTCAGGCCTGTCTCTTCCAAAGAGGCAGGCCTTTTTTTGCGTCCGAGCCCCTGCTATACCCCGAGACCAACGGACGGGGTGCATTTCCCCTCAAGCAGCGGGCACGCGGATATGAGCGCAGATGTAAAGATCGCGGTGACGGGAGCGGGCGGGCGCATGGGCCGCACATTGCTCCGTCTCATTCACGAGACCCCCGGCGCGACGGTTTCCGGCGGCATCGAAGCCAAAGGCTCGCCCCATATCGGTGCTGATCTGGGCACACTTGCGGGGCTCGCCGAACCTTTGGGACTTGTTGCCAGTGACGACGCGCTGGCCGTTATCAAGGACGCAGACGTCCTGATCGATTTCACCGTGCCGAAAGCCTCTGTCGAATTTGCCGGACTTTGTGCGCAGGCGCGCATCGTTCATGTGATCGGCACGACCGGCATGTCGGAAGAGGAGGAGGCACGCGTGGCCGCCGCCGCACGTCATGCGACCATCGTTCAATCCGGCAATATGAGCCTCGGTGTCAATTTGCTGGCGGCGCTGGTGCGACAGGCTGCCCGCGCGCTCGACCCTTCATGGGATATTGAAATCGTCGAGATGCATCACCGCAACAAAGTCGATGCCCCGTCAGGCACGGCGCTTCTTCTTGGCGAAGCCGCCGCTGAGGGTCGCGGCATTTCGCTCAAAGATCATTCAGAACGCGGCCGCGACGGACAGACGGGCGCGCGCGCCGACGGAGCCATCGGCTTTGCGGCGCTGCGCGGGGGCAGCGTCATCGGCGATCATCAGGTGATCTTTGCCGGTCCGACCGAGCGCATCACACTTGGTCACATTGCCGAGGACCGCGCGATCTTTGCGCGTGGTGCAATCCGCGCAGGTCTCTGGGGCCGCGGCAAGGGGCCCGGTCTTTTCAGCATGGCCGATGTGCTCGGCATCGAATAACTCCCTACCGAATAAGGAACGAAACTCTTGTCAAATCTGCTGGTGCTCGTCCGTCACGGACAAAGCGAATGGAACGAGAAAAATCTTTTCACGGGCTGGCGCGATCCGGCGCTGACCGTGCAGGGCATTGCCGAAGGCCGCGAGGCGGGGCAGGCTTTGAAAGCGGCGGGCTATCAGTTTGACGTGGCCTATACGTCGGCGCTCACACGCGCGCAGGAAACAAACCGTCTGGTGCTTGAAGAGCTTGGCCAGCCGAACCTGCCCGTCATCAGGGATCAGGCCCTGAACGAGCGCGATTACGGCGACCTCTCAGGCCTCAACAAAGATGACGCGCGCAAAAAATGGGGCGAGGAGCAGGTCCATATCTGGCGTCGCTCTTACGATATTCCGCCGCCCGGCGGCGAAAGCCTGAAGATGACGGCAGCGCGAGTGCTTCCTTATTTCGAGAGAGAAATCATGCCGCGCGTCCTGAAAGGAGAGCGCGTACTGATCGCCGCGCATGGCAATAGCTTACGCTCACTCGTCATGGTGCTCGACAAGCTCAGTGAAAAAGAAATTCTCGACGTGAATATCGCAACAGGCGCGCCCATTGTTTACAAGCTCGATGACAAGGGCAATGTGCTGTCGAAAGACCTGTTGATCGAGCGCGAGGCGCACTAAAGCTCACACCAGCGGCTTTGCTTTCATTTCGGTCAATGCCAAACGGAGCGCATGAGCAAAACTCATGCGCTCTTTTGGTGAGAGATCGCGCGCGACCTCATAGCTACGCCCATGCGAGCGCAGATAGAGATGCGTTGCGCCGTCGGGCTCTTCTTCCATATCGACCCGCAGCCAATAAGGTTGCAGACGGACCGCACGGACGCGACCGCGTTGATCGACACGACGGATCAGCAGCGTGTCATCAGAAATCTGCACGGTTTCATGGGCGCGGGCCGCACGGTAATTTGCGCGGAACGCCCACCAGACCAGCGCCACGTCGGCACCGCAGAAGAAAAAGATCGGCCATGCGCCAAGCGCGATAAAGACGACGCCCGAACCGAAATTCATCAGGGCCAGTATCCCCATGACAATGAGGAAACCGCGCCGGGACAAGGAGCGGTTGGGACGCACCAGCGCGTTGAAATGGAGGGGGCCTGCGAGCAATTCACTCTCAGCCGCGATGTTCGCCTTGTCAGACATGATGAGTTGCATCTTGCCACAAAACGGAAACTTGCGCATCTTCTTCCCCATGCCCGTGAGCCCAAAGCCCTCAACCGCGATGAAGAAACCTGAGATCGAAGCCTTTTTTGAAAGGCTGTCGGCGGGCGATCCGCACCCGCAAACAGAACTCAAATATGTCAACGTCTTCACGCTTCTCGTTGCGGTCGTGCTCTCGGCACAGGCGACGGACAAAGGCGTCAACAAAGCGACGGAAAAACTTTTTGCCATAGCGGACACGCCGCAAAAAATGCTCAAACTCGGCATCGGCCACCTCACGGATCACATCAAGACGATCGGTCTTTTCCGCACCAAAGCCAAAAACGTGATGGAACTTTCGCGCCTTCTCATTGAACGCCATGATGGCGAGGTGCCGCGCAAACAAGACGAACTCGAAGCCCTGCCCGGCGTCGGGCGCAAGACGGCAAATGTTGTGCGCAATGTCGCTTTCGGTGAACCGACAATCGCGGTCGATACGCATATTTTCCGTGTCAGCAACCGCACAGGACTGGCCGTCGGCAAGAATGTCGTCGAAGTCGAGGAACGTCTCTTAAAAGTGGTGCCGGAAAAATACCGGATGCATGCGCATCACTGGCTCATTCTGCACGGGCGCTATGTCTGCATCGCGCGCAAGCCCTTATGCTTTGACTGCAAGGTTGCAGACCTCTGTCACTTCAAAGCGAAGACAACCGCCGCCTGAATTCAGGATGCCGGCGTCGCGCGCCCGCTGACGATATCAGCAAGGCATGCATCCGTGCTTGCGGGGCCGCCGCTTGATTTGCGTGCGTCAACATAGGTCGATGCCAGTGCGCCGTGACCGGCCTTATAGAAATAGACAAAGAGCGCACAATCAGAACCGCTATATTGCCAGACTTCCGCGTCGGGTTCTGTACGACGCAAAGCCGGCGCGCCAAGCCGCGCGGAGAGAGCAGACGGCGCCACGCCCAGAAGCGTTTGCGGCGTCAGGTGTCCACTGCCGATGGACGTTGAAGGTTCGAGAGATGCGAGATCGGCGCTTCTCATGCCGACACCGGTTGACGCACCGCCGCCGCCCACGCAAGCCGCGAGCAGAAACGAAAAGGAAACGAGGGCAGCATAGCGCGTGACGTTCATTGAAGACCGATCCGTTTGGTCGTGTGCACCATATAGGCGGTGGCAAAGAGAGGTGTCAGAAGATTGAGGAAGGGCACCGTCGCAAAAGCGGCGACCACAACACCAGAAAGAAAAACACGCATGGCGTGATGTTTGCGTAAGGCCCGCGCTGCTGCGATGCCGAGATGGCGCAACGCGACGAGCTCGAAATATTCACGGCCCAGAAGATAGCCGTTCACGATCCAGAAGAGAACAAGGTTGACGCCCGGCAAAAGATAGAAGGGCAGCGCAATCAGGTTCACCACGATGAGAACAAGTGTGAAACGCACCGAAACAACAAGCGACTGCACAAAAGGCTGGTCGCGTCCGGCCGGATCGGCGGGATAGTCACTCGCCTCAACCCTAGCGGCGATGCGTTCCAAGAACAAACCGGCGACCAGCGAGACGACAGGATGCACAAGCGGGATCAGCACCACGACGGCGATGAAACGCGATATCCATTCAATGGTTGTATCCGCCCAGCTATTGCCCGAATGAGGCAGTGCCTCGACCGCCCATTGCGCGCCGGCACCGAAAAGCATGAGCACGACAATGGTGCTCAAAAGCGAGAGCCAGAGCACCTGACGGAAGGGTTTTGAAAAGACCTGAGAAAAGGCCCGCAACGCATCAGACAACATGGGGTCCCGCCTGTTCAAAAATCTGCACTTGAACCTAATGTCACGACGGCCAATTCTCAAGCAATTGCGTTTTCAGGAGGCAGATGCGTTTTCGAAAAAAGGGGGTTTTCATGCGAGCCGATAAATTGCAGCAAAATCTCCTGCCGCCGCGGCTGTTTCAGATCGCCCTCGTGCTCATGGTGGTGCTGGATCTGATGCTGGGTGGCAGGCCCATCTTTGCGACCGGTCTGGTACTCGTTTCAGGCATTTTACTCACTATCGCGGGCGTCACCCTGACGCTTGGCGGGGCGGGGCAATTCAACAAGCGCGAGACCAATATCAATACGTTCCGCAAACCCGACCATCTCGTCACTGACGGGCTCTTCCGCTATTCACGCAACCCCATGTATCTGGGCTTTGCCACGGTGCTCACCGGCACGGCACTGGTGCTCGGAAGCGTCGAAGGGCTCATCATTGCTGCGGGCTTCGTCCTCATTGCCGACCGATGGTATGTCAGCTTTGAAGAGGCAATCATGCGTGAGACATTCGGGGACGCCTACACGGCCTATTGCGCCAAGACGCGGCGTTGGCTTTAGGAACGCGGCTGCCTATACTCCGCCCGCATTTTGTCGCCCAACAGCAGAGTTTCTTTTATGAGCCTTCCTAGATTTGATGTCGCCGGTATCGGCAATGCACTTGTCGATGTGATCGCCAATGCGGATGATGCGTTTCTTGCCACCGAGGGCGTTCAGAAGGGCTCGATGACGCTTATTGATGCCGCGCGGGCCGATACGCTTTATGGCCGCATGGGACAGGCGATTGAAAGCTCGGGCGGCTCCTGCGCCAATACAATTGCAGGCCTTGCCTCGCTCGGCGGCACGGGCGCATTTCTCGGCAAGGTGAAGAAAGACCAGCTCGGCGATGTC
>Ga0164241_10005228_pt1 | contig 12236 bp, 9 predicted proteins | sample OricomyardsoilBY_FD_108780 | JGI IMG/M metagenome (GOLD analysis project Ga0164241, IMG submission 108780) | Backyard soil microbial communities from Emeryville, California, USA - Original compost - Back yard soil (BY) | ecosystem: Environmental > Terrestrial > Soil > Unclassified | place: USA...
AGGAAAAGGTCGGAGCCCTTGCGCGAAACCATCAGGCGCAGCAGGTCGTTGATGAACTTTGAGGCCTGATCGCGTTCCATTTTTTGGACTTTGCTCCCTGATCTTGGCGCTGGCTATTGAGGAATCACCCTGAAGGGAAGATTCACCTGAAACGTCCCGGTCAGCCGGGAAAGTTTTCCGGGAACTTCGCCTTCGAGCGGGCCTCGGCCGGCGAAATGACGTTGCGTCGCACCAGATCCGTCAGGTTCTGGTCCAGGGTCTGCATGCCCATTTGATTGCCGGTCTGGATGGCCGAATACATCTGCGCCACCTTGTTCTCGCGGATCAGGTTTCGGATGGCCGCGGTGCCCAGCATGATTTCGTGCGCGGCGGCGCGGCCGGAGCCGTCCTTCAGCTTGCACAGCGTCTGCGAAATGATGGCCACGAGCGACTCGGACACCATCGCCCGCACCATTTCCTTTTCGGCGGCGGGGAAGACGTCCACGATCCGGTCCACCGTCTTGGCGGCCGAGGAGGTGTGCAGGGTGCCGAAGACCAGGTGGCCGGTTTCAGCAGCGGTCAGGGCCAGGCGGATGGTTTCCAGGTCGCGCATTTCGCCGACAAGCACGCAGTCCGGGTCTTCGCGCAGTGCCGAGCGCAGCGCGTTGGAGAAGCTCAGCGTGTGCGGCCCGACCTCGCGCTGGTTGATCAGGCTCTTCTTGGATTCATGCACGAATTCGATCGGATCCTCGATGGTGAGGATGTGGCCGTATTCGTTTTCGTTCAGGTGGTTGACCATGCCGGCCAGGGTGGTCGACTTGCCCGAGCCCGTGGGCCCGGTCACCAGCACCAGGCCGCGCGGGCGAAGTGCCAACTCGGCAAACACCTTCGGTGCGTTGAGCTGCTCCAGCGAGAGGATCTTGCTTGGAATCGTCCGGAACACGGCGCCCGCGCCGCGGTTCTGGTTAAAGGCATTGACGCGAAAACGCGCCAGGCCCTGGATCTCGAAGGAGAAGTCCACCTCCAGCGTCTCTTCGTACACCTTGCGCTGCGAGTCGTTCATGATGTCGTACACCATGTCGTGAACCGCGCGGTGGTCCAAGGCCTCCACGTTGATGCGCCGCACGTCGCCGTGGACACGGATCATGGGCGGCAGGCCGGCCGAAAGGTGCAAGTCCGAAGCCTTGTTCTTGACCGAGAATGCGAGCAGCTGGGTGATGTCCATCGGAATGGTGGATTGCAAGAAGAAGCAAGAAGAGTCGCGGGCCATTATGGCGACGATCAAAGACAAACTACAAGAAACCACGACGCGCATTGAAAGCGCCTGTGCCAAGGCCGGGAGGCCCGTGTACAGCGTCACGTTGCTGGCCGTCTCCAAAACCTTTTCTGCAACAGCGGTTCGCGAGGCGCACGCTGCCGGTGCGCGCCGCTTTGGCGAGAACTATGTGCAGGAGGGCCTGGCCAAGATTGAAACCCTGGCGGACCTGCGGCCCGATCTGGAGTGGCACCTGATCGGCCCCCTGCAGAGCAACAAGACCCGCGTGGTGGCCGAGGCCTTCGACTGGGTCCACAGCGTGGACCGGCTGAAGACCGCCCAGAGGCTTTCCGAACAGCGCCCGGCCGGGATGCCGCCCCTCAATGTGTGCATCCAGGTCAATATCAGCGGAGAAGCCAGCAAGAGCGGTGCCTTGCCCGCTGAAGTACACGAACTGGCCCACGCCGTGGCGGCCCTGCCACGCATGGTCCTGCGCGGCCTGATGGCCGTACCGGAGCCGGCTGCCGACGACCCAGCGCAACGGGCGCCGCATCGTGCCCTGGCGAAACTGCAAGCCCGGCTCTGCGCCGAGGGCCTGGCCCTGGACACCCTGTCCATGGGCATGAGCGCCGATCTGGAAGCCGCCATCCTGGAAGGCGCCACGCTCGTGCGCGTCGGCACGGCCATTTTCGGCTCGCGCTGAAGCCTGCGGCGCCCGCGCCGCGAACTCCGTCACGGGGCGGAGAAAAACCCTAACGCCCAGGTTCAGCGCAATCGCAACAACTCGCAACACGTGCCGATTCACGTTGCGGAGTTGTTCACGCGCAACCCTTCCCACTGCGTTTGACCTGGCCTCAAGGTGGACAAACTCCGCTTCGTTGGATGAGCACCCGCTCCTGAAGTTCCAGGCGGGTTCATCGAAAGCGAACCCGAAAGGCACAAACCGCCATGAACTTCCTGACCCGGCTGCGCATCAGCCATCGACTGGCCGTCAGCTACGGCCTCATCATCCTGCTGCTGATCGCCATCGGCGGCTACAACGCCACGGTCTCCGGCCGCCTTGCCGGCGACCTGGACCACTCGGCCAACACCAGCCTCGTCAAGATTGCCGGCGCGAACACGCTGAACGACAACGTGGCCGTGATCTCCCGCGCCGTGCGCGACCTGCTCCTGCTGGACACCGCCGGTGCCATCAAGAAGCAGCGGGCCGCCATTGAAACCGCGCTGGCCGACTCCGAGAAGCAGCTCACCAGCCTGCAGGCCAGCATCGACGGCGACAAGGAAAAGGCGCTCATTGGCGACGTCAAGGAACGCGCTGCCGACTTCACCGCTGCCGTGGCCAAGTTCCAGCAGGTGCAGAAGGACGGCAGCCCTGATGAGGCCCGCGAGAGCCTGATCACCGTGCTGCGCCCCGCACAAACGGCCTACCAGCAAGCGCTCAAGACCCTGGTGGACCTGCAGTTCGACAACGCCAGGGAACTGGCCGTGCAAGGGGGCGAAGCCGCCCGCAACGCGGTCGTGCTGACCTTCGTGCTCGTGGCCATTGCCGCGGCCATCGGCATCAGCGGCGGCATCGTGATCGCCCGCTCCATCGTGCTGCCGGCCCGCAGGGCCCAGGCCGCTGCCGAAGCCATCAGCTCGGGCGACCTGACCATGGACATCGATGCACAGGGCAACGATGAGTTGGCCCACATGCTGCAGGCCATGCAGGAAATGCAGCGCGCCCTGTCCAGCGTGGTGGTCAGCGTGAGCAGCGCGGCCGGCGAGGTGGCACAGAACTCCAACGAGATCGCGCAAAGCAACGTCAACCTTTCCGACCGCACCGCCCGTTCGGCAGCCTCGCTGCAGAACACGGCCGCCTCGGTCGAACAGATCGCCAGCAACCTGACGGATGCGAGCGCGCTGACCAAGAAGGCCGCCGGCATTGCCACCAAGGCGCGTCAGTCGGCCTCGGCCGGTGGCGAAGTCGTGGCCCGCGTGGTCAACACCATGGAAGAGATCAGCGCCAGTTCCAAGAAGATCGGCGACATCATCGGCGTGATCGACGGCATCGCCTTCCAGACCAACATCCTCGCGCTGAACGCAGCGGTGGAAGCGGCCCGCGCCGGCGAACATGGCCGCGGCTTCGCGGTCGTGGCCTCCGAAGTGCGCGCCCTGGCGCAACGCTCGGCCGCTGCCGCCAAGGAAATCAAGCAGTTGATTGCCACCTCGGCCGAGAAGGTCGAGAACGGCACGACGCTGGTGAACAACGCCGGTATCACCATCCGCTCCGTCGTGGATGAAGTCAACAACATGGGCAAGCTGATCGAGGAGATCTCGAACTCGGCCCATGAGCAGGCCACCGGCGTGGGCGTGGTCAACGGCGCCATGACCGAACTCGACCGCACGACCCAGCAGAACACCACCCTCGTTGACGAACTCGGCCGCTCGACCGACGCCCTCAAAACCAGCTCGTCGCGCCTGCTCGACGCCGTCGGATTTTTCCGGGCCGCATGAACAAGCCCACCCCCGTAGACGCTTCGCGTCACCCCCTCAAGGGGGCGAGCCCAGCGGCCTGGCAAAGCCAGTTCCGCGGCCTCTGCTCGGGAACACCCATTTCATCCCACTCCTAGGAATGACTCACATGAAGAAATCGCTCACCCTCCTCGTTGCCGCTCTGGCCCTCTCGTTCAGCGCCTTCGCCGCCGTGCCCAAGCTCGTCAAGAAGGTGCCGCCCGAATTCCCCTCCGAGGCCGTCCGCAAGGCCATCAGCAGCGGCACCGTGACCGCCAAGCTTTCCATCGAGGCCGACGGCAAGGTCAGCCATGTGGAAATCGTCGAAGCCGCGCCCCGGCGCGTCTTCGACCGCGCCGTGACCGAGGCCCTGATGGACTGGCGCTATGAAGCCAGCGGTGAAAAGCAGAGCGCCGAAGTGAAGCTGGTCTTCAAGAACGAAGACTGAGAACCACGACTAGGATCGCGGGCATATGTTGGCCCGCTTCCTCATTGCCTGCCTGTTGGCCCTGGCTTTGCCCTTGCAAGCCCAGGCGCGAACAGGCTTTTTTGCTTGCGCAGAGGCCGGGCCGCCCCAGCACTGCGCCGGGCCCGAGCCGATCAACCTCGAAGCGCCTCTCTTCCCACCCCAACCACCGCCCAGAGTCCTCATTCGCTAACGCCGTATTCACACGCATTACGAGAGGACTCTCATGAACTCCGCGTGGCCGAGTGGAACATGACGGATGTGGCCGTGGGCCAGATGCGCCGGATCGAGTTCATTGCCGACGAGGAGGGTGACTGGTCCTTCCATTGCTACAAGAGCCACCACAGGATGAGCCCGGCGCTCACCAGCACGGGCATTGAGTGAAGCGAAAGAGACTCAGCGCACCGAGCCTGAAGCCATGTTGGCGGAGGCGAGGTGGGCCTGGGCCGGCACCGAGAACTGCATCCAGCCCAGTGCCGCCACCGCCAGGGCCAGGCCCACGACGGTGTAGGTCAGCCGGCGGCGGCGTTCCTCGCGGCGGCGGCGCATCGCCATCGCACCGCCCGAAGGGCCGAGCACGCGCGACACATCGTCCTTGGCGCGTTGATGCCGGTCCAGCCGCAGCACGCGGGCGGCCCGCTTGCGGCCCTCACCATCTGAAACAATTTCGAAGCTGATGTACTCGTTGACGGCTGGCGGCGCCCCGTCGCGCGGGAAGGCCGACACGTGGACGAACAGTTCCTGCCCGCCATGCTTGGGCAGGATGGCGCCGAAGCCCCGCTCCCCATTCCACAGGGTCAGCTGACCCTCAAACCGCTGTACTTCACTCATGGCACTGTTCCTCGATGACCGTATGGGCTCATTGTGGGAAGCGGCGCGGGCCGAGGCTGCAACAGCTTGTAATCGAATGTCAGGGGCTTCTCAGGGTTCGCCGAGCAGGTTTTCACGCATGCCGCGGTAGCCGGCGCGGATGCGGTGATCGCCGTACAGCAAGGCTCGCAGCACCTCGGCGGGGCGACGCGCCCACGAGGCCCAGCCCAGCGGGGTTTCACCGTGAGCGTCCGGCGCATCGATGCGGGCGCCCGCCTCGATCAGCAGGGCCAGGGTCGCGGGTGTTCCAAAGAGCGCGGCCCGGTGCAGCGGCGTTTCGCCGCGCGTGAAGGCGTCACGCATCAGGCTGCCGGTGGCCACGCCGGGGACGGTGGCTGCATTCGCGTCGGCATCTGCGGCGAGCAGCACCTGCACGACGCGGTCGTAAACGGTGCGGTCCTCGTTCGTCAGTGCGGCGTGCAGCGGTGTCTCGCCCGTTTCGGCACCGCGCGCATCGGGATCGGCACCCTGTTCGATCAGGAATTGCACCAGCCGCCAATGGCCATGGAAGCTGGCCGCCATCAGGCCCAGGTCTGCGCCCTGGCTGGTGAGCGGTACGCCGGCGTTCAGCAGCAGGCGGCAGGCCGTCACATCGCCGAAATAGGCGGCGTGGCCGAAAGCCTCGATCAATTGCACCTCTGTGGCATGGGCGATCAGGTCCAGCACCGCGTCAGTGCGGCCACGTTCCAGTGCGGCGAGCGATTCGGTGGGGTTCATGGGCCACCTGCCTCGTTGATTCGGTGTCCGATGGTAGGAGCGTGGGCGGTCCCGTCAACGCAGTTGAAGACTGAACTCCGTCTTGCCATCGCCGCGCATGCCAGCACCCGAACCACTGTTGCTTGACTCGCGGCGCAGCGCAACAAGCCGGTCGCCGACACGCTGGTACAGCACTCGCGACGTGGTCGAGTTGTCAAAGCTGATGACCAGAAAAGCCCGCCCGGACACCTTTGTCAGGGTACGGCTTTCCAAAGGCGTGCCATCGGCGGCGATCCAGATCTGCAGACTGCTCTCGAAGCTCTTGACGTACTTTTGCTCCTGCTTGCTCAGCTTGCTGGGATCAGCCTCGAAGCTCAAGAGCCGAGCCGGCTGGTTGTTCCAGTTGTCGGCGCGTTCGCTTTTGAGGATGGAGCGATTGATCAGGCGTTTGAGCGCCTCGTCGGCGCGGGTCATCTCACGGATCGCCGACAGGTTCAGCAAGCCGAGACCTTTCGATGTGGGGGCCTTGGCCTTCGCGTCTGCCGCCTTCGCCAACTCCTCGGCCTGCGAACGGGCCAGCGTTTCGGGGGCGATCTGCATCAACAGGCCCTGCACGGACTCATCAACCCCCAGCGTCGCGGCACTGATCTCATCGGTCGCTTCGTCACCGTCGTTCTGATGACTCTGCGACTTCACGCTGATCGAAGCCTTCAGCGCCTGCTGGCCCGGCAGGCTTTGCAGCGCCGCCTTGAGGTCGGCCAGCCCGTCGGCCCGGGCGGACTGTGACAGGAGAAGCAGGGTGACAAGGAAAACGAGGCGCAAGAGCATGGCGGGCGGGATGAGTGAGCGGGCAAGCATCATCGCCGGGATGACCGCCTCGCCCGGCCTCCCCGGCCAACGCGTTTCGGGGACGGGCGACGGGCCTGAAACCGGGTCGAAATTTCGACTTTGATTTACGTCAATACGGCGGCGTGAACCATTTCATGGTGACAGATCAAAGACCCTGCAGACAGGTCCCCCCGCTTGCGGTATTCAAGCGATCAAAGCCCTGCCCGACTGAATATTCTTCAGCCATCGCATTTGCGCCCAATCCTTGGAGTGCCCCATGAACCCGCTGCAAGCCCTGTTCTTCGCCCCGCACGCATCCCTGCCGACGGGCATGGACGCAAACAATCCCGAGTCCGACCCCTCTCCCCTGCATCTGGCACTGATGCACGCCTGCCTGCAGGGCGGGGCAACTGGCGCGGTGCTTGGGCTCTGCGCCGCAGCAGTCGTCCGGCTCTGGGGCTAGGCCCCAGGCGCGCGGGCCAGGACGGGCGCCAAGGCCCGCCCCGTGTGAGAGCCTGTCGCCACCACCTGCTCCGGCGTCCCCATCACCACCACCTGTCCCCCACCCGTACCGCCTTCCGGCCCCAGGTCGATGACCCAGTCGGCTTCGGCAATCACGTCGAGGTCATGTTCGATGACGACGACCGAATGCCCGCCCGCCACCAGGCGGTGCAGCACGCGGATCAGGCGCTCCACATCGGCCATGTGCAGGCCCACGGTGGGTTCGTCCAGCACGTAGAGCGTGTGTGGCGCCTTCTGGCCGCGGCGCGTCACGTCGTCGCGCACCTTGACCAACTCGCTGACCAGCTTGATGCGCTGGGCCTCGCCGCCTGAAAGCGTGGGCGAAGGCTGGCCCAGGGTCAGATAACCCAGACCCACATCCTTGAGCAGCTGCAGCGGATGGGCGATGTTGGGCATGGCCTGGAAGAACTCGACCGCCTCGTCCACCTCCATCGCCAGCACATCGCCGATGCTCTTGCCGCGCCAGGTCACGCCCAGCGTTTCGGGGTTGAACCGGCGGCCATGGCATTGGTCGCAGAGCAGCTTCACATCGGGCAGGAAGCTCATCTCGATGGTGCGCATGCCCTGGCCTTGGCAGCCGGGGCAGCGCCCGTCGCCGGCGTTGAAGCTGAATCGATTCGGCGCGTAGCCGCGCGCCTTGGCTTCGAGCGTTTCGGCAAAGAGCTTGCGGATGGCGTCCCAGAAGCCGATGTAGGTGGCCGGGCAGGAACGGGGCGTCTTGCCGATGGGGGTCTGGTCCACTTCAAGCACGCGGTCCACCTGTTCGTGCCCCTCGACGCCGGCGCAACCCAGCCATTTCGACGGCGCCTTGCGCAGGGGAACGGCCACGGCCATGTTCGCCAGCAGCACGTCACGGGCCAGGGTACTTTTGCCCGAGCCCGAGACGCCGGTGACGGCGACGAGGCGATGCAAGGGCACGTCAACCGTCACATCCTGCAGGTTGTGCAATGACGCTGAAATAACGGTCAACTTCGGCGCATCCGGATCGACCGTGCGACGCTCCTGCAGCGGGTGAACCAATGGATTCGCAAGAAAGCGTCCGGTCACGGATTCGGGTTGCGCCGCCAGATCGGCCGCCGAACCTTCGGCCACCACCGTGCCGCCGCGCTTGCCGGCACCCGGGCCGATGTCGATGATGTGGTCGGCCCGGCGGATCGTGTCTTCATCGTGTTCGACCACGACCAGCGTGTTGCCCTTGTCACCGAGGCGCCCCAGGGCCTTGAGCAGGATCTGGTTGTCGCGCGGATGCAGGCCGATGGTGGGCTCGTCCAGCACGTAGCACACGCCCTGCAGATTGCTCCCCAACTGCGCCGCCAGACGGATGCGCTGCGCCTCGCCGCCCGAGAGCGTGGGCGCCGCGCGGTCCAGCGTCAGGTAACCCAGGCCCACTTCTTCAAGAAATTCCAACCGGCCACGGATCTCGCTGACCACGTCGCGGGCGATGTCGGCGTCGCGGCCCACCAGTTGCAGGCCATCCATCCACTCGCGCGACTCCAGAACGCTCCAGCCCGCCACGGTGCCGATGGCTTCGCCCTCGAAGGTGACGGCCCGCGCGGCGGGGTTGAGGCGGGTGCCCTGGCAATCAGGACAGACGACGTCTTCGAGTCCTTCGACTTCCGCCTCCTCGGCGGGAAAGCTGTGCTCGCGGCCCTTGTCGTCGCGGCCCATCTGCGAGTCGTCGAGTGCCTTGCGCTGTTCGCGCGTCAGCGCCAGCCCCGTGCCCACACAGCCGGTACACCAGCCGTGCTTGGAGTTGTACGAGAACATGCGCGGATCCAACTCGCCGTAGCTGGTGCCGCAGGCCGGGCAGGCGCGCTTGGTGGAGAACACTTTCACGGCGCCCACGGCCACGGTCGATTGCCCGTCGGCCATCGCTTCGTGCAGACCGTCCAGCGGCGAAAGCAGGTGCAGAACGCCCTTGCCCAGGTCCAGCGCCCGAGCCAGGACTTCGCGCAGTTCGGCCTCGCGTTCGGGCGCGATCACCAGGTCGCCGACCGGCAGCTCCAGCGTGTGCTCCTTGAAACGATCCAGCCTCGGCCATTTGTCAGTCGGCAGGAATTCGCCGTCCACGCGGATGTGCGAATGGCCACGCGCCTTGGCCCATTTGGCAAGGTCGGTGTACAGGCCCTTGCGATTCACGACGAGCGGCGCGAGCAGGCCCACATGCTGGCCCCGGTGATCGCGCATCAGCTGCGCGGCGATGGACTCCACGCTCTGCGGCCGCACCGGGCTGCCATCCTTGGTGCAATGCTGCACGCCGAGCTTCACGTAGAGCAGGCGCAGGAAGTGCCAGACCTCGGTTGTCGTGGCCACCGTGCTCTTGCGGCCGCCGCGCGAGAGACGCTGCTCGATGGCCACCGTGGGCGGAATGCCCCACACGGCGTCCACCTCGGGCCGGCCCGCGGGCTGCACGATGGAGCGGGCGTAGGCGTTCAGCGATTCAAGGTATCGGCGCTGGCCTTCGTTGAAGAGGATGTCGAAGGCGAGCGTGCTCTTGCCCGAGCCCGACACGCCGGTGATGACGTTGAACTTGCCGCGCGGAATGGAAACGTCGAGCGACTTGAGGTTGTGCTCGCGTGCATTGACGATGCGGATCACTTCCTCGGCCTTGCGGCGTGCGCGAACGACGGTCTGCAGCGGCTGGCCTTCCTCGGCCACATGAACCGGCCTGTCCATCGCAACGGCGTATTCACGCAGGGCCAGTGCCGTGTGCGATGTGGGGTGCTCCTTTACGTCGTCGGGCGTGCCGGCGCAGATCAGCTCGCCACCGCCCTCACCGCCTTCGGGGCCGAGGTCGATCAGCCAATCCGCGGCCCGTATGACGTCGAGGTTATGTTCAATCAGGATCAGCGAATGGCCGCCGGACATCAGCTTGCGCAGCGCGCGCATGAGCTTGGCGATGTCGTCGAAATGCAGGCCCGTGGTCGGCTCGTCGAAGAGGAACAGCGTGCCCTTCCTGGCGACAGCCTGACGCGGCTTGGACGCCGCCTCGGCGAGGAAACCGGCCAGCTTCAGGCGCTGCGCCTCGCCGCCCGAGAGCGTGGGCACGGGCTGGCCCAACCGCACGTATTCAAGGCCCACGTCCACGAGCGGTTGCAGGCGCTGCACCACTTCGCGGTCTTCGCTGAATAGATGGACCGCTTCGCTAACCGTCAATTCAAGCGCATCGGCAACGGACAACTCGCGGTCGCGGCGCAGCAGCTTCACATCGAGCATTTCGGCGCGGAAGCGGCGGCCGTCGCAATCGGGGCAGCGCAGGTAGACGTCCGACAGGAACTGCATCTCCACATGCTCGAAGCCCGAGCCGCCGCAGGTCGGGCAGCGGCCATCGCCGGCGTTGAAGCTGAACATGCCGGCCGTGTAGCTGCGCTCGCGCGCCACCGGCGCATCGGCAAAGAGCTTGCGGATCTCGTCGAAGGCGCCCACATAGCTGGCCGGGTTCGAGCGTGCGGTCTTGCCGATCGGCGATTGGTCCACGAACACGGCGTCGGCCAGATGGTCCATGCCCAGCACCGCGTCCACCGCACCGGGCGTTTCCGTGGCGCGACCGAAGTGGCGGTTCAGCGTCGGCACGAGCACGTCCTGGATCAGCGTGCTCTTGCCCGAACCCGACACGCCGGTGACGACGACCATGCGCGTGAGCGGGAACTCGATGTCCAGGTTCCTGAGGTTGTGTTCGCGCGCGCCCTGCACGATCAGCTTGGGCGTACCCGGCTCCACCAGGCGGCGCAGGCCCATGCCGACCGTCTTGCGTGCGCCGAGGTAGGCGCCGGTCAGCGTGTCGGCGCTGCGGATCTGTTCCGGCGTGCCGTCGAAGACGATGGCACCGCCCTTCTCGCCCGGGCCGGGGCCCATGTCGATGAGGCGGTCTGCCGCCAGCATCACGGCCGGGTCGTGCTCGACGACGACGAGCGTGTTGCCCGCGTCGCGCAGCCGGTGCATGGCCTCGACGATGCGATTCATGTCGCGCGGATGCAGGCCGATGCTGGGCTCGTCCAGCACGAAGAGCGTATTGACAAGCGAGGTTCCGAGCGCGGTGGTCAGGTTGATGCGCTGCACCTCTCCGCCGCTGAGCGTGCGGCTCTGCCGGTCCAGCGTCAGGTAGCCGATGCCCACATCGCAGAGGTATTGCAGGCGCTTGCGGATCTCCTCCATCAGCAGCTTCAGCGCTTCGTCGAGCATGGAACTGGGCAGCTCCAGCTCGTCCACAAAGCGGCGCAGGCGCAGCAGCGGCAGCTGCATCATGTCGTGCAGATTCAGGCCCGGCAGCGCCTCCAGTTGTTCGCGGCTCCAGCCCACGCCCACGGGCATGACGCGTTGGCTCGACGGCAGCGAAACATCGGCCAGCGCCTTGCCACCCACGCGCCACAGCAGGGCCTCGGTCTTGAGCCGCGCGCCGTTGCAGGTCGGGCAGGTGGTGTAGCTGCGGTACTTGGACAAGAGCACGCGGATGTGCATCTTGTAGGCCTTGCTCTCCAGGTACTCAAAGAAGCGCTTGACCCCGTACCACTGGCGGTTCCAGTTGCCGGCCCAGTTGGGCGAGCCGTCCACCACCCAGTGCTTCTGCGCCTCGGTCAGCTGCGACCAGGCCGTGTCGCGCGGGATGCCGGCCTCACCGGCGTATTTCATCAGGTCGGCCTGGCAGGAGGCCCAGGCCGGTGTCTGCATCGGCTTGATGGCGCCATTGCGCAGCGTCTTCTTGGCATCGGGAATCACCAGCCCCAGGTCCACGCCGATCACGCGGCCAAAGCCGCGGCAGGTCTCGCAGGCGCCGAAGGCCGAGTTGAAGCTGAACAGCGCCGGCTGCGGATCCTGATAACGAAGGTCGCTTTCCGGGCAGTGCAGGCCCGTGGAATAACTCCAGATTTCAGCGTCGCCTTCTTCTCGCACCGCGTAGGCCTTGAGCCGCCCGCCGCCGCGCTTGAGTGCCAGCTCGATGGCCTCCATCGCCCGCTGCTTGTCCACGCCCTGCATGCGGAAGCGGTCGGCCACCACGTCGAGGACTTTCACGCCGTCCTGCTCGCGTTCGGCCTGCACGCGGGTAAAACCGCTGGCGGCCAGCCATTGCTCGACCTGCTCGGGCGTGGTGTTGGCGGGCAGTGTGACGGGGAAGGTCAGCACGAGTCG
>Ga0164241_10005229_pt1 | contig 12236 bp, 11 predicted proteins | sample OricomyardsoilBY_FD_108780 | JGI IMG/M metagenome (GOLD analysis project Ga0164241, IMG submission 108780) | Backyard soil microbial communities from Emeryville, California, USA - Original compost - Back yard soil (BY) | ecosystem: Environmental > Terrestrial > Soil > Unclassified | place: USA...
ATCATTGTCAACGCGGTTGGGGCTCCCTATCAAGACTGGGCCAGAGTTCTTCCTCTTGCCCAAAGAAACTTGATGAAAGCGGCCGCGTCTCAAGACGCACTCCTGCTTTCGTTTGAAAACCTTTATTCCTACGCGTTAGACCAAATGCCCTTGTCGGAATCAACAGCTGAAATCCCTTCGACCAAGAAAGGTGCCCTACGATTAGACCTGTCGAAACTCTGGATCGAGGCTCACAAAGCGGACAAAATCAAAGCCGTTTCAGTGCGTGCCAGCGATTATTTTGGCCCCACGGCGATCCAATCAGCGAACTCCCAGTTTGGGACTCGATTTTTCCCTTCACTCATGGCGGGTAAAACAACAGCCTTTCTTGGCAACCCCGATCTCCAGCATTCCATGACCTATTTGCCCGATTTAGCCCGTGCCGTCGTTGACGTGAGTCAGGCCCCAGAATCGTGGGGACGACCGTGGATTGCCCCCACGATTCGTGAGGTCTCTATGGCTCAATTAACGAGAGTCTTCGCGGAAAAGGCGGGTCGCCCGCCCCGGGTGGGAAGACTTCCCAGCTGGGCTGTCAAACTTCTGGGTTTGACGAACCCTCTTATCCGCGAAGTCGTTGAAATGTTGGATGAATTTCGTCGTCCGTTTATCGTCGATAGCGGAGAGTTTGAGAAGAAATTTGGCTGGAAAGCAACGCCGTTACAGAATGCGATCGATGAAACTTGGAAGGCTGTGAAAGCGTCAATCTAACGAAGCTATTCGTTGTCTGACAACCAAATGGTTCGTCCGCCGACGACCGTGCGGGCAACTTGAATGTCTTGCAACCGCTTCGGATCGACGGCCAGAGGGTTGGCTGACAAGACCGCAAAGTCAGCGAGGAAGCCAGGTTGGAGAGTCCCTTTGCGGTGCTCCTCAAACTCCAGCGCGGCGCTTCCTTGCGTGTAGGCGCGCAGGGCTTGTTCCGGCGACAGCCGTTCGGGGCCCTCGCGGTTGCAGACCAAATGAATCCCGCGAAGGGGTGCGAAAAAGGATTCACCGGGATAGTCGGAACCGAAGCCCAGCAAAACCCCGGCTTCGAGAAGGGAGCGATGCGGGTAGCAGGCCAGTGCCCGCTCTTTTCCTAAGATCGTCCGATCCTTTTCCGGGTTGACGAGGGCGGGTGGTTGGGCCGCAATGGCCACACCGAGGTCAGCCAGCCGCGCAAAGTCTTCGGGACGGATGACCTGTCCGTGTTCGAGCCTCATCCGAAGCGATCGGCCCTCAGGATAGCGCTTTACGACCTTGGTCCAAACGTCGAGGAAGGTTTGCGTCGAGCGGTCTCCAATCGAGTGAAACGCTCCTTGTTGTTGACGGCGCACGAGGCGCACTAAAACCGCTTCGAGCCAGCTGGGGTCAAAGCCCATGCCGAATTCGCCCGGATATCCGGGATACTCCTGGGTCATCCACGCTGTGCGATTGGTATACGTCCCGTCGAGAAAGTATTTTCGCGGCCCCGACCGAACCCAAAGTTTGTCGAAAGGCGCGCGCTTCATGGGCCCCCAGGTGGATGGTTCTCGTCCAAAGCTCCAACCGGATACGCGGGCGGTCAGCATTTTCTCTCGCCGCCACCGCGCCAAAGTGTGGATCACCGGCGCGTACCACGAGTTGTCTTGAATCGACGTGAGACCGGCCTTTCGGTAATCGTCGAGAGCCTGCCGAATCCTAGGTTCACGAAGATTTCGGCGATAAAACACGTCCCGGTGGTGTTGGGCCAAGGGCGATTCCGAACCTAATTCTTTGAGAATTCCCGTGGGTTCACCCCGGTCGTCTCGCTCCACAAAACCGTGTGCGGTGCCGTGCGAGCGGTCGACACCCATTCTTTTCAGAACGACAGAATTCACTCACAGGGCATGGCCGCCGAATTGGGCAAGGGCAACGGGGCGGCTGGGAAAGGCCTCGTCAAGCAAAGCCTTATGAGGACGAGAACAGGCCGGCGCATCCCAGGCGTAGCCGACGAGGAGAGCGTCGGCGGGTTGGCCTAGGGCACAGTGACGCATTTTGGCAACGACTTCATGTTCGTCGAGTCCAGCCAGGTCCGGGCACAAGGCGTGGTCGCCGTGAAAAACAAGATGCAGGTGATTATCATTGAAGCCTGGGACGACAAACTTGCCGCCTAGGTCGACGATGGTTGCCGAAGATCCCGCGTAGGACGCCGCCACGGATTCCGGTCCCGCGAAACGGATCCATTCCCCTTCGGTGACGAGCGCGGTTGTTTCAGGCCGCTCAGAGTCCAAAGTCAGAAAAATGGCATTACGCCAGAGTGTGCGGGTTAGGCGATGACCCACGCGAGAGCCTCTTCCAGAGTGTCAAAGACGCGTGACTGGGTATCGCCGGTTTCCATGCGATAGCGGTGAAATAAATTCTTGCGGAACCCTCCAAGCCCGAGGACGGCGGCCCGTTCAATGGCGGACGTGCGATGACTTTTACTTTTTTGAATGGCCTGTTCCAAAAACTGCTCACCAATGGGAGCGTTTCGGTAGTCGTGAACCACTCGCACCTTGGCTCCTTCGGCCCGGATTACAGTGACCTGACGGGCCATGATATCAAGCATTTCGTGATCGCTCCTCGCCGCTTGATATGAGACGATGAGGACACGGATACCTTGATGATGAATCCATCGGCACGATTCGTCCAACGTTTCCTGACTCAACATAACAACCTCAAACCCTGGCTTCGGTTCGTTCCTGTTGAATTCGTTTAAGCACTTGGAGAAAGCGCTCAGGCCCCTGCGCGCCCGAGACGGCGTATTTTCGGTCAAAAACAAAGAAAGGAACTCCATTCGCTCCCAACTCGTGGGCTTCGGCGGCTTCCTTTTCGGCTCGCTGAGCCCAATGACCATCGGGGTCATTCCAGGCCGATTCCACAAGTTGCGGGCTCATTCCGCCCGCGAGTCCAATCGTCTCCAAGGTCTTTTGATCGTCGATATCGAGGCCCTCAGTGAAGTGGGCGTGGAACAGGGCCTCCTGGACCTTTCCCCCCAGCCCCACCGATTTGGCGGCCTGAAGGAGCTTGTGCGCCGCCATAGAGTTGGCGGAGACGAGGTGATCGAACCGGAAGTCGAGCCCCCAAGGACGAGCCGTATCGGCGACCTGTTGTTGGAGCCTCTGGGCCGCTTCAACGGCGATCCCCTTGTGCCGGGCAAGGGAGCCGGCGGCTGTCTCGCCTTTTTGGGCTTGATAGTTTGGGTCCAAAAAGAAGCTCTTTTCTTCGACCAAAACTTTTTGGTTTTGATCCAAAGATTCGAGTGCGATCCGAAACTGTTGTTTACCAATCGAACAAAACGGGCAAACGATGTCGGACCAAATCTCTACGGTTACGGGTAAGTCTGGCATCATTTTAATCTACGCCTGAACAATCTTCGAGGCAAAGGGCTTCAGGGTCAGGGCGTACCAGAGCGCGGCCAAAACTGTGAGGGCTGTGAATACCAAAACAATGCCCGATTCTGTGAGCCAGTGTGCTTCGAGGATTTTGGCTACGATGGCGGTTCCCACCGCGCCGGCCAAGATTCCCACGAGATTGAAGACCCCCATGCCAACCCCGGTTTCCCCTTCGGGAAGGGTTTGGGAAACCGAGTTGATGAGCCCGGTTTGCAAAAAGGAAAACCCAACGTAGGTAGGCAAAAGAAGAAGCGCGAGGACGACAAGGGACGACTCTAAGAAAAAGGCGGCAACGGAAAGTCCCAGCCCCACGAGAACGAGTCCCATGAACATAACGAAGCGATTGCCTTTCTTGTCGGCCATTCGTCCTCCGACAGGGCCAAAAATGACACCACTGATGGCTCCGGGAAATAGAACCAGTCCGATCTCGGAAGCGGACATGTGCTGCAGTCGAGTTAAGATCAGCGGCAGGACGAAGAGGATACCGATGAAGGCGCCAAAAAGGAACAAGGTGGCAGCCACCCCGCGTCGAAAGCCTTTGTTTTGAAAGAGGTCCGGCTGAATAAACGGCTCTTGCGCGTGTTGCATTCGAACCAAAAGAGCTCCCAAGAAAACGGCGGCCGTGACGAACCAAATCCAGTGGGGCGAGGTCAGCCCAATCATCAACGCTCCCACTCCGACGGTCATGGCCAGAGCGCCCCAAACGTCAACATGGCCGGGACGGCGAGGTTCGTCGGGCAGGACTCGGCCCAGAAATGGGAAGCCGACAATCGTCGCCAAAGGCACCAGAAGGAGCCAGGTCCAGTGAAAGGTTCCCGCGACGAAGCCACCCAAAACAGGACCTATGCCGAGGGCTATCGCAATGACGGAACCGATCGAGCCAAAGAGCTGTCCACGTACTTCGGGGGCAAAATACCGCGCCACGATCACCATGATCAACGCCGGAATGGCCGCGCCGCCCATGCCCTGGAGAGCACGGCCCAGCAGAACCACGAGGTAGTTGACCTGACCGATAAAGGCGACCAACGAGCCCGCCACGTAGAGGAGGATTCCTATTTGAATCAAACGCTTGAGACTGAAAAGGTCGGAGAGTCGTCCGTAGACAACCGATCCCACGCCAAAAAAGATAATGAATGTCGTCATCATCCAACTAACACCGGTGGGCGAAAGGTGATAGTCAGCCTGAATCGCTGGAGTCGACACGTTAAAAACCGTTTCGTTGAGGACAGCAAAGAAAATAAGATAGACGAGCCAGGGAAGGGTCTTTTTGACGTTAAGGGTGATCATGACCAGAATAGTAAGGATTTAATCTCGTTCCACCAAGTGCCTTTCAAGGAAATCCGCCGAACCGTTAAACGAGGCTGATCCCCACGCCGGCCAAGAGCAGGGCCATGAGCGGTTTGAGCCACTTATCAGGTGTCTTGGGCGACAGCCAGCTTCCCAGGGCGATGCCGGGAAGGGAGCCTGCAAGGAGACTGACCAAAAGTTCAAGGTTTACGGTTCCCAGAATAAGATGGCTGAATCCGGCAACGAGGGTGAGGGGAACGGCGTGGGCGAGGTCAATTCCCACGATGCGGGTTGCCTTGAGTTGGGGGTACAGGAAAAAGAGTACCGCTGAGCCAATAGCTCCTGCTCCCACCGATGAAAGGGTGACTAAAACTCCGATCACCACTCCTGTAAGTACGGTGACGCTGGGAGTCCAACGCGGAGGCGAAGCTGGCTGGGGGGTGGGGTTTTGAGCCCGTTTCGACGCGAGAAAGGGCTTCAAGAGCAGGGAGATCGCGGTCAGAATAAGCGACCCGCCCAGGATCAGCTTAATAAGAGGACCGGAATTTTCCGAGGACAGGCCGAGGTGGAGAGTGACGAGAAGGGTCAGTCCCGACGCAGGGAGACTGCCTAAGGAAAGAAGCCCAACAATACGCCAGTCGATGTTGCGCTTCTTGGCGTGGACGAAGACGCCTCCGGCCTTGGTAATGGCGGCGTAGAGTAAATCGGTCCCAACAGCTTTAAACGGCGGAATTCCAAGGTAGATCAAAATGGGCGTCATCAGAGACCCACCGCCCACGCCGGTCACACCGACAACAAGGCCTACGATCAATCCGCTTAAGCTGTAAATCCACCAGGTGAACTCCAAAACGCCTCTCCTCAACTAGAGCATGTCAATTGAGATACTATAGTTTAGTGACAAGGTCAAGATGGGCTTCGGCTTAGCCAAAACGGCGAGATCCGAGCACGGCGGTAATGAGGGTTGGTTTGGCGTGGTCACATGGACCAAGACACGAAAGGGGAGGCTTTTGCCTCCCCTTTGTTTGTCAGAATCTTTGCTTAGTTACAGTTGGGAATAACTCGTACCAAAAGCACACCGTCGATTTTGGCCAATTCGTCCTTGAGGCCGGCAGGCAAGTTTCCGCCCACGTCAATGAGGTTGTAGGCGACTTCGCCTCGGTTCTTGTTGAGCATGTCTTCGATGTTGAGGCCGTGTTTGGCCAAAACGCCGGTAATCTGCCCGACCATATTGGGGACGTTTTTGTTCGCCACCGTGATGCGTGTCTTGCCGGTAGGGGGAAGCTCGGCCGTGGGAAAGTTCACCGAGTTCTTGATGTTTCCACGTTCGAGGTATTCTCGCATCTGGTCAGCCGCCATGACGGCGCAGTTGTCTTCGGCTTCGGGGGTCGAGGCACCTAAGTGCGGGATGCAGAGGATATTATCGACACCGAGCAATTCCTCTTCGGGGAAGTCGGTCACGTAGCCGCCCAGTCGGCCCGAAGCGAGTTCGGCTTTGAGCGCCGCGTTGTCGACCAGACCCGAACGGCTCAGGTTGATAATGCGGGCACCCTTTTTGGTGCGGGAAAGCCGTTCTTTGTTGAACAAACTCTTGGTTTCCGGTGTGAGCGGTACGTGGACCGTAATGTAGTCGCTTTCGGCAACCAAGGCGTCGAGGCTGGTCGCCTTGCGTACATTAGTGTCGAGCTTCCAAGCGGCCTCCACCGAGACGTAAGGGTCAAAACCGATCACTTGAACTCCCAGCGCCGTAGCGGCGTTGGCAATCAAGACACCGACAGCACCGAGCCCAATAACACCCAGGGTTTTACCGCCGATTTCCGGTCCGACAAACTGAGCCTTACCCTTTTCAACGAGTTCAGGAACTTCGTCGCCCTTGCCCTTGAGGCTTTGGCTCCAATTGAGGCCTTGAACGATTTTTCGGCTGGAGAGCAGCATCGACGCGAGCACTAATTCTTTGACAGCGTTGGCGTTGGCACCAGGAGTATTGAAGACAACAATGCCTTTTTCTGTGGCCGCAGGAATAGGAATGTTATTCGTACCGGCTCCGGCGCGGGCAATGGCCAGCAGGGTGGATGCCAGCGGAGTTGAATGCATGTCCTGGCTTCGGACCAAGATTCCATCGGGGTTGGTCAGCTCGCTGGCCGTTTCATAGGCATCGCGGGGGAGGCGCTCAAGGCCAATCGCCGCAATTTTGTTGAGGGTTTGAATTTTGTACATACTGTGCTCCTTAAGCGTTTTTGGCTGCAAAGTCTTTGAGGAAATCGACGAGCCGATGGACACCAGCCAAAGGCATGGCGTTGTAAATGCTGGCCCTCATGCCGCCGACAGAACGGTGTCCTGCCAAGTTCACCAGACCAACGGCCTCGGCTTCTTTGACAAACTTCTTGTTGAGGACCTCGGCCGCTTCGGGATCGGCGGTTCGAGTTAAAAAGGGAACGTTCATAAGAGAGCGGTCTTTTTTCTCGACAGGGCTGTAAAAGAAGGGGGAGGAATCCAAGTAATCGTAGAGGACCTTGGCCTTTTGCGCGTTGGCGGCATACAGACGGTCAGCACCGCCCTGATCAACGATCCATTGAAGCACGAGGCCTACGATGTAAATCGCGTAGCACGGCGGGGTGTTGAACATTGAACCACTGTCGATGTGCGTCTTGAAGTCGAGCATCGCGGGCAGACCCGCGGGAATCCGGCTGACAAAATCCTTTTTGACCAAGGTAAGTGTGACACCTGCCGGGCCCAAGTTTTTCTGAGCGCCGGCAAAGACGACGGCGTGCTTGGACACGTCGAAAGGCTGGCTCAAAATGCCTGAGCTAATGTCGGTGACTAAGGGAACCGCCGCCTGCGGGACCTGATGAAACTGCGTTCCCTCGATGGTGTTGTTGTAGCAGTAGTAGAAATAATCGGCCTTGGGGTCCAGATTGGCGGGAGTGGGCAGGTAGCTCCATTTTTTGTCTTTGGAAGAACCGACGATGTTGATCGTCCCCAGTTTTTGTGCTTCCTCAACAGACTTTTGACTCCAGGCTCCCGTTTGAATGTAGTCGGCCTTTTTCGTCCCCGTCATAAAATTGAGCGGGATCATGTGAAACTGAAGGCTGGCACCGCCTTGGAGAAAAAGCACGTGGTAGTCTTCGGGAACCTTCATCACGGAACGAACCAGTTCCTCGGTCTTGTGGATGATGGATTCGTAGGCCTTGGAGCGGTGGCTCATCTCCATGACCGATTGGCCTGTTCCCTGCCAATCAAGCATTTCGTCTGCGGCTCGCTGGAGGACAGGCTCGGGCAACATACTGGGCCCGGCAGAAAAATTATAAACTCGCGCCATGGGTAGCTCCTTCATGGGAATTGAACTCAAGCTACTGCAATCCCAGGCTTCTGTCGATTATCTTGTGAAATATGTAACAGGTTAATGAGGGAGCTTCCAAGCTTAATAAAAACTGACGTGACTGATGGGAAGAGATGGATTATGCTAAGAGAGCAACGGAGGTCCCCATGGACGAGCGACGAAGACTGCCTCGGTGCATCGACCCTATCGTGGTCGTGCATCAATGCGTGGTGACCCACTTAGGACGAGAAACCTGGTTATCGGCAAGTGCTGTTGACCTTTCCGCGAGAGGTGTGAGTCTCGTTCTCAATGACAGCCTCGACGCGGGCGAGTCTGTTTACCTTTTGGCTTCGATTCAGCCGGAAGGCAAGGTGCCCCGTGATCTCTCCGTCAATGGAATTACGGCGTACTGCCGTCCCGTGACCGATGGACACTGGCGCGTCGGTCTACAATTTGGCGATTTAACAGCCGAGGAAGTTCACGACTTGGCGGTCTATTTGGATTGTCCAGAAGAAACATAAAAATGGGGAACGGTGAACCGTTCCCCATTCGCTTCTAGCGCTTACGGATATATTTGCGAATGTCGATACCGACAGCCGCTACAATAATCAGACCCTTAACGATCTGTTGCCAATACACAGAAACGCCCAAGACGACCAGAGCGTTGTTCATGACCTGCATGATCAAAACTCCGGTGATGATGCCTCCCACGGTACCTACGCCGCCATTGGTGGAAACACCGCCGATAACACAGGCGGCGATGGCGTCGAGTTCCCATGTGAACCCGAGATTATTCGTCGCGCTTCCTTGACGAGCCGCCTGCAAAGCCCCGGCTAAGCCGTAGAGAGCGCCTGCGATAATGTAGACGAGAATCAGCGTTTTGTTGGGGTTAACGCCTGAGACCTCGGCCGCGTCTGGGTTGGCTCCCATGGCGTAGATATTCTTGCCCAGTCTCGTTTTATTGAGAAGGAGCCACATCAAAAAGATGACAACGGCAGCGATAATGATGATGTACGGCAGGCGTATGTCTGAGGTGAAGTTGATAGCGCCGTTGGAGATATTCGTGAAGTCGTCACGTAAACCGCCAATAGGGAGGGCACCGTGCGGCGGCCGGTCCACATAAAGCGAGGCAACTCCGTAGATAATAACCATCGATCCCAGGGTGGTGATGAACGGCGGAACTTTCAGAAACGAAACAATTCCTCCGTTGATGAGTCCCACCGCAACACCGGCCAAAACGGCCAGGACGATCGGCACCACCAGGGGCATGAACGGGAGGTCGGGAAAGATTCGGCTGTCGTAGTCGATTCGCTGGAGCAGGGAAGCTGCAATACAGGCCGTAAGTCCAACCGTTCGGCCGGCAGAAAGGTCAACGCCTTTCGTAAGCAGAATGGGGCCTTCTCCCAGCGCAATGATGACGTAAATCGACGCGATCATCAAAATATTGATCAGGTTGTCGGGAACGAGAAAGGTGGGCTGTAAAATGGCCGTAACAATGATTCCGACCAGAAGAACGAGGACGATAGCGTTCTTGGCCGCGAATTCTCTGACTTGGCTCAGTTGGATACCCGGCTTGAGCGGGGCTGGTGTGGACATGGGTTCCTCCGGTTACATAAATTGCGTCGAAAGGCGCATCACATCTTCTTGGGTTGCGGACTTACCGTCCAAAATACCAGTGAGCCGACCCTCGCACATCACCATGATCCGGTCACTCATGCCCAGAATCTCGGGCATTTCAGACGACACCATAATGATGCTTTTACCTCGGGCCGCGAGGTCGGCAATAATCGTATAAATCTCAAATTTGGCACCAACGTCGATGCCTCGTGTCGGCTCATCGAGGATCAAAATATCAGGTTCGGTGAGGAGCCACCGTCCCACAATGACCTTCTGCTGATTTCCACCGGAGAGGTTTTGCATCAGCGTCTTTGTTGACGGTGTTTTGACCGTGAGTTGGCTGTTGCTTCGCTCAATGTCAACGTGGGCCTTGTGCAAATTGAGCAGTCCCGTTTTCTGAACGTAAGATCCCCAGTTCCCTGCCAAGGTATTGTCGGCAACTGAAAGAATGGGAAAAATACCAGTGGCCCGTCGTTCTTCGGTCAGGAGGGCCATTTTGAAATGTTTGGCGTCTTCGGGTTTGCGAATACCAACCTTGCGGCCGCGAAGTGAAATGGACCCTGAAGCAATGCCTCGTAGTCCAAACAGGGCTTCCATGAGTTCGGTGCGCTGAGCGCCGACGAGCCCCGAAACACCAAGGATCTCGCCCGCGCGTAGTTCGAAGGAGATATTGCGAAACGAGGTCGGTACCACAGAGGTTAACTTTTCGACGTAGAGCAGGGTTTTGCCCGGAGTATTGGTCCGGTGAGGAAATCGTTGACTCATCGACCGGCCGACCATGTGGCTAATAATCTGATCCGTGGTCAAAGACTTGGCATCGTACGTACCAATAAGACGACCGTCCCGCATGATCGACACTTCGTCGGAGATTTGAAGAATCTCCTCCATTTTATGGGAAATGTAGAGGACGGAAACTCCTTGGGCTCGCAACCTTCGGATAATCTCAAAGAGATGGGCCACTTCTTTTTCTGTGAGTGAAGAGGTCGGCTCATCCATAATGATGATTTTCGAATGATAGGAAACGGCCTTTGAGATTTCCATGGATTGAATTTTTGAAACAGACAAATTGACGACCCAGGTCTTTGGATCAATGTCAATTTTGAGGTCTGCAAAAAGCTTCTGTGTATCGGCCAACATGCGTTTGTGATCGACAAATTGGAGAGGTCCAATGCCCACCGTGGGGTAGCGGCCCAACCAAATATTTTCCATGACCGAGCGATAGGGAATCGGCAAAAGCTCTTGGTGAATCATCGAGATTCCCTTGCCCAAGGCTTGCCGAGCGGATTGAAAAGTGACGGGTTCTCCATCAATAACAATTTCGCCTTCGTCGGGTGCGTAAATACCAAAAAGACACTTCATGAGGGTCGATTTTCCGGCACCATTTTCACCCATAAGGGCGTGAACGGTGCCTGGTCTCACCTTAAGATCGACTTCTTGTAGAGCGCGGACACCCGGAAAGCTTTTGGAAATGTTCTTCATTTCCAAAATAAACTCTCGATCGGACATAGCTGTTCCTCCCAGGAAAAAAGAACAGGGTGTACCGAAAGGATACACCCTGTTCGATCAAAACAGGTTCAAGTGATAGCTTCCGATCGGCTTATTGCTTGAAGTTCTTGTAGTTGTCTTTGGTGACTTTGACGTAGGGAACCCAAACGTAGTGACCGTTGGCGTCTTCCGTTCCGTCCTTGTCAGCCAACTTAGCAACCGTGGTTGCTCCAGGCTGGCCTTGAGCCAAGCTGTAGGCAAGTTCGAAGGTTGCCTTTCCCTGGCCCTTGGCGTCGTTCAAGACAGTACCGAGAAGGGTACCCTGTTCAAGAGCGTCGAGTCCGGGGGGGGTGGCGTCAACGCCAACGACTGGAACGTACTTCTTACCAGTGAAGTAACCAGCCGCCTTAAGGGCTTCGATAGCGCCCAACGCCATGTCGTCGTTGTTGGCAAATACGGCTTCAATCTTGTCGCCAAACTTTGCCAGCCACGCTTGCATCTTGTTCTGGGCGTCGCCGCGCTGCCACATCGCTGTGTCTTGAGCCAAGGACACGGTCTGGATTCCGGCGTCGTTGACGGCCTTAATCGAGAACTCGGTGCGGTACTTGGCATCGGTGTTGGCCGGGTCGCCGAGGATCATGACGTACTCAAGCTTGCCGTCATGGTTCTTGTCGGCTTCTGGATGGGCCTTCCAGTAGTCGGCAATGATTTGACCTTGGTAGGTTCCAGACTGTTGGGCCTTAGCACCCACGTAGTACACGCCGGGGTATTGGGCCAGGTCAAGGTCAGCGGGTTCTCGGTTGAAGAAGACAATCGGAACCTTCTTGGCACTGGCCTTTTGGATGACAACGTTTGCCGAAGCGGGCTCAACCATATTGAGGGCGAGGGCGGTGGAACCTTGGGTCAGGAAAAGGTCGATAACGTCGTTTTGCTTGGACTGATCGCCTTGTCCGTCTTGGACAGAAATGTCCAACTTATCTTTACCGACGGCCGCTGCGTCAGCCTCAATCTCGTTGCGAACGTACGACATAAAGGTATCGTCGAACTTGTAAATCGTGACGCCGATTTTCGGCTTCTTGGGGGCCGCAGGGCCGCAGGACAGGAGCGAAAGCGCGATG
>Ga0164241_10005230_pt1 | contig 12236 bp, 12 predicted proteins | sample OricomyardsoilBY_FD_108780 | JGI IMG/M metagenome (GOLD analysis project Ga0164241, IMG submission 108780) | Backyard soil microbial communities from Emeryville, California, USA - Original compost - Back yard soil (BY) | ecosystem: Environmental > Terrestrial > Soil > Unclassified | place: USA...
GGTTAGGCTATTTGACCGAACCCGCGAGCAGGCCACGCACAAAGTAGCGCTGCAGCGAGAAGAAGACGATCAGCGGCACGACGATCGAGACGAACGCGCCCGATGTGAGCAGTTCCCAATTGTCGCCCTGTGTTCCGAGGAGGCTCACAAGACGACCCGTCAGCACCACCTTGTCGTCCTGCGCACCGAGAAAGACCAGCGCCACCAGAAGGTCGTTCCAGATCCAGAGGAACTGGAAGATCGCAAACGAGGCAAGCGCCGGAAAGCTCAGCGGCAGCACCATGGTGGTGAAGATCTTGAAGTGGCTGGCGCCGTCGATGCGCGCCGATTCCATGATCTCGCGCGGCAGGCCGGCCATGTAGTTGCGCAACAGATAGATCGCGAGCGGCAGGCCGAACGCCGTGTGCGCAAGCCAGACGCCGGGATAACCCTTGGAATCGGTGCCGATGACGTTGGCGAACACATTGTACATGCGCAGCAGCGGGATCAGCGACATCTGGAGCGGCACGACCAGCAGGCCCACCACCAGCGCCACGACGAGGCCCCGACCGGGAAAGCGCATCCATGCCAAGGCATAGGCCGCGAACGCTGCGATCATGATCGGGATGACGGTCGATGGAATCGCCACCGTGATCGAGTTGATGAACGATTGCGCGATGCCTTCAGCGGACAGCACCGCGACATAGTTCTCGAGCGTAAAGCGCGGTTGGGCGCCCATCACGAAGTAGATGCGCGGCCGAGCCGTGTGCGTGAACTCGGTGGGCGAGGTCCACACGTAGTCGCCGTTGGCCGCGACGGTGATCTCGCCGCCATCGCGCATCGGAAGCTTGCCGCCCGCCGGCGCAGCCGCCAGCTCCGCGTTCGTCGTTCCGAAGCTCACGATCTGCCGGCCGGCGCTGTCACCGCCCAGAATGTTGCCCTTGATGACGAAGGCGCCGCCTTCCTGCACCTGATCGGCAGCAGCGCCAACGCGCGAAGCGTTCTGCGTGGTCGCCGGGGTCAGTGCGGTCCACCAGCCCGAAACGGCCAGTTGGTCCTTGTCGCGCACCGAGGAGATCAGGAGGCCCACGGTCGGGAACGTCCAGAGCGCGACGAAGAACAGCAGCGCGACGTGGGCGGCGATACGCCCGATGTTGACGCGCGGCCGCGTCTGCGAGGTGGATGGAACCGAGATCGAGCCTTCCGAAGCGATCGACGTCATCAGCGCGTTCCTTCTTCGGCGTTGGCCCGGCGGATGTTCCACACCATGATCGGAACCACCGCCAGCATGAGGATTACGGCAATCGTCGATCCGCGTCCGTAGTCGCCGGAGATGAACATCCAGCGATACATGAAGTTCGCGAGCACCTGCGTCTGAAACTCGCCATTGGTCATCGCATAGACGATGTCGAACACCTTGAGCACCGTGATGGTGATGGTGGTCCACACGACGATCAGCGTGCCCCAGATCTGCGGGATCATGATGTCGAAGAAGATGCGGAAATCATTGGCGCCGTCGATGCGCGCAGCTTCGAGCGTCTCCTCGGGCACGCCGCGAAGCGCCGCGGACAGGATCACCATGGCGAAGCCGGTCTGGATCCAGATCAGGATCACCATCAGCAGCACCGAGTTCAGCACCGGTATCGTCAGCCAGGTCTGCGGTTCGCCGCCAAGCCCCACGACGATCGCGTTCAGCACGCCGATCTGTTCGATGCCCGGTCCACGATAGGTGTAGACGAACTTCCAGATCACGGACGCGCCCACAAACGAGATCGCCATCGGCATGAAGATCAGGGACTTGGCGATATTGCCCCACCAGAGCCGGTCGGCGAGCGTCGCGATGATCAGCCCAAACGCCGTCGAGAAGAACGGCACGATCAAGAGCCAGCCAACATTGTTGAAGGCGGCCTGCCAGAAACCCGGATCGCTAAGGGCCCAGCCATAGTTGGCAAAGCCGATGAAGTTCTGGCCGAATTTGTCGAAGAAGCTAAGCCGCAGCGTCTCGAACACGGGATAGACGAGATAGACCGTGAGGAACAGCAGCGCGGGGAAGATGAACAGCCAGGGCCGGATCGCCGAACGGCGGTTGTCGCGGCGCGTCACGGTCTCGGGGCTCATCGAATTGTCGGTGGCGACGAGTTTGTCGAGCACCCAGTTGGTGCCCCAGAAGTAGGCGAAACACGCGGCTAGCGCGATGAGAACGGCGAGCGCGGCGCTCAAAATCTGCTGGATCATACGGCACCCCCCTCCCGCTGGGGCCGCTGGCGCTTTCGCGTCCTGCCTGCTTTGTCGCTGAGAGCAGGCTAGCTGAGTGAGCCCGGCGCGGGAAGCGCCGGACTCGATTTTGTGAGAAAGCTTAGAGCTTGTCCCAGGCAGCCTGGATCTGGTCGGCGACTTCCTGAGCGGACTTGCCGTTCACGTAGTCGACCATGCCGGTCCAGAAGGCGCCGGCGCCGATCGGGCCGGGCATCAGGTCAGAACCGTCGAAGCGGAACGTGGTGGCGTTCAGCAGGATCTGGCCGAGGTCCTTGTTGGCCTGGCTGTTGTAGACGTCGGTGTTGACGCCCTTATGCGCTGACAGGAACGAGCCGTTCGGCTGTGCCATCCAGATTTCCTGGGCGAGCGGCGTCTTCAGGAAGTCGATGAAGGCGCGAGCAGCCGGCGAGTCCTTGGTGATCGTGGCGAGGTTGCCCGAACCGAGGACCGGAGTGCCCAGATTGGCGGCGGTCGAAGCGGGGAAGTAGAAGAAGTTGTAGTCTTCGCCCGCAACCTTGTCGTCGCCGAAGAAGGACGGGATGAACGACGCCTGGCGGTGCATGTAGCACTGCGGCGGCACCGTGAAGAGGCCCTTCGGGCTATCGCCGAACGCGGTCGTTGCGATCGACTTCACGCCACCAGCGACATACTTGTCCTGCTTGGCGATCGCACCGAACGCATCGATGGCGGCAACGATACGCGGGTCGTTGAACTTCACTTCGTTGGTGACCCAGCCGTCGTACACTTCCGGCGGCTGCGTGCGGAGCAGGATGTCTTCGATCCAGTCGGTCGCGGTCCAGCCGGTTGCGCCACCGGACTCGATACCGATGCACCACGGCACACCGCCGTCGGCAACGATCTTGTCCTGCAGAGCCGTCAGCTCTTCCCAGGTCTTGGGAACTTCGTAGCCCTTTTCGGCGAAGTTGTCGGGCGAGTACCAGACCAGCGACTTCACTTCCTGCTTGTACGGGAAGGCGTACTGGTGGACGGCGCCGTCCTTCCCTTCGAACTGGCCCAGAGCGGCCCAGGACGAACCGGCCGAGTAGTTCTCGGTCAGCCAGGCAGTGGTTTCATCGCCAAGGTCGGTCAGAGCACCCTGCTTGGCGAAGTCGGCGAGAAGGCCGGGCTGCGGCAGGATGGTGATGTTGGCCGGGCTGCCCGCGGCGATGTCGATACGCGCCTGCTCTTCGTAGTTCTTGGAAGAACCGTTCTGGAGCACAATGCCCGTGGCATCGGCGAAATACGCCAGCACCGATTCCCACTGCGCCTTGTCGCCGGGCTCATTCCAGGCGTTCCACAGCGACAGCGTCTGGCCTTCGAGGCCGGTATGCGAGGCCTTGAAATCCTCGAGGGATTTCCAGTTGAACCCGCCTTCCCCCTTGGGGAACTGCAGATCCTGGCCATACGAAACGCCGCCCAAAAGGACGGCGATGGCGGAAACCCCCGCCAGAAGGTGTTTGTGCATGTAGTCCTCCCATCGCACAATGTGAGGCGCTCCCGCGCCCTCCGCCTGCTTGTGTGCCAAAACGTTTTGGTTCCAAAACGTTTTGGTAGCCGATTATCCTGCTTCACACGGCATTTAGCGGTCCCGTAAGTTTGCATAAACGAATGGACGGGGCAAGCGGGCTCGCTGGATGTGGAGCGAGGTACGTGCGTCACCGCGGTGGTCTCAGGGTTTGCCGATGAGGCCCTCCGGTGGCTCGACCTCTTCGATCCTTCGAACCCGCAGAATCGGCGACCCGATCAGCCACAGCACGGAGAGCGCCGCTCCAATTGCAGCGACGATCAGCGTCTCGCGCGGGCCGATCCAGCTGCCGAGCAGGCCGCCGACGATCGCGCCGAGCGGACGGATGCCGAAATTCACCGACAGGAACGCGCCGCTGACGCGGCTCCGCATTGCGTCGTGAATCGACTTGGCCTGCATCGACATCAGCGGAATATCGAAGGTCATGACGGCGAACGAGGAGATGAACTCGCCAACGATCAGGATCGTCACGCGCATCCAGACCGGACCATCGGCAAAGGCGATGACGGCAAGCGCCGATGGGAACACCACGCACGAAATCGCGACCAGCAGCCCTGCTCCGAGGCGCGCCGTCAGTGGCCGCGCAACGGCCGCCCCGACAAGTCCGCCCACCGCGCCGATACCGAAGGCGAGGCCGATGGTTCCCGCATCGAGCCCCAGATTGCGGCTGGCGAACAGGATCAGCAGCGCATTGCCGAAGAAAGTGAAGAAGTTGAGCGTCGTCGCGCAGAAGAGGCTCGCGCGGATGAGCGGATGACGCAGAACGTAGACCATGCCGCCCCTGGCACGGACAAGCAGCGGCTCCTCCGTCGGCGGAACTTCGCCAGAGGTGGTCTTGAGCCGCGAGAGCTGAACTGCCGACCACACGAACGTCAGCGCGTCGACTACCATGGCAAAAGGCGCGGTGATCCACTGGATCAAGAGGCCGCCGACGGCCGGTCCCGCCATGAAGGAGAACGACCGTGTCGCAGAGAGCTTGCTGTTGGCTTCGAGAAAGTTCTCGGCCGACACCAACCTTACGAAGAACGCCGAATTTGCTGTGTTGAACACCACATGGGCCGTGCCGGCGAGGATCGCGATCACGAACAGATGCCATAGGGAAAGCGTGCCGAGCCAATAGACGATGGGCAGGCTCAGCAGCACGATCGTACGAACGAGATCGGCAGCGATTAGCAGGGCCTTCTTGTTGTGCTGCTGATCGACCCAGGTTCCGATGAACAGCGAAACCAGATTGGGCAACCATACCGCCGCCGTCAGAAAGCCCACCTCTGCCGGTGTCGCATTGAGCATGGTCACTGCGATCAGCGGTAGAGCGAGCTCGCTGATGCGGTCGCCGAACTCCGAGACGGTCTGCGCAGACCAAAAGGTCCGGAACTCGCGGTCGCGCCACAGACCGCCAAAGAGCGCCGCCAACTTCATCTAGTGTTGTGTAGCATACCCTGGAATGAACGGTAGCTCTGCTTGGGCGTGCGCACCTGCGTCTCGTAGTCGACGTGCACGATGCCGAAGCGCGACACGTAGCCTTCGGCCCACTCATAATTGTCGAGCAGCGACCAGGCAAAATAGCCGCGCACGTCAGCGCCTTGCTTCTGCGCCTCTAGAATGGCCTTCAAGTGATCGTCGTAGAAGGTCACGCGCCGGCTGTCGTCGTCTTCCGACATGCCGTTCTCGGTTACGTAGAGCGGGAGCTTGGTGTAGTCGCGCGAGACGCGGACCAGAAGGTCCGTGAGCCCCTGCGGATAGATTTCCCAACCGAGGTCGTTCTTGGGCAGCGTCCCCTTGATCTGGCGGAATGGCATGCCCGACCCTTCGGGCGCGGCCTGGTAGATGCCGCGCGTGTAGTAGTTGATCCCGGCCCAATCGAGCGGCCGGCTGACGATCTACATGTCGCGATGCCATTCGGCCGGCAGGTACGGCTCGAGCAGCTTCGTCAGCACTTCGGGATACTGGCCCTTGTAGAGTCCGCCCAGGAACCAGCGATTGAACATCGCATCGCCCATGTCGAACGCCTTCATGTCGGCTTCGCTATCCGATGCCGGCTCGGACTTTTCGAGATTGGTGACGATGCCGACGTTCTTGACCCCGCCCGCCCGCAGCGCATCGACGCCCATGCCGTGCGCGTAGAGGACGTGATGCATCGCCCGCGCGCCCGCCCGCATATCGCGATAGCCCGGTGCATGGATGCCGAGGATGTGGCTCAGCACGGAAACGCACCACGGCTCGTTGATCGTCGCCGTCGCGTGCAGCCGGTCGCCATACTGGTGGGCGACCAGCGCCGCATAATCGGCGAACCAGCCGCCGATGTCGCGGTTCATCCAGCCGCCGCGATCCTGCAGCGCGCTGGGCAGATCCCAGTGGTAAAGCGTCGCGAAGGGCTTCAGCCCGCGCTCCAGCATGCCGTCGATCAAGCGGTCGTAGAAGTCGATGCCCGCCTGGTTCACCGCGCCCGTTCCCTCCGGGATCAGCCGCGGCCAGGCGAGCGAAAAGCGGTACGCATCGAAGCCCGCGTCCCGGATGAGGTCGAGGTCTTCGGCCCAGCGATTATAATGGTCGCAGGCCGTGCTCCCGTCGTCGCGGTTCTTCACATTGCCGGGGGTCGCCGCGAAGGTATCCCAGATGCATTGGCCGCGGCCGTCATACTGACCACCTTCGATCTGGTAAGCGGCGGTTGCGGCGCCAAACACGAAACTCGGCCCGAACTGGCCGCGGTCGACGGAAAACATTCATCCTCCCGGTGCGTGGCCGCCGGTCGCCCGACGATGTGGGATCGGTCCCACATTTGCGCGCGCTACCCATACCAACGGAATGGGTCGGTTGTCACTCGCCTTCCGCGGAAGCTCATTTCCCCCGTTCAGGGCAGGCGGACGAACACCAGTTCCGGGCCGTCGTCATCGAGATTGTCGATGCGCCCGCTCTCGATGAAGCCGAGCCCCTCGAGCAACCGGCGCATCGGCGCGTTGGAGGTGTTGGTCGACGTCCAGAGTTTCTCGCCCGGCGGCACAAGCGAGATGATGTGCTCGATCATCGCCGTGCCGACGCCCGCGCGGCGGTTCTCCTCATGCACCATCACGAGCTCGATGAAGAACGAGTGGAAGAACGTCCTGGTGAGCGCGGTGTAGCCGACCACGCGCGCATCGTCTTCGGCGAGGAAGCACTGTCCATTCTCGACCCAGTACGCGATCTCGATGCGCCGTCCCGCGTGGATTTGCGCAAGCGAGTCGGCGGCCACCAACGCAGCGATGTCATCCTGTCCTGCCGGACGGACGGCGAGGCTCATTTGAGGTTCGGGTTGCGGCTGAGAATTTCCCGCGCGATCGCACGGAACGCTGCGGCCTGCGGCCCTTGCGGATCAGCAGCGACGACGGGGCGGCCCGCATCGGAGGTCGCGCGAATCGCCATATCGAGCGGCACTTCCCCCAGGAACGGCATGCCCATCTTGGGCGCGGCATCGGCGGCGCCGCCATGGCCGAAGATGTCGTAGCGCTTCCCCGTGTCGGGAGCCACGAAGTAGCTCATATTCTCGATCAGCCCGAGCAGCGGGATCGACAGCCGCTTCATCATGTCGACGGCTTTCTGCGCATCGATCAACGCGAGATCCTGCGGCGTCGAGACGATCACGGCGCCTGCGAGTTCGGCCTGCTGGAACAGCGAAATCTGGATGTCGCCCGTGCCCGGCGGCAGATCGACCACGAGCAGATCGAGCCCGCCCCAATCGGTCTCGCGCAGCAACTGCCGCAGCGCCGACGTCGCCATCGGCCCACGCCACACCACCGCCTGCCCCGGCGTCAGCATCGAGCCGATCGACATCACGCTCAGCCCGAAGGCGGCGTGCGGCGTGAAGATGCCGTCCTCGCGGATCGCCGGCTTGCCTTCGATGCCTAGGAGCTTGGGGATCGACGGCCCGTAGAGGTCGGCATCGAGGAGGCCCGTCTTCAGCCCTTCGGCCGCGAAAGCCAGCGCCAGGTTCGTTGCGACGGTGGACTTGCCCACGCCGCCCTTGCCGGAGCCCACCACGACGATATTGCGCACGCCCGGCACGGGCGATTTCGGCGCCGGCCCCGGCCGCCCGTGCGCCGCGGCCTGCCCGGTCGCGGCCTGCGCGGGGGCGCGGTCGGAGGTTATCGACACCATCACCTTGCGGCCCTGCCCCACTGCCTCGGCTGCGGCCTTGGCGGCGTCGCGCGCCGGCCCGAATGCGGCCTCCATCCCAGGCTGCACCGAGATGGCGAGCGCAATCGCAGATTTGGTGACGATGATGTCGGAGAGACCGGAGTAACTCCCGAGCGTTCCGCCGCCGGGAATCTCCACCTGCGCCAGAGCGGCCTTCACCGCTCCGGCGATTTCAGTGTCGGCCATCAGAGAATCGACTGGCCCGTCGACTTCCAGTCTTTGACGAACGCTTCGAGGCCCGACTTGGTCAGCGGATGATCGGCGAGCTTGTAGATCACCGCCGGCGGGATCGTCGCGACGTCCGAACCCGCGAGCGCCACCTGCGTCACATGGTTGGGCGTGCGGATCGACGCCGATAGGATCTGCGTGGTGAAATTGTAGTTGTCGTAGATCTGGCGGATCTGCTCGATCAGTTCGACGCCATCGAGGTTGATGTCGTCGAGACGACCGAGGAAGGGCGAGATGTACGTCGCGCCGCACTTGGCCGCGAGCAGCGCCTGGTTGGGCGAGAAGCAGAGCGTGACGTTGGTCTTGATGCCTTCATTGCTGAGCGCCTTACACGCGCGCAGCCCGTCTACGGTCAGCGGAACTTTCACCACGACGTTGTCGGCGAGCTTGGCGAGGACATGCGCCTCTTTCATCATCGTGTCGAAATCGACGCTCGCGACCTCTGCGGACACGGGGCCGGGCACCACGCCGCAAATTTCCTTGATCACATCCTTGAACTGCCGCCCGGACTTGGCGATCAGCGACGGGTTGGTGGTAATGCCATCGAGGAGGCCCATCGCGTAGAGCTTCTTGATGTCCTCGATCTCGGCGGTATCGGCGAAGAATTGCATTTATGCTCTCCCCAGAATGGCGTGTGTCTTTGTCCCGTAGATAGGCAATTTGCGGCGCGCCGGAAAGGGCGCGAACGGACCAAAATCGTCCGAAATGGCGGGAATATTTGGCCCTGCGTGCCTTTTTAGCCCGCCGCGCGGATCAGGTAGTCCGCCAGCTCGTCCACGCGGTCCTCCGGGATGCCCGCAACGTTGATACGGCTGTCGTTGATCATATAGACCGCATCCTCGGTCTTGAGCTTCTGGACGACGTCGCCGGGCAGCCCGAGCAGCGAGAACATCCCCGAATGCTCGGCGATGAAGTCGAAGTCCTTGGAGTTCGATTTGCGCCGGATCGCATCGGCCAGCTTGACGCGCAGCCGCTTCATCCGCTCGCGCATGTCCTTGAGCTCGGCCGCCCATTCGGCGCGCAGATCCTTGTCCTCGAGGATCAGGCGCACAACCTCGGCGCCGTGGTCCGGCGTCTGGCTGATCGTGCCACGGATGATGTTCTGCATCTGGCTCGAAACCACGTCGGCGGTCGCCGCGTCCCCGGCGATCGCAATGCTGACCCCGGCGCGTTCGCGATAGAGCCCGAAATTCTTGCTCGCCGAGAAAGCGACCATCAGCTCCGGTACGGCCTTCGCGATGGCGCGCACGCTATAGGCATCCTCATCGATTCCATCGCCGAACCCTAGGTAAGCGAGATCGACAAGCGGGAACGCACCGGTACGCTTCAAGCTCGCAACGACCTTGTCCCACTGTGCGGGCGTCAGGTTCGCACCCGTCGGGTTATGGCAGCAGCCATGCAGCAGCAGGATGTCGTCGCCGGTCAGCCCGTCGACGACCTGCATCATCGCGTCGAAATCGACACTGCGCGTGCTCGCATCGAAATACGGATAGTAGTGGACCGTGAGGTTCGCGTTCTCGGCCAGTGGAATATGGTTGGGCCAGGTCGGATCCGAGATGAAGATGCGCCCCTTAGGCCGCGCGCGGCCGAGCACATGCATGAGGATCATCAGCGCGCCGGTGCCCCCCGCGCCGTTGACCGTGCGGATACGCGACGCATCGACGGTTCCGGCCAGCGCGAGATCGACGATCGCCTGCGAGAATTCCTTGTTGCCGACCACGCCCTTGTAAGTCTTGGTCTTGGCCGTATCGAGCAGCTTCTGCTCGGCTTTCTTGACCGCCGACATGATCGGAGTGTTGTTCTTGTTGTCTTTGTAGACACCCACGCCGAGGTCGATCTTGTTAGTGCGCGGATCGGCGGCGTATTCCGCCATCAGCACGAAAATCTTGTCGAGAGTGGCCTTCTGCAGGGTTTCGAACATCACGGATCCAGGGTGAAAGAGCGGCGCCTTTATAGGGGGCGGCAGGGGATTTGCAATTAGGCGTTGGGATGAAGCCGCGTGCCTAGCGTTTTCGCTCGTACCGCCAAACCTCGCCGTCATCCGGATCGATCCGGCTGCCGGTTCGCGCAAATCCTGCTTTCAGTAGAACTCCCTGCGACGCCACCCCGTCCGGCAACGTCTCGGCAGTGATCGTGCGCACGCGCGGATCGGCCAGTGCGCGCTGCGTCACCAGCGCAACTCCTGCCGACGCGTAACCGCGGCGGTGACGCTCATCGACAACGGCGTAGCCAATCTCAACCATGCCGTCCGCGTCCGGCGGTCCCTTATAGCCAATGGCCCCGACGAGCTCGCCGTTCGCAACCAAGTACCAGCTTGCATATCCCAGCTCATCAGGATGCTTTCGCATCAGGCGACGTATCCAGTCGCGCGTCTCAGGCCCATTGAATTGCGGCGGCCAGGATGGCGGCGCCTCAACCCCCAGCAGGTGGGCTAGTTCAGCCCCGCCGGCATCTTCGGCGTCGAGCGACTCGAACGATGCTGCAATGATTGAGATCGCGCCCTCGGTCTCGACTAGCATTAGCGCTTTACTCCCAGCCGTTTGAGCTCGGCAATAACGTCCGGCACGGCCCGGAACAGGTCGCCCACCAGCGCCACGTCCGCGATCTTCATCAGCGGCGCCTCCGGATCCTTGTTGATGGCAAAGATCGCCTTGGCCCCCTGGATGCCCGCCAGATGCTGGAGCGCACCGGAGATACCAATTCCGACATAGAGGTCCGGCGCGACGATCTTGCCGGTCTGGCCGACCTGCAGCTCATTGGGCGCAAAGCCGGCGTCCACCGCCGCGCGCGTCGCGCCGACCGCCGCGCCCAGCGCCTGTGCCAGCTCGTCGATCAGCCCGAACTTGTCGCCGACCGAAATACCGCCCGACACGACAACCTGCGCGGTCGACAGTTCCGGCCGCGTGCTCTCGCTTCGCTCCTCGCCGACAATCCCCGTGGTGCCCGCCACCGCGACCTCGATGGCCTCGACCGGCGCATCGTTGCCGCCACGCGCCGGAGCGAACGCCGAGGCCCGTACAGTCAGCAGGTGCTTCGTCTGACCGTCGCTCACGGTCTCCGTCGCGTTGCCGGCGTAGATCGGCCGCTCGAAGCGGTTCGGTCCGACGATCGCGGTCACATCCGTCACCGGCATCAGATCGAGCAGCGCTGCAAGCCGCGGGATCACATCGCGGCCGGTCGCATTGGCGGCCGCAACGAGATGCGTGAACGGTTCGCTGAGCGCCGCCAGCACCGGCCCCAGCCCGTCCGCCGTCTGCGGCAATGCCGCCGACAGAACCCTCGCTACGCCGGCAATCGCCTTTGCCTCATTGGCCGCCGCGGCGTCCACCAGCAGCGTCACCGGCCCCAGTTCCGCCGCAGCCGCAACGACGCGCGCAGTTGCTGCCGTCAGCTTGCCCTGATCCACATCGGCGAGAACCAGCACACTCATCAGCGCGGCTCCATCCTGGCGACTTCAGCCGCAATGGCCGCAGCAAACTCTGCGGCCGACGCGACCACCCTGCCCTGCACCCGCTCCTTCGGCGGCGTGACCTTCTCGACCACAAGCCGCGGCGTGATATCGATGCCGAGCCCCGCGACCGCCTGCGTGGCGAGCGGCTTCGACTTTGCCTTCATCACCATCGGCAGGCCGACATTGCGCGGCTCGTTGATGCGGAGATCCGCTGTCACGACCGCCGGCAGAGTCAGGCTCAGCGTCTGCCGCCCGAAATCGACCTCGCGCGTCACCGTCGCCTTGCCGTCCGCGAGCGCGACTGCCGACGCGAATGTCGCCTGCGGCCAGCCGAGCAGTCCTGCGAGCATCTGCCCCACATGATTGCTATCGTCGTCCACCGCCTGCTTGCCGAGCAGCACCAGGTCCGGCTTCTCGTCATCGACGACATGCTTCAGCAACTTCGCCACCGCCAGCGTCTCGACCTTCGCGTCGGTCTCGAGCAGCAACCCACGATGAGCGCCCATCGCCAGCGCCGTCAGGATTACGTCGGTCGCCGCCTTCGGCCCGATGGAGACCACAACAATCTCATCGGCCTGCCCGGCTTCGGCCAGCCGCACGGCCGCCTCCACCGCATGTTTGTCGAAC
>Ga0164241_10005231_pt1 | contig 12234 bp, 8 predicted proteins | sample OricomyardsoilBY_FD_108780 | JGI IMG/M metagenome (GOLD analysis project Ga0164241, IMG submission 108780) | Backyard soil microbial communities from Emeryville, California, USA - Original compost - Back yard soil (BY) | ecosystem: Environmental > Terrestrial > Soil > Unclassified | place: USA...
CTTCATTCAGCGGCGAATCGGTGAGCACGAACCGTAGGGTGAGCCAGCGGCGCTCTGCACGAAGGAAGCGACGGCGCAGAGTCGCTCCGATCGGAGCCTGCGTGAGCCCACGTGGGCGCACGGCCCCGAACCTACGCGCCTTTCGGCCTACGCCGCACCGCGAGCGACGGTGGCCCCGAACCAGAAAAGACATTCCGGTAAGCACGGTGCGATCGCGCGACCTCACTCGGCGTCGCCTCCCGCGCCCCACTCGCGTGGCGCTCTTCGGCTGACGAAGCCCGCTCGCCACGACGCGTCAGTCTTGGAAGAACCGCTCGACACGACCAGCGCGGCGACTGCCGGCTCGACCAGCCGGCGACGCCCGCGCAAAACGGGCATCGCCGCGTCGAAGGCCCAGTGCGCGACAGCGCGCCCGCGTCGAAGTGCGCAACACTCAGGCCGTTCGGAGACGAGCTCTCCATTGGGGTGCCGAACGCTCCGCCCGTCCGCCCGTCCGCCCGCCCGTCCGTCCGTCCGCGAGCTCCGAGCTCGAGCGCGGCGGTGCGTGGTCCTGTGCAGGCTCAGGGCCGGCGCGGGCCGAAGTAGGAGTCGACGACGAGCGCCATGCCCCACCAGGGGTGGGGATCGGTTTGGTTGGCGCCGTAGGGGGTGTCGAGGCCGAACGAGACGTCGACGCCGACGCGCTGCTTAGCGACCAGGATGGCCGCGCCGAAACGGAGCGCTAGCTGGTCGCGGTCGCGATTTTCGAGCGGCAGCGTGCTCGCGAAGTAGTTCAGGCCGACGTGGCCGATGAGCGCACCGTGCTGGAGAGCCCAGTCGAGATGCGCGCTCAGCGCTGCTCGTGAGGGTCGTTGGTTGACCGAAATCAGGTAGCTCGGGGAGAGCTCGGCGGTGAGGAGCGCCCAGCGCGGCATGTGCCACGCCGCTGCCACGCCGAGGACCAGCGGGACGACGTTCATCTGCCAGACGAACGGTTCGCGAAAGCCCTGCGCCGAGCTCGCTACGGTATACGCGAGTTCGGCGAGCCGATTGTCGTCGATCCCACCGGAATAGAGCGCGAGCGGCGCGCCCACGCGCAAGCTGAGGGCGCCGTCGAGCTCGGCGCGGAGCTTTCGCTCGAACGCGGCGCCGAGCAGCAGGTTGCCGGGAAAGACGCCGTGACGCGGACTGTCATCCTCGACCGCGAGCGACTCGGAGACGAATCCGCCGTCGAGGGTCAGCGCCACGCCGTTCTCGAAATGGTAGTCGCCGGCGAGCCGGAGCGCGGTGCCGAACGTGTCGACGGTTGGTCCGTGCGGACTCGTCGTGAACGCGGCGTCCAAGCCCACGTGAGCCGCGTGGCGCGCGCTCGGTTCGGCGAGCGGCGTGGCGACCAGTTCGGCGCCGTGGGCCGCTGCCGTGGAGAAGAGCAAGGCCAGCGCGGTCGTGACGCGTCGCTGCACGTGGCTCACGGCTCCCCCAGAACGCCGAGCGATTTCCCGTCGGTCGTCAGATGGTAGACGCGATTGCCGCGATCGTCGGCAACCCAGAGTGTGCCGTCCGCTGCGACGAACAGTCCGTGCGGGCGCTCGAACAGGTTCTCTCCGAGCACGCTTTGGCGAATGCCGGTCGCGCGCTCCAACACCCAGATCGACGGATGCTGGCCTTGATGTCCGACGTAGACGCGGTCCCCGGCGACGGCGATCGAGAGCGGATCGAGCCCGGGCGTGGCTTCGAGCGCGGGCCAGCCGGCCACGTTCTCGTAGGCGCAGGCCGGATCGGACGCTTCACAGTCGGCCCGGAGTGCAAACCGTTGGACGCGTCGAGCGCCTATTTCGGCGACGAAGACGTCGCCGTTCTCGGCCGTGGCCAACATATGTGGCTCATCGAGCTCGCCCGGCGCGCTCCCGAAGCGAGAAAAGCGCCGCAGCACGTCGCCGCTCGCGGTGAGCTCGACGATGCCGGCCCGTTCCGCGTCGGGGCGTTGATCACCGCCGTCAGCGACGAAGAGGTGCCCTTCCGGCGTCTGCGCGACGCTCCAGGGGCGGCCGATGACGTCGCTGCGCACGCTCTCGACGAACTCACCGCTGGTCCCGAAGCGCTGGAGCCGGCCATTGTCCCGATCGGCGACGACCAACGTGCCGTCGCGCGCCTCGAGGAGTGAGTGCGGCGTTTGCAACTGCCCCTGCTCGAAGCCCTTGCTCCCCCAGTCGCGAACGAAGCTCCCGCTGGGTGTGAACACGGCAATGCGCGCGTGGAAGTAGCCGTCTGCGACGTAGACGAGGCCATCTTGCGCGACCACGGCCTGGGTGGGTCCGTCGAGCGCGCTCGGTGGCGCCGCGCAGGCGAGGAACGCGCTCGCGGCTAAGACGCAACCGAAGAGTCTCACGGCAGGGAGCCTTGTTGCACGAGCGGAGCCGCCAGGGGAGATCCACGTCGGGCCGGGCGGGTCGCTCGAGACCTCGGATTGGAGCGACTGGACGGAGCCGACCTTGCAGTGAAGTCGGCGCCGCCGCAGCACCAAGAGGCTTAGTTCGTCAGGGCCCGCAGGTTCGTGAGGCAGAACGCGAACGCCTGCCCGTCAGCATGGTGATTGACGGGAAGCTGGAACTGAATCGAATCGAAGCTGCCCGTCGTGGCGGCCGGCGTTCCAGCCCCGTTCCAGCAGTCGAGCTGCGCCTGCGTCACGCTGACCGTGTTCACCGCGCCCGGGGGCGTGAGAAACCCACAGTAGCTCGAACCGTCCACGGCGCTGAGCGTGATCTGTAGCGACGAGGGCAACTGCTCGCCCTCGATGTTGAAGCTGAAGCCGGTAACGGCGTGCTCGGCCGGGACGTAGCCGAGCGGATCGCCGTCCGGGTCAGGCTGATTCAAGTTCAGGCCCACGGTGGGGCCGTATTCGTCGGACTTCGAGACCGTGCCCGTGACGCAAATGTCGGGGCCGATGAAGTTCGTGCCACCAGCAGGCTGAATCGTGGACTCGGTGTCGTAAAAGACGTACCAGGGCCCCACGATGCCGACGGTGTTCGAGCCTTCGGCGACCCAGCCGTCCTCGGCCACGATGAGCGTCGACGCCGTGCCGCCCGCGACGCCGCCCGTGCCACCGGTGCCGGAGGTGCCGCCGCTGCCACCGGACGAAGCGCCGCCCGTTGCGCCGCTGCCGCCCGTGGAGCCGCCGGTGCCGCCGCTCGTTCCCCCGCCCGTGGAGCCGCCGGTGCCGCCGCTCGTTCCCCCGCCCGTGGAACCGCCGGTGCCGCCGCTCGTTCCGCCGCCCGTGGAGCCGCCGGCGCCGCCCGTCCCGCTGCCCGAGTCCGGCACGCAGAAGCCAGCCAGGCACGTCAGCGTCGCGTTACACGTGTCGTTCGGGTAGCAGGGGCCGCCGAGCGTGCCTTCTTCGACGCTTGCCGTGCCGCCAGTGCCGGACGAATCCGGAATGCAGATGTTGCTGTAACACTGCAGGCCGTCGTCGCAGGCGCTCGCGCCGTCGCAGGGGCTGCCGAGCGACCCCGCGGGGATCGAGCTCGTGCCGCCAGTCCCACCTTTGCCGGAGTTGCCCCCTTTACCGCCCTTACCGCCCGACGCAGACCCGCTATCGCCACCGTTGTCGTCATCGTCGTCGTCGTCGTCCCCGTTGTTCTTGCCGTCGCACCCGGCGACAGCCGTTGCAGCGCTCAGTACCCCGACCACGACCCAATTCAGAGCTGACGTTAAGGAACGATCCAATCGCATCGAGGCCTCGCTATAGGTAAGGCTCCGGCAAGCTCCGACCCACCAGAGTGAGCGCGAGTCTCGCATGCCTCGCCGCACGAGCCAAGCGCGGGTGTGCGTGGCCGAGGTGGGAGTTTGTACGTTTTGCCTTTTGTACGTTTTGGCTTCGTCCGCTACTGGAACGCGCGCTGGCGCAGTGCTCAGCGATCGCGTTCGCACACGGCTCGGAACGCGGACGCGCAGCCGGTGTCCGCCCAGGCTTGATCGGCCGCCTGGAGTCGAACGCAGGCGCCGGTGTAGTTCGGCTCGTCGTCGTCGCCGCTGCGAGTGGCCCACGCGTCGTAGGCGACCGTCTCTCCCGTCACCCAGAGGAACGGGCACTCATCGGCGAAGAACGAGCACAGGCTCGAAGGGTCGTCTTTCGTGTCTTCGAGAGCGAGGCCGATCCAGGCGTCGGCGGAGGACGGGAAGAATGTCGTGGCGAGGAACGTCTGTTCGCCGGACGAAGTGATGGTGACGAGGTGTGCGGCTTGCGCCTCGCACTCGCTCTTGGCGTGCTCCCAGTCGAGGGCGGTGCTCGTGCCGATCGAGAAGTAGCAATGGCCGTCGTAGGTGGTGCCGTCCGTGCACGCAACGGGCGCCATGCCCCCGCTGCCGCCACCCGCGGTGCCACCGCTCGGCGCTCCGCCGCTCGCGCGCCCGCCTGCTCCCGCGCCGCCCGCGGCCGCCCCGCCGCGCCCGGCGCTCCCCATGCTGCCGGCGCCGCTCGGCGTCGCTCCGGCGCCGGCGTCGCCCGGCACTCCACCGTCACCCGCGTCGCCGGGTTCCGAGGCGCCCGCCCCTCCGCTGCCGCCCGTGCCCGGATGGTCACCCGCCGTGCCTCCGCTCGTCGCGCCCGCGTGTCCCGCAGCGGCGCCCCCTGCGCCCGCTCCGCCGCTCGCGTGGCCAGCGCCGCCGCTACTCTGAGGGGTGACGTATTTTTCGAAGTCGTACGTACACGCGCTGGCGATCGCACAGAAAACGACCAAAGCGCCGCCGAACGGCGCGCCCCAGTGCCGCGGGCGTGCGCTCAAAACCGCCCCCGCACGTTCGCCGCGAGCCCGCCCGGCACGACGGACCAGCCCACCTCTGCCGGCGCGCTGCCCTTGTAGCCGAAGTAGAGGAGCGCTCCGCCCGCGGCCGCGCTGACGACGCCGACGGCGAGCCCGACGTTGGCGACCGTTTGTAACGTGCGCCCGCGATCGGCGTCGTCGCGATGCGCGGCGTCGAGGCAAGGCGTCGCCGAGCAAGCTTGCTCGAGCTCGTCGTGCGCGCTCTTCGCGCCGAGGCCCGCGATGACGAAGGTCGCGAGCCCGGCCGCTCCCACGCCGAGCCCCACGAACCCGCCGATGCGCAGCCCCGCGCGCGGGCTCGGTGCCGGCGGGGGTGGCGCAGCCGGCGCGGCGCCCAGCTGCTTGAGGGTGAGCGTGACCGTGCGTGTCTCGCCGCCGTCGATGTAGACGTCTTGGGCCGTCGGTTCGCGTCCGGGCGCTTCGGCGTCGACATGGTGCTCGCCCGCCTCGAGCACGCGGTGCGCGCCGAATTCGGCGGCCTCGAGCGGTTTTCCGTCGACCCTCACGACGAGGCCGGGTGGCGTTTCGACCGGGGCAACGACGAGCCGTGCGACGCGCAGGCCGAGATCGGTGAGCTCGGCGACGGCGGCGCTGCGGGTCTCGGCGTAGCGTTCGTCGCTGCCCGCGGCTTTCGCGCTACTTTCGAAGGCGCGGTAGGCGTCCGCCGTGCGTCCGAGCGCCTTCAAGCAATGCCCGACGTACAGCGACGCGTTCGGGCTGTGCGTCTCCTTCTCGAGCGATTCGAAGAGCGGCAACGCTTCGGCGAAGCGCTCGGCCTTGTAGAGCTTCACCGCTTCGGCAAATTGCGCTTTCGGGTCGGCGGCATGCGCCGGCGGAGACGCGTCTTCGGCGCTCGCGACGGCGGCACGCGTTCCGAGCAATGCCAGGACGAGAGCTGTGCGAACTGACGACTCAAAGCTCATTGGGGAGGTACGTCTTCGTGGAGCGCTTCGCCGCGCGGACAGCGGCGCCGGCGGGCTTCGAGCGCGACCCCGGCGTGGTCGCGGCGAGCGGCGCATTCGCCGGTGGTGTCGTGGCGACGGGTGCCGGTGCGGCTCGCGCGGGCGGGGGTGGCGCGACCTCCGGCGCTTTTGCCGTTGCGGGTTCGGGGGGTGGCGCCGTCACGGGGGCGGGCGCGATGGGCGGCGCGGCCGTGGCCGGCGCGACGGCGGCCGCGGGCACCGGCGCCCGCAAGGCCAGCACGAGGCCGAGCGCGACCAGTGCGAGCGCCACGAGCCCCGCGGCGAGGAGCGGGACGGGGAGCCGCCGCGCCGGGCGCAAGCCGCTCGCTTCGGTGCTGGCCGGCGTGACCGTCGTCGGAGGCATCGCCACCGAGGCCGCAGGCGGGGCGACGGAGCGCCGCAGCACGCCGATCGTGGTCGTTTCGATCTGCTGGATGAGCTCGCTCCGTTGCGCGAGCACCGGGGCGGCGAGGTTTGCCACCCACTCACCGACGACGCGTGGCGAGGCGAGCGGCACCGCGCGCTCGAGCTCGATGGCCATCGCGCGAGCGTCGGGATAACGAGCGTCGGGGTCGAGCGCGAGCCCACGCGCCACGATGGCATCGACGCTTTCGGGTACGTGCGGCGCGACGCTGCGCACGCGAGGGTAGTCGCCACGCACGATGGCGCGCATGCGCTCCTGCTCGTTCGCGCCGCCGAACAGCTTCGTCCCCGTGAGCAGCTCGAAGGCGACGATCGCCGCGGCGAACAGGTCCGAGCGAGCGGTGGCTGCTTCGCCCTGCAAGAGCTCGGGCGCCATGTACGAGCATTTCCCCTTCACGACGCCGGGGTCCGTCTGCTTCTGCCCGCGCCGCGCCTTGGCGATGCCGAAGTCGAGCACGCGAGCGACGCCGTCGACGCCGACGAGCACGTTGTGCGGCGACACGTCACGATGAACGATGCCGAGCGGGCGGCCTCGTTCGTCGAGCGCCGTGTGCGCGGCGTGCAGGCCGTGGAGCATGCCGACCAGGATCGAGACGGCGATGTCGACCGGCACGTCGGTGGACGCCTGGCGCGCGGTGCGGGCGAGGGCAACGGCGGATTCGCCGTGCACGTAGTCCATGACGATGACGAGCTCGTCGTTCTCGGCGAGGACGTCGAGGATGGGCACGACGTTCGGATGACGAACCCGCGCGGCGACGCGCGACTCCGCGACGAACATCGCCTTGAACTCGGGATCGAGCAGAAACTGCGGGTGCATGCGCTTCACCGCGACGACGCGGGAAAAACCTTCGGCGCCGCTCAAGCGCGCGAGGTGCACCGTCGCCATGCCGCCGGACGCAATCCGGTCGAAGATCTCGTAACGGCCCACGCGCTGGAGCACGGGCCGGTCTTCACCCTTTGCAGCAGACTGCACCACGGTCCCTGAGCTCGAGATTACCACGCGCCCGCGGCAATGCGTCCCATCCTAAGCTCATGAAAACAGCCAAGAATGTAGGTGTTTTGCCGCGCGTGTGCGTGCGTTGCGCCCAGCGTGCGCAGGTCTGCTCACGCGCCGACGCTCGGCGGTCTGCGCAAAACTCTACCAACCAGGAGGGTGAGCGGACGCGGGCGTCGAGGTCGCTCGGTCCACCCCCCGGCCGCTGATCATTTCGTGAGCTCTGCTGGCCAAAAACGGCGATTTTACAGCTCCGCGCAATAAATTCTCGTACGGACCGTGAAAAACGTAGGCCGATCTGCCGATCGACAGACGGCGAGCGGGGTCCGGGCATGAAGTGGGCTGTGGGGCAGCGCACCCGCTGCACACACAGTTGCATCCGGTGGTGTACCCGCCGGCCAAACGACTCATCCGGAAGGTAAGTGCCATGAACAGTTGGAGGCTAGTCTTCGCAGCGACGGTGTTGACCGGCTGCACGGCGTCGCTCGATGCGCCGTCGGGGACGGGCGGGACGCAAGGCACCGGCACGCCCGGTGCGCCGAACGGCTCCGGCGCCACGGGCTCCGGGGCGACGGCTGCGACGGGTTCAGGTGCCACCGGTTCTGGAGCCACGGGCTCGGGAGCAACCGGCTCGGGAGCAACCGGTTCGGGTGGCACCAGTGGCTCGCTCGGCAGCGGCGGCAGCGGCGCGGGCGTCAATTGCTCGCCGGGTGTCGCTCCGACCTCACAAATCCCCCGCCTCACGAACCAGGAGTACGACCGCACGATTCGCGATCTGCTCGGCCTGACGACGCTCAATGCTTCGAGCGACTCGGCGCCTTCGAACCTCCTTGCCACCGACCAATCCGGCGGGCTCACGGACGTAGGCTGGGCCGCCTACAAGACCGTCGCCGAGCAAATCGCCGCTCAGGTCATGGCCGATCCGGCGATGAAAGCGAAGTTCATCAGCTGTGATGCCGCAGCGCCCAACTGTCTCCACGACACCGCGGTGAGCTTTGGTCGCAAGGCGTTTCGCCGCCCGCTCAGTGCGGAAGAGGTCGCGGCGTTCGACACCGTCATCGCCTCCGGTCCGGACATCACGCCCACGGGCGCCCCGGCCGAGGTGGCCGAAGCCCTCCTTTATATGTTCCTGATTTCTCCCGGCTTCCTCCAGCGGGAGGAGCTGCAGGAGGTCGACGACGGCGCCGGTCACTACAGCCTGTCGAGCCACGAAGTCGCCTCGCGCCTCTCCTACACGCTCTGGGGCTCGATGCCCGACGAGCCGCTCAGCCAGGCGGCCGACGGCGGGCAGCTCAGCACCTCGGCGCAGATCCTGGCGCAGGCGGAGCGCATGGTCGCCGATCCCCGCGCGCGCGACATGGTGCAGACCTTCCACCGCTATTACCTCCTGATGGGTCTCAACACGCGGTGGGACAACACGAACAAGGACGCGACGAAGTTTCCGGCCTTCTCGCGCAACGTCGTCCCGCAGCTCCAGGAAGAGACGGAGATGTTCTTCGACGCGATCGTGTTCGCGAAGAAAGGCACCTTCGAGGATCTGCTCACGAGCACGACCGGCTACGTCAGCGCGACGACCGCGCCTTTCTACGGCCTCGACCCGACGAAGTTCGGCGCGGGCCTCACGGAGACGCAGCTCGACGCCAACCGCCCAGGCTTTCTCACGCGTCTCGGGTTCTTGAACGCCTATTCTTCGTATTCGCACACCTCGCCGATCTTGCGGGGCGCTTACATCACGAAGGAAGTCCTCGGTATCGCGGTCGGCGCTCCTCCTCCGGGTGCCGAGCAGACGCCGTTGCCCGCTTCGTCCGACGCGCTCGACACCAACCGCAAGCAGTACGACGCTCTCACCTCGGGGAAGGACTGCAAAGGCTGCCATCAGCCCTTCATCAACCCGCCGGGCTTCGCGCTCGAAGCGTTCAACACCGTGGGTGGCTGGCAGACGACGGAAGCGGACACCGGGGCGCCCATCGATTCGACCTCGGACGTGCAGCTCGACGACACGGGCACGAACGTCGTCCACGTCACCGGCCCTGCCGAGCTCATGGCGGCGATCGCCAAGGCGCCTGGCGCCAAGGCTCGCTACGCGTCGAAGTGGGTCTCCTACGCCTACGGGCGTGACACCGACCCGAACGACGCGTGCACCGTGCAGCAACTCGCCGCCAAGATGACCGCCGGCGGCTACAGCGTCCAAAATCTGTTGACCGACCTCACGCAGACTCTCTCCTTCCGAGTCAGGGCGGTCGCGCAATGAAAAGCCGAGGCAGCGACATGAACCGCACAGGCATGAACCGCAGAATCTTCCTCCGCGGCGTCGGGGGCTTCACGCTCGCAGCGCCCTTCCTGCACTCGTTGAACGAGGCGAAGGGTCAATCCGCCGCGGCGACCGACCCGCGTCGGTTGGTGATTTTCTACACGCACAACGGCTGCCTGACGGACCTCTGGTTCCCGAAGGTCCAGAACGGCCCGATCACGGCCGCCGACCTCACGGGCACGCTGAAGCCCCTCGCGCCCTACGCGTCGAAGCTCCTGCTCCCGCGCGGCTTCCGCTCGATGAACGCCTACGCCCAGGGGCAGAGCATCGATCCGCACGATCAAGCGTGCGGCTCGAAGCTCACGTGCGCGCCCATCACCACCGAAGCCACCCGCTACGCGACGGCCGAGTCGCTCGACCACACCATCGCCAAGCAGATCAACCCCAACAAGAACACGCCGCTCGTGCTCTCGGTCGGCGCGCCCAGCACGAAGGTGAAGGAGGTCATTTCCTTCTCGGGGCCGAATACCGCGTTCCCGTCCAACGTGAACCCGCAGACGGTGTTCAACGCCCTCACGCTAGGCACGGGCACCACGCCGTCCCCGACGGACCCGGGCCCCGGCATGTCGCCCGAGGTTGATTACCACGTGAAGCGCGGCCAAAGCGCCATCGACCTGGTCCGCGGGGATCTCACGCGGCTTCAGAAGCTCAAAATGAGCACCGCCGACAAGGGCCGCCTCCAGAACTGGCTCGATCTGTTGCGCGACACCGAAGTGGGCGTCGGCGGCATGGGCGGTACCGGTGGCGGCGGCGGCTCCACGGCCATGCAGGCGGCCTGCAACCAGGACGCGGCCACGCGGCTCGGCATCACGGCCGAAGCGCTCAAAGCCGCGAGCCCCACCGGTAAGATCACCGGTGGCACGACGAGCTTCGGTGCGCCGCCCGCGCCCGGCAACAACGAAGGCGACAACAACCTGAAGATCTCCTTCACTCAGGGCGGCGACATGATGATGAACCTCATGGCGCTGAACATGATCTGCGATGCCAATCGCGTGTTCGTGTTTTTGTATCCGGGTTACGTCGTCTACAACTGGGACGGCATGGCGTTCGTGAACGATCACCATGGGCTTTCGCACCGCACGGGCGACAACAGCGTCGGCGGCGCCTGCGGTGTCGACAACGTGCTCGACAAGATCAAGGCGATCGACGACTGGCTCGCGGGCAAGTTCGCGAAGCTCGTCGGCCTGCTCGACGGCATTCAAGAAGGCACGGGCACGCTGCTCGACAACACGGCCACCATGTGGCTGTCGGAGCTGTCGGACGGCGCCGCGCACAACATCAACAATCTCCCGATCCTCATCGCGGGCGGTGCGGGCGGCTACCTGAAGCAGGGCGTCGCCGTGAACGTCGAGAACGCGGGCAAGGACATCGACAACGGCAAGAGCACGAGCACCTGCAAGGACGGCGGCCAGATCGGCAACACGGGCTCGTCGGGTGGCAACGTGCCCATCAACAAGCTCTACGTGACGCTCATGAACGGGCTCGGCTGCACCGACAACGGCAACAAGGTCACGAAGTTCGGCGTGATGGACGGCACGAACGCCACCGCGGGCATCTCGAACCCGGGCGAAGTCGCGGCGCTCACCGCCGCCGGCTGATTCTTCGTCCTTCCCGAGCCCCACGAGGCCCCCCACGCGGGGGCTTCGTGCTTTCGAAGGAGCAGAGCGCGCGCGGGCATTCTGGTAGGTTTTCCCGAGGTCGCCTTTGGACGAGCTGCCGCTGCCGTCGTCGTTCCTCTCGAGCCGCTGGTCGCGCGATAACCTCGTCACGATGCGCCCGGGCCGCCTCTACGACGGGGCGGTCGTGGAACGCATCGAAGCGGACGCGCTCGAGCGCTGCGTGCGGGAGCTCGAAGCGCGGCTCGGGCCGCTGCGGGTGGGCGCGGGCCGCATGGGCGTGCTCACCTGGGATATCGCCTGTGAAGGCGCGGACGGTCCGTTCGTTTTGCAGGTGCCGCGCGTGCTCGACGAGCGGGGCGGCCACGGCCGGGCAACCCGCGACGTGCCCCGCCTGAACGGCGAGAACATGCGCTATTTCCGCGAGCGTGGACTCGGCCGTTTCGTCGTCGAGCCGCGCGCGTCGCTCGTCTTCGGCCACGCGGTGCCGGCGGCGTTGTTCGGAGCCTTGCCGGCGCACCACCCCATCGGGTTCGGTCGCGGGGCGGTCCAGCTCGAGCTGTCGGACGGTCCGTCGACGTGGCTCGTGGGCCTTGGCCCGACGGGAACGGCGGAGGTCCTGGCGGAGCTCGTCGCCGCGCTCGCTTATCACTACGAAGCGGAGGTGGACGGCGGCACCGCGGTAGCGGACGTGGCCGTGAACGACGGCGACTTTGCCGTGCGGCGTCGCGCGGACGGCTCCTTCGACGTGCGGCTGACGGCGCTCCGGCGTCGCGAGCCCGGCATCGGACCGAGTCTGCTGCTCTTGTACCTGACGCAACTCCTCGCTTACGAAGACTGGGCGGTCGACGGCAAGCTGACGGGACTGCCCACGTTGATGTCCAATCCGTCCGTTGCCTTTCACGGGCTCGTGCGCGGGTTGCGCTACCGCGAGCGTGATGCGGGTCGCGCGGAAAACGGCGGAGAAGCGCAGGCGCTCGGCTGGATCCGTGATTTCGGCCGTTCACGCGAGGGGCGCGCGTATCGGCCGTGGGTCGAGCGGTTCCTCGGGGGGCAGCTGCCGCTTTCGTTCGGCAAGGATTTGCGCGAGCACTGGTGGCGACTCGTCCCGCTCGAGACGCGCGCCGGC
>Ga0164241_10005232_pt1 | contig 12234 bp, 15 predicted proteins | sample OricomyardsoilBY_FD_108780 | JGI IMG/M metagenome (GOLD analysis project Ga0164241, IMG submission 108780) | Backyard soil microbial communities from Emeryville, California, USA - Original compost - Back yard soil (BY) | ecosystem: Environmental > Terrestrial > Soil > Unclassified | place: USA...
ATAACGTGAATATGGAAGAATATGAACCCGGCAAAGAAGAATTGATAGATGAAAGTTTCGCTGCGCAACAACAGCAGCAACAATAATTGCTATTTTTTGTAACTATCCTACAAGATGCTCATGATTGCAATCGCTGCTATGGCAGTGATGGGCCTTTCTGCAATCGAGGTAGTTTATTACATGCGCGCCAATAATACATACCGCGGCAGGAATAAGCAATACCAGTTCATTGCCTTTAAAAACCTCCTTCAGGATTAAAAGGCTGAGCCCGGTATAAAAAATAACCAGTGGCCATATTTTGTGATGATGTTTTTTCCAGCCATGGTACAATGCGAACGAACCAATAATACCCGCAAAAGCGATCATGCTGTATTCGAATACTTTATTGTGCAGAATTTCAAGCCCGAACAGGGGGATACTGGTAAAAAACAAGGGCAAAACCGCGCAATGGATAGCACAAGCCAGTGAAGCAGAAATGCCTATTGCATCAAGATTTATCTTTCTTAGGCTCTTAATCATGTGAACGGCGAAATTACCCTTTTGCAACAGGGTTGCAAAATTAATTTCGTTAACAATTAATTGTTTAAGGCTTTTATAACTTTGCCGGCATGGGTAAAAGAACCATTATGTATACAATATTCTTCCTGGTACTTACAGCCGGTTTCCTGGTAGCTGTTTTTGCGGGTACCGACAGGTGGAAGAAAAAATCACCAATTATAAGTTTTGTTAAGCCCTTTGTATTCACCACGCAGGATAACCAGCCGTTTTCGCAAAAAGACATGGCCGGCAAGGTTTGCGCGGTTAATTTCTTTTTCACTACCTGTAAAGGCGTTTGCCCGGTTATGAATAATAACCTGGATAAAGTGTATAATGATTTTACAAATGAAAAAGATTTCCTGGTTGTTTCGCATACCTGTGACCCTGATACAGATTCACCCACGCAATTGAAGCATTATGCCGATTCTATGAAAGTGGATACGCATAGATGGATTTTTCTTACGGGCAGGAAAGACAGCCTGTACCTTGCCGCAAGAAATAGCTATTTAATTGATGATCCCAACAACAATGTAGGCAATATAAACGACCAGTTCCTGCATTCCCAGTTTGTGGCATTGGTTGATAAATTTGGCAATGTGCGTGGCCAGGTATTTGATGCCTTAAAACCGGAAGACGTAAAGCTGATGGAAGAAAACATTAAAGCACTACTTAAGGAAGATAAACCGCCCGAAGTGACCACAACCGGAACTTCATTTGCAAACTAATTAATAATGAAAGAAGCTGCCATTATTGACATCTTAAAGCATAGCCAGCTTAGCATTACTGACAACCGGCTGAGAATTCTTGAAATGTTTTCTGCAAACGATAAAGCGCTTTCGCATGCCGATATTGAAAGATTGAGCGGGAAGCATTTTGATCGTGTTACTATTTACCGCACGCTCCAAACTTTTGTTGACAAAGGCATTATCCATACCATACCCACCGCAGATAATTCTATCATGTACGCCTTATGCAAGGAAGCCTGCAGTGAAGGGCATCATCATGATGACCATGTGCATTTTTTATGCGACAAATGCGGCACTACTTATTGCCTGGATAATGTAACCGTCCCCTTCATAAACATCCCCAGAGGTTTTTCTGTATACCAAACAAATGTGTTGGTGAATGGTGTTTGCAAGCATTGCCGGTAACAGGCTTTTAAACAGTTAAACAATACTCCTGGGTTCAAATTTTTTTTAGAAGAAATATTATTCAACACGCGATATAACACAATAAAAAAGGCTGTCTCTTAACTTTTGAAACAGCCGTTTATTAGTTTTATTGGCGTAACCATACAATCAGTGAAGATGTTTGGCAATAAAACAGGTCTAAGCTGCCTTTGCCATGAAACTGCTAAAACGCGTACTGCCCGTCAGCCACCATTTTTTCAGCAATTCTTCTTTTGGCAGCTTTTGAATTAAAGGGCTGCAGTTTTGTAAAGCGTTTAAGCCCTATGTGCATAATGCGTAATTCATCGCCATCTGCAAAACCATTCAGGGCATCTTTACCATGTTTATTAATTCGGTCTGCGGCATCATAAATAAAACAATCAACAATATCTTTTAGTATAGCCACCTTTTCTTCACCATTCTTTTCTGTGAGTTTAATCAACCGCAGCAGGCAGCTTTCCGCATGAAATGTATCAATGGCCATATCGGCAATGTTCATTAATATTTCCTGCTCTTTATCTATAGTCATCATCAATTTTTGCACGGCAGCGCCGGCCACCATTAATATCGCCTTCTTAAAATTGCCGATATATTTTTTTTGTTCATCATACAAACCTTCATGGCTGTCACTAAAATCGGGTATGCTCATTAATTCTTTTGAAACGGCCAGGGCTGGCCCCATCAGGTCTAATCTTCCTTTCATGGCCCGTTTTAAGGTCATGTCAAGGATCAGTAAACGGTTTATTTCATTGGTGCCTTCGTAAATGCGGTTAATACGGCTGTCGCGGTACACTGTCGATATCAAATATTCATCACTGAAACCGTTGCCGCCATGTATCTGTACGCCTTCATCGGCCACAAAATCCAGCAGTTCACTGCCATAAATTTTCAGAATGGCACATTCAATGGCATATTCTTCGGCAGCACCCAGCAATGCTTCTGTATGTGATTTGCCCGCAACTTCCAGTTCCTGTTGTTTTTCCTCTATCCATGAAGCTGTTCTGTATAAAGCCGTTTCGCAAGCCCACATACGAATGGCCATTTCGGCAAGCTTATTTTTTATAGCGCCAAACCTGGAAATAGAAATTTTAAACTGCTCCCTGTTTATCGCATATTCAACCGCCATATTTAATGCAGCTTTGGAACCCTGTGCAGTAGCTGCACATAATTTCAACCTGCCAATATTTAAGATATTAAAGGCGATAAGATGCCCTTTTCCAATTTCGCCCAATACATTTTCAACAGGCACCTTACAATCCTGGAAATAAAGTTGTACGGTTGATGAACCTTTGATCCCCATTTTATGTTCTTCGGGGCCTTGGGTAAAACCTTCAAAGCCGCGTTCAACAATAAAGCCGGTAAACTTGTCACCATCCACTTTTGCAAACACGGTATACACATCCGCAAAGCCACCATTGGTTATCCAGACTTTTTGTCCATTCAACAAATAGTGCTTCCCATCTTCACTTAAGCGTGCAGTTGTTTTTGCGCCCAATGCATCGCTGCCGCTGCCGGGTTCTGTTAAACCATACGCGCCAATAAATTCCCCGCTGGCAAGCTTTGGTATATATTTTTGTTTTTGCGCTTCCGTACCAAAATATAAAATTGGCAATGATCCGATACCGGTGTGTGCAGCAATAGCTACGGAAAAAGAAAAGCCATCGCCAAGGCCTTCATTTATGATGGTTGATGTTATAAAGTCTTTTGCCAGGCCACCATATTCTTCCGGAAAAGAAGTGCTTAATAATCCTTGTTCGCCGGCTTTTGTGAGCAGCGAACGCATTAAGCCCGGTTCCATTTTATCAATACGTTCCAGCACCGGGTGCACTTCTGTTTGTATAAACTGCCTGCACATATCAAATATCATCTGCTGCTCTTCGCTAAAATCTTCGCGAATAAACATATCGGCTGGGTTGCTTTCCTTTATAAGCCATTCGCCGCCTTTCAATAAGGTTTTGTTTTCAACAGCATCCATAGTATTGTTGTTTTATTGGTAAATATTTTTGTTGCCGCATTAATTTATATCAACTTTTTAATCGTTTTCACGCACTTAAAAATCCCCCTTCAGGGGAAGGGGTGTCAGGGATTTAAATTATCATACACCTGTTGTAAAACCCTTTTTACCGTTTCGATTTCTTCTTTCTTTACGTTTTGGAGCGCTTCATCCATGGTTTGATTGGCAAGTTCAAGCGTTAGGTCCTGCAATGCCCTTCCGGCATCTGTTAAACAAACAAGGTTAATGCGCCGGTCGTTTTTATGCGATGCACGTTTTAATAATTTTTGTTTTTCCAGGTTATCGATCAATCTTGTTATACTTGGTTTATCCCGGTAGGTGCGGTTGCATAATTCCTGTTGGCTTAAGCAATCTTCTTTCCATAAATGATATAAAACCGTCCATTGTTCAATGGTGACCTCTATCCCGGCATTGCGCAGGTTTTTCTGTAATCTTCTTGCTACAGCAGTGCTTGCCATGCCATTGATAACGCTGTATAATTCTCCTCTTTTAAAATGATTTACTGACATATAGTTGTTTATGCAACTATTTCAAAATTATATATCTTTAGCACATCAGCAACTGTTTTAAAATAAATTTTTGTGTTAAGAGATTTGGTTCATGCAACAACACAGTTTGGTATATAAGTCTTCTTCAATTCATTATTATATTTTTGGTAGCGGCGCCAAAACTTTATTTTGTTTTCATGGTTATGGGGAAGATGGCAGTTCGTTTGCTTTTCTGGAAAAAAAACTGGGTACCATTTATACGCTATATGCTATTGATTTTCCCATACATGGCAAAACACAATGGAATGAGAAAACACCATTTTCACCACACAACCTGGTTGAAGTATTAGCGTGCATTCATCCCGTTAAAAACGATAAATTTTCATTGCTTGCATATAGCATGGGCGGGCGGGCGGCCTTGCACCTGTTGCAACAAATACCACGGAAAATTGAACGGGTTGGCCTGGTTGCACCGGATGGGCTGCACCAGAATGTATGGTACTGGATCACCACGCAAACAGCTTTTGGTAATAAAGCCTTTGCCTATACCATGGAAAAACCAGGATGGTTTTTCTGGCTGGTTAATAACAGCGGCAAGCTTAAGATACTCAACAAAAGCATTATCAAATTTGTACACCATCACCTGGATGATAAGGAGCAGCGATTGCTTTTATACAAACGCTGGACATTCATGCGCAGGTTGAAACCAGACCTTTTATTAATAAGGAAAACCTGCGCTGAAAAAAACATACAGCTTAATTTTTTATTTGGTGAATACGACCGCATTATTTTAAGTAAACGGGCGGGTGTTTTTAAGAATGCTAAAAACATCAACATAAAAATCATAAATGCGGGGCACCAGTTGTTGAAAGAAAAATATGCAACCGAAATTGTTGCTTTGCTGAATCAATGATTGTAGTTTTCTTTGCCGATGCAGTTGCTTACATTTTTCATTTACATCACTGCCTTATTGCTTTGCTTGTACCTGCTGCTTATTAACCTTTATTTGTACTGGTTCAGTAAGCTTAAAATTTTTTCGGCGGGCGTGTCAGTGGCTACTACTACATTTTCCATAATTATTCCTGCCCGTAATGAAGCAGAAAATATTGAGGCCTGCATCCGTTCCATACTTAATAATAATTATCCAACCCATCTTTTTGAAATAATTGTTGCGGATGATTTTTCAACCGATGCAACGCCGGAAATTGTTCAGCGGCTTCAAACAGAATTTTCAAACATCAGCATCATCAGTTTAAAAAATATTATTGCTGAAAACATCAATTCCTATAAAAAAAGGGCAATAGAACTGGCTATTGCACAAAGCAGGAATGAATGGATAGTTACCACGGATGCAGACTGCCATGTGCCACAAAACTGGTTGCATTTATTAGGTGCTTACATACAAAAAAATGAGCGGGTATTTGTTGCTGCCCCGGTAATGTTTACCAACAATAATTCTTTCCTGGGTATTTTTCAATGCCTCGACTTTTTAAGCCTGCAGGGCATAACGGCCGCTTCGGTGTATGCAGGTGCACACAGCATGTGCAATGGGGCAAACCTCGCCTATAAAAAATCTGTTTTTTACGAAGTGGATGGCTTTAAAAATGCGGATCATATTGCCAGTGGCGATGATATGTTGCTGATGCATAAAATAAAGATGAAGTACCCGGAAAAGACCGGCTATTTATTTAGCGATAAAGCAATTGTTACCACAGCGCCGATGCCGGATTGGAAAAGCTTTTTTAACCAGCGCATACGTTGGGCAAGCAAGGCAACAAGCTATAAAGACAAGCGTGTTTTTTGGGTATTGATGCTTGTATATTTTACTAATCTTTTTTTATTGCTGTTATTGGTTGGTTGTCTGTTCAGGCCAAAATTGTTTTTAATATGGTTTTTGTTTATTCTTACGAAAGCCTTGCTTGAAATGCCGTTCATGTACCGCGTTGCCAGGTTTTATGCACTGCAAAACCTGATGTTCTGGTTTGTTATTATGCAGCCTTTTCATGTTGTATATACCGTTATTTCAGGCTGGTTGGGCAAATTCGGAACCTATAAATGGAAGGGGCGGAAAGTAAAATAAGAACTGCTGTAAAATGGATAGCTTTAATATCTAAAATACATTTATGACTAAAGAATCTTTTAAGATAAATGGTGAAAATCTTTTAAAAAAAGTAAAAGAAATTATAGAAGAAGGCAACGTAAGAAAAATTACCATACATGATAAGGCGGGAAAAGAACTTATGAGTTTTCCGTTAGCTATTGGTGTTGTGGGTGCGTTGGTTGCCCCGGTATTTGCGGCTATCGGTGCTGTGGCCGCATTGGTGGGAGAGTGCAGTATTACAGTGGAGCGGGATGAGTAGCTGGTATTGCTTCGCAAGTTTACCACCATGGAATATAGGTGCACGATCATGCCTCCATATATCTTCATATATATAAAATTTACCTGTAAACAAGTGGCCGATATAAATTAAATTTGTTGTATGGCGAGAATAAGAACAGGTAAAGATGGTTCGCGCAGAGAGGTAATTGTAAAAGCCGCTGCAACCCTATTTCACGAAAAAGGTTATAAAGCGGCAAGCATGCGCGACCTTGCCGAACGTGTTGGAGTTGAAGCAGCAAGTTTATATAATCATATCCGCTCTAAAACAGAACTGCTGCATGATATATGTTTTAATGTTGCCAACATTTTTTGGGAGTATTTCAATAAAGTTGAGGTGATGGATGCCAGCCCCATCGAAAAGTTTGAAATCTTATTGCGTTTTCATATAAAGCAAATGATCGAAAACTTTGAAGAGGTGTATATCAGCGACCGTGAGTGGCGTTACCTGGCCGATCCTTATCTTTCCAATTTTCAAAACCAGCGCCGTAATTACCGCAAGCGGTTTGCAGCTGTAATTGAGCAAGGCATAGCAAACGGTGAAATAAACAAAATTGATGCTTCCACAGCAGTGCTTATTGTTTTGCATGCTGTAAGCGGCATTGAAAGCTGGCACCGCAGTAAACTTAAAATAAGCGGTGAAGAGCTTGAAGAAAATATGGTAACTATTTTAATAGATGGATTAAAAAAATAATGAAGCTTGCATAAATGTCAACACATTTTGAAAAAGTACTTATAAAAGAAGTGCGCAGGGAAACGGATGATTGTGTTTCTATTTTGCTTGATGTGCCTGAAGATATGAAGGGAAAATTTGCTTATTTACCTGGCCAGCATATAACCTTGCGGGCAAGTATTAATAATGAAGATGTACGGCGCTCTTACTCTTTATGCAGTTCCCCTTTAAATAATGAATGGCGCATTGCCGTTAAAAAAGTGGATGGCGGTATTTTTTCAGCTTTTGCCAATCACCGTTTACAAGCCGGGGATCCTATTGAATTAATGCCACCTATGGGGCATTTTGTTTTGCCACATAATAACGATGCAAAGCGTTATGTATGTTTTGCTGCAGGCAGCGGCATTACACCGGTGCTTTCCATAATAAAAACAGGATTGTTCAACCAGCCGCATAGCCAGTTTACTTTAATTTATGGCAATCGCACAAGGCCATCTATTATTTTTAAAGAAGAGATAGAAGCGCTTAAAAATAAGTTCATCAACCGGTTTCAGCTTGTACATATTTTAAGCCGTGAACACACAGAGTCACCATTGAACGAAGGCAGGATCGACGCAAAAAAATGTGAACAATTATTTACGCATGTGGTTTCAGTACAGGCCGACGATTTTTTTATCTGCGGCCCTGAAGCAATGATATTCTCTATAAAAGAATGGCTGGTAAACAAAGGTGTTGCTGAAAAGAAAATTCACTTTGAATTGTTCAATACAACAGCTTCATCTGTTGCAAGGAAACAAACACAAAATGTTACTGTTGCCAGCGGTAAAGTTGCTGATGTAACTGTACAATTAGATGGCCGCAGTTTTAATTTTAAACTTCCGTTTAATGGTACCAGCATTTTAGATGCTGCGTTACAACAAGGCGCCGACCTGCCCTATGCCTGTAAGGGCGGCGTTTGTACCACCTGCAAAGCAAAACTTTTAAAAGGCAAGGTTGATATGGACGTAAATTATGGCCTGGAAGCAGATGAAGTTGCCGATGGTTTTATACTTACCTGTCAAAGCCATCCCCGCTCAGAAAATATTGAAGTGGATTTTGACGTGAAATAAGTTTTGTTGGCAATACTGACCAGCCTCAGGCAACAAAAGCCTCTTTATTATACTTGGTTTTGTATTCAACGGGTGAAAGCCCGGTGATCTTTTTAAAAGTAGTCCTGAATGCTTTGGGGTCTGTATAACCAACATCATACATTACTTCATTCACATTTTTGCGGCCGCTTTCAAGGTTCTTTTTGGCTGCTTCTATTTTCACACGTTGTATGTACTCAACAACGGTATTGGATGTTGCTTTCTTAAACCTGCGTTCCATATTTCTTCTGCCCAGGGCAAACATGGAGGCAAGCTGGTCAACCGTTATCTTTTCCTCAAAATTATTTTCAATAAACTCCTGGGCTTTTTTTATAGGCTCATCGTCATGCGTTTTTTGTCCCTGGAAAATGATAAATGGTGATTGGCTGATGCGGTCTATATCGATCATAAATTCCTTGGCAATTACAATGGCAATTTGCCGGCCTGCGTATTTTTCAATGATATATACGAGGAGATTTAAAAATGAATAGGCACCGCCGCTGGTATAAATGCCGCTGTCTTCGGTCATTATCTTATCATCAACCAGGTTCACCTGTGGAAACAAAATTTTAAAATCATTCGCTGCCGTCCAATGGGTAGCGCATTGCCTTCCATTCAACAGGCCTGTGCCGGCTAAAAAGAAAGAGGCTATGCAAAACGTTGCGATCTCCGCACCATTTGCATATTGCTGTTTTATCCAGGGTATAAAAGCCGCATTGTCTTTCATAATTACATCGGCCTTTCCATGTATGGCCGGTATCATTATCAGGTCGGTTTTTTGCACATCATCGATCAATACATCAGGCATTATTGTAAACAAACCACGCTGGCTTATTTCGGTTGAAATACCCACAAGCTGCACTTTGAAAAGAGGCAATTTGCCTTCGCGTGCAAGCAGCGTGTTTACTTCATTCATTATCTGGTGGCTGCCTTCAATATTCACCACACTTGTATGGCCTTGCGGAATAAGAATTGATACGTGTTTCATGGTATTTGTGTTTTTCTATTGCTATGCAATCGTTTTTATTTTTATGTTACCGGCTTTTTGTTTTTCATGGCATCGCGGTTGTGTCATCTATCCCGGTTTTAATCATGAGCCCCTTGTACTGCATCAATGCTATTCAGCAAAAAAAAGCTCAACAACACCTAAGTTAAATAGCCGGTTTTTAGTGTAAGCTGATTTAATTTAATAGCGGATGATACAACAAACATAGAAAATCTTTTTGTCGCAATCAACCCCTTACAATGCCGTATTAACACCGCTTTAAAATAATTTAACGGGTTTAGGTTTGTATCAGAAAAGCAAACCATGGAAAAATTAACTTTTGATAACGATATAAAAGTGTTCGGCATTCATGTAAAAAATTTTCCTGCAGGTATTGGTGCTGCATTTGATGAATTGATCATTAAAATCGGCGATCGCGCAGGTGAAAGAAATTATTACGGCATAAGCTACCTTGATAATAATGGCGAAGCGATCTATAAAGCAGTTGCTGAAAACAAAATACCAGGTGAGGCTGAAAAATATGGTTATCCTGAAAGTGAAATAGAAAAAGGCGAATACCTTTTTAAAGCCTTAAAGAACTGGCAAACACAAACAGATTGCATAAAAGATATTTTTCATGAAATGATGGAAGATAAAAATGCAGATATAACAAAACCCTGTGTAGAATGGTATAAAACCGATGATGGGATGTTATGCCTGGTAAAAGCAAAATAATTATATACAATAAAAATGCTAACCTATGTTTAAACACACGAATGCATTCAGTAGTTTTTCTGCAAATGATCTGCAGAAAGCCAAACAATTCTATGGCGAAATACTTGGGCTTGAAATAAAGGATGGTGATATGGGCATATTACAACTTAATATTAATGGCAGTAACAATATAATCATCTATCCAAAGCCTAACCACGAGCCTGCAACATTCACCGTTTTAAATTTTCCTGTTGATGATATTGAAAAAGCAGTAGATGCATTAACGGCAAAGGGTGTTGTATTTGAACAATATGAGGGTGAAATAAAAACCAACGAAAAAGGCATTAGCGATGGCAACGAAGGGCCAAAGATCGCCTGGTTTAAAGATCCCGCAGGCAATATTTTATCTGTACTTGAAAATAAATAAGTTATGGCAACAGCAACCTTACAAATAACCGGGTTATTTGAAGCTCTTGATAATGCTGCGGATGAATTGGTGCAATTGATCACTTCTATTGATATACGAAAAATAAATTTGGTCCCTTTCAAGGAGAGCTGGACGGCGGCGCAACTTATAGTGCATGTTACAAAATCAAATAAAGCAATTGCACAAGCATTGCATATGGAAGGAGAACTTGCAATAAGAGATATTGATAAAGGTATTGCAGGGCTTAAAAAAATGTTTCTTGATTTTGATATCAAATACAAATCGCCGCAATTTATCATTCCGGAAGAAGGAAATTATAATAAAGATGAGATCATCGAATCATTAAAAAGATCTGTTGAGCGCCTCCAGGATGCCCGCTCTAAACACAACCTGTCTGAGGTTATTATTCTGCCGCCTTTTGGTGAGATAACAAAGCTTGAACTGCTGCATTTTGTTTTATACCATACCCTGCGCCATATACACCAGTTAAAAAACATTATTTATTTTTTACAATTTAAACATTAACTTATGCAAACCACTTTAATACCAACAGTTAAAAAAACAGATAAAGCCATTTTTTGGATAAGCACCATCCTGCTCTTTTTAGTTGAGTCTGTAATGCCGGGTTTAACATTTAACAGTGAACTGGCAAAGCAGGGCATTGCGCATCTAGGCTATCCCGATTATTTCAGGATAGAATTAACCTTCTTTAAAGTGTTGGGTGGCCTGGCATTAATTATTCCATCTATACCTGCCCGCATTAAAGAGTGGGCTTATTTTGGTTTTGCACTCGATTTTATTTCAGCATTCATTGGCCATGTAATTGTAGATGGTTTTGACGGGCAGGCAGTATTCCCTTTATTTATGCTTGTAGTACTAATTATTTCCTATATTTCTTTTTATAAGATCAGTAAAGTTTTTGCTGGTTGATATTAAAGAAAGAAATATAGTATGATACCTGCAGGCAACAGAAACAAATGGCAAAACTTTTTCCTGGTATTTATTTTAGGGCTATTAAATACGATAGGGCCTTTTTCAATTGATATGTATTTGCCTGCCTTTCCGGAAATTGCAACAGACCTGCATACCACTATTCAGAATGTGGCATTATCCGTTTCAACTTATTTTTTAGGTTTTTCAGCAGGGCAAATATTATACGGCCCTTTGCTTGACAGGTTTGGGCGAAAGAAACCTTTATACATTGGTTTAAGTATTTATATTGTTGCAACCATTATTTGCGGATTGTCTACTTCCATAAATGCATTGCTGGTGTTAAGGGCCCTGCAGGCATTAAGTGGTTGTGTAGGCGCAGTGGCGGCACTGGCAATGGTACGCGATTTTTATCCGCCTGATAAAAGTGCATCCATTATATCGTTCCTTCTTTTGGTTATCGGTTTATCGCCATTACTGGCGCCTACGGCAGGCAGTTTTGTATCAGATGCATTTGGCTGGCGGTATGTTTTTGTTGCGCTTGCGGTTATCGCTTTTATTGTTTTACTGCTTGTGGCATTTTTTTTGCCGCAGGGAGCTCCGCCGGATACATCGGTTTCCCTTAAACCGGGGCCGATCGTAACGGTGTTTAAAAACATTTTATTGCAGCCACAGTTTTACATATTCACACTGGCCGGTACATTTTGTTTCTCCGGGTTATTTGTATACGTTACCGGTTCGCCCGGTATTTTTATGGATGGATTTCATTTAAGTGCGAAAGCCTATGGTGGTG
>Ga0164241_10005233_pt1 | contig 12233 bp, 7 predicted proteins | sample OricomyardsoilBY_FD_108780 | JGI IMG/M metagenome (GOLD analysis project Ga0164241, IMG submission 108780) | Backyard soil microbial communities from Emeryville, California, USA - Original compost - Back yard soil (BY) | ecosystem: Environmental > Terrestrial > Soil > Unclassified | place: USA...
CCGCTGCTCGGGCTCTTCACGCTGTACGGCAGCGCCAAGGCCGGGCCGCTCTGGAAGCTCATCGCGCTCGCGCTGCCGATGCGCATCGGCTGGTACATGGTCTGGGCCTACGCGCCGGACTTCTTGAAGAGCCTCGGCTTTGGATCCTAGAACGACCGCGTGATTCCTCGCCTCACCGAGCTCCAGCCCGCCACCGACGTCACCCGCCGCTTCCTCGCAGAGCTCGGTCGCCGCGGCTTCTCGGGTGAGCGCAGCGATGATCTCGCGACGCGTGTGGTCGGCGCCACCGACAACTCGATCTATCAAATCCTGCCACAGGCCATCGTCTACCCGCGCTCCGCCGCCGACGTGGCGCTGGTCTTCCAGGTCGCACAGCAGGCGGACTTCGAGGCCCTGACCTTCACCGCGCGCGGCGGTGGCACCGGCACGAACGGGCAGTCGCTGACGAGCGGGCTCATCGTCGATGTCGGCCGCCACATGAACCACATCGGCACGCTCGACCTCGCTGCGGGCTGGGTCGAGTGCGAGCCCGGGGTCGTGCTCGACGAGCTCAACACGTTCCTCGCGCCGCACGGTGTCTTCTTCGCGCCGAACCTGTCGCCGTCCTCGCGCGCGACCATCGGCGGCATGGTCTCGACCGACGCGAGTGGGCAGGGCTCGCGGGTCCACGGCAAGACGTCGGAGCACGTCCTGGCGCTCGACGTCGTGCTGGTCGATGGCAGCCTGTTGAGCACGCGACCCATGCCGCAGGCGCATGTCACGGGTCGGGCGGCCGACGCGCTGGCCATCGTCGAGCGCGAGCGAGACGCGTTCATCGCGGCCGTCCCGCAGCTGCGGCGCTTCGTCACCGGCTACGATCTGGTGCACGCCTACGATCCCACAACCAAGGTTGTGGATATCGGGCGGCTCTTCTGTGGCGCCGAGGGCACGCTCGGAGTGGTGGTGAAGGCGCGCCTCCGGCTGACGCCCATCGCGGTCGCGCAGCGGCTCGTCGCGCTCGAGTTCCCGACCTTCGACGAGGCGCTCGCGTCGGCGTCGGCGCTCGTCTCGGTGAACCCGTCCTCCATCGAGACCATCGACGACAAGGTGATGGCGCTCGCGCGTGAGGACGTGCTGTGGGACGCCGTCAAGGACTACCTCGGCGCAGACGCCAAGGCGCTGAACCTGGTCGAGCTCGAGGACGTCGACGTCGCCACCGTCGAGCGGCGCCTGGATGCCATGCTGGCCGACTTCGAGCTGCACCGCGGCGAGCCGGGCTGGCCGGCGGCATGGAAGGTCGCCGCCAACGAGGGCGATCGCAAGGCACTTTGGCAATTACGCGCCAAGGGCGTGGGCCTGCTCGGTAACACCAAGGGGCGTCGCAAGCCGGTGCCGTTCGTCGAGGACACGGTGGTGCCGCCCGAGCACCTGGCCGCCTACGTGAGCGAGTTCCGGGCCTTGTTGGAGGCCGAGGGCCTGACCTACGGCATGTTCGGCCACGTCGACGTCGGCTGCCTGCACGTGCGCCCGGCGCTCGACCTGCGCGACCCCGAGGACGAGAAGCGCGTGCGGCGCATCTCGGATCGGGTGGCCGCGTTATGTGACAAATACGGCGGCGTGATCTGGGGCGAGCACGGCAAGGGCTTCCGCTCGGAGTACAGCCCGCTGCACTTTGGCGCGGCGTTCCCCATCATCCAGCAGATCAAGGCGCTCTTCGACCCGGAGAACCGCCTGAACCCCGGCAAGATCGCGACTCCGGGGCCGTCCTTCGCGCTACCGTCGATCGACCAGCCGACGCGCGGACAGCACGACCGGCACGTCGCCCGACCGAGCCAAGACGACTTCACCATCGCGCTCGACTGCAACGGCAATGGGCAGTGTTATTCGTGGGACCCCGACCACGTGATGTGCCCGTCGTCCAAGGTCACGCGCGACCGCATCCACTCGCCGAAGGGGCGGGCGGGCGTCATGCGCGAGTGGCTGCGCCAGCTCTCGGTGAAGCGGGTGGTGGTCACCAAGGCAGGCCGCCCGTCGCGCATCAAGGCCGTCGTGCAGTGGCCGCTGCGCGCCTTCAACTCGGCCTTCGCTCGCTACGACTACTCACGCGACGTGCACCGCGCCATGGACGGCTGCCTCGCGTGCAAGGCGTGCGCGACGCAGTGTCCGGTGAAGGTGGACGTGCCGAGCTTCCGCGCGCACTTCCTCGAGCAGTACCACACGCGCTACCTGCGCAAGCCGGCCGATGTGCTCGTCGCCGGCCTCGAGCGCGCGCTGACGTTCATGGCCAAGCTGCCGTTGTTCTTCAACTTCTTCTTCGGCATGCGCTGGTTTCAGCGGCTCATGGGTGCGCTCGTCGGCCTGGTCGACACGCCCAAGCTGGCGCGCCCGACGCTGGCGCAGCGCATGCGTCGTCGCGGGCTGACCGAGCTAGATTTTGTCAATATCGGCGAGACCGCCGCCAGCGACAAGACGGTGTACCTGCTGCAGGACGCGTTCACGACGTTCTACGAGCCGAGCATCGTCTTGGCGGCGCGCGACCTGCTCGAGGTGCTCGGCTGGCGGCCGGTGGTCGTGCCGTTCTTCGTGAACGGCAAGGGCCTGCACGTAAAAGGCTTTCTCGGTCGGTTCGATCGGCTGGTGCAGAAGAACGTGCGGCTGCTGGCGCGCCTCGCCGCGACCGGACGGCCCATCGTCGGCATCGATCCGGCGGTCGTGTTGACCTATCGCGACGAATATCCCGCGACGCTGCGCGCCGCCCGTCGCGAAGTGCCAAGATACCGGGTCGAGCTGCTGCAGGAGTTCCTCGTGGCGCGCTTGCCGAAGGCGCCGAGCGAGGGCGCGCGGCCGAAGTACAAGCTCTTCGGCCACTGCACCGAGAAGACGCTGGCGCTCGCGTCGCAGCGGCAGTGGGCCGCCGTCTTCCTGGCGCTCGGGCTCGACTTGGAGCTGGTCGACGCGGGCTGCTGCGGCATGAGCGGCGCGTTCGGGCACGAGCAGCGCCACCAAGACGAGTCCAAGGGCATCTTCGCGATGTCGTGGGCGCGCTGGCTGCCGCGTGAGCCCGAGGCGCGGGCGCGCGTCGTGGCCAGTGGCTATTCGTGCCGCTCGCAGGTGAAGCGGCTCGCCGACTTCGTGCCGAAGCATCCGGCCGAGGTGTTGGTGGAGCACCTCGCCCGAACGCGCGCGATGCCTTAGATTGACCGGAGTAGGAGGAGGAACGGATGCGCATCACGGGTGGAAACAGCGCCAACATCGAAGATCGACGGGGCCAGCGCGCCTCACGCGGCGTGGTCTTGGGCGGGGGCGGCGGACTCATCGGGCTCATCGTGGCCCTGCTCTTCGGCACTGGCGTGCTCGGCGGCGGCTCGGGGTCGGGCCTGGGCTCGTCATCGAACGAGCCCTACGTGCCCTCGGCCGAGGAAGAGGTGCTGGCCAAGCGCGCCGACGCGGTGCTCAACGACGTGCAGCTGACCTGGGCGGCCGAGTTCAAGAAGCGCGGGCGCCAGTACCAGGACGCGCACCTGGTGTTCTTCACGGGCTCGACCGACACCGGCTGCGGCGCGGGCGAGGCGGTGATGGGGCCGTTCTATTGCCCGGCCGACACCAAGGCCTACATCGACCTGTCCTTCTACAAGGAGCTACAGGACCGCTTCAAAGCGCCCGGTGACTTCGCGCAGGCATATGTGCTGGCCCACGAGATCGGCCACCACGTGCAGAACCTGCTCGGCATCAGCGAGCAGAAGCAGCGCGAGATGCAGAGCTCGAACAAGGCCGGCGCCAACGCCATCTCGGTCCGCCAGGAGCTACAGGCGGACTGCTTCGCGGGCGTCTGGGGCCACTACGCCAACGAGCGTCAGCTGCTCGACATGGGCGACTTCGACGAGGCGATGGTCGCGGCCAACGCCATCGGCGACGACACGCTGCAGCGCCAGGCGCAAGGTCGGGTGGTGCCCGAGTCGTTCACCCATGGCAGCTCCGAGCAGCGCAAGCGCTGGTTCATGCAGGGCTTCCAGAACGGCCGTATGGAAGAGTGCGACACCTACTCGGCGCGTAGCCTCTGACGAATGACAAAGGTGCTTGACTGTTGGGATCCCAAGTATCGGGATCCCACGTCAGCTCGTCAGGGGTTCTCGGCGCGGGACTGGGCAATGAGCCCGCTCACCAGATCGAGCAGCTCTTGAGCGCGGAACGGCTTCGCGAGGAACGTGTAGCGCGGCAGCGACAGTGACAGCTGCTGCTCGTCCTCGGGATAGCCGGAGGCGAGCAGCACCGGGATCTCGGGCGACTCGGCGTGCAGCCGCGCCGCCAGATCGATACCCGACACACGCGGCATCACGATGTCCGACACGACCAGGCTCACCTCGTCGCGGTGCTGGCGGATGAGCTCCAGCGCCTCGGCGCCGTCGGGCGCGACCAGCACGCGGTGCCCGCCCATCGTGAGGATGCGGCGCGTGAGCTCGGCCACCATGGGCTCGTCCTCGGCCAGGATGACCAGCGTGCGCTCGTCCACCTTGTCGTGCGGACGCACGATGTGCTGCGGCGGCACGTCGATGATGCGCGGCTCGTCCACGGCCGGCAGGTACACGTCGACGCGCGTGCCGCGACCGGGCTCGCTGTCGACGTCGATGGTGCCGTGGTGCTTGCGCACGAAGCCGTACACGAGCGCGAGCCCGAGCCCTTGCCCGGTCGCCCCGACCGACTTGTCCTTCGTCGAGAAGAACGGATCGAACATGCGCTGCAGCACGTCGAGCGACATGCCCTGGCCGGTGTCCTCGACGCGGATGCGCACCCAACGACCAGGCGCGAAGCGGCCTCCGGCGCGGTCGACCGAGAAGCGGCCGGTCGACACGGTGATCTCGCCGCCCGCGTCGCGCGCGTTCGCCAGCAGGTGCAGGAGCGACTGGTTGAGCTGGCCGCGATCGACCTTGATGGGCCAGCTCTCGCCGTAGACGAAGGTGATGTCGGCGCGGTCGATGAGGCGCCGCAAGAGCGTCTCGGAGTCGCGCAGCGCCTGGTTCGTGTCGATGACCTCGGGGCGCGCCATCTGCATACGCGAGAAGCCGAGCAGCTGGCGCGAGATGGTCGCGGCCTCTTCGGCCACCTTGGCGATGTCGTCGAGGTGCGTGCGCACGTCCTCGTGCAGGTCGAGCGCGACCTTGGCCAAGGCCACGTTGCCGAGCACGACCGTGAGCAGGTTGTTGAAGTCGTGCGCGATGCCGCCGGCGAGCCGCCCGAGCGACTCGAGCTTCTCGCTGCGCTGGCTGCCGAGCTCGATGTCCTTGCGCTCGGTGATGTCGAGCGCGCTGCCGACGACCTGCTTCACCTTGCCGTCGGCGTCGCGCGTCAGCACCTGCGAGCGCGAGATGTACCAACGCCACGAGCCGTCCTTGTGGCGCAGGCGATACTCGGTCTCGACCACGGCGCCGTTGGCGACCTCGTCCCAGCGACGGTTGCGCTCGGTGATGCGCGCGATGTCGTCGGGGTGCAGCAGCGCGAGCGTCGCGCGCGGGTCGGTGAGCTCGGGATCGCCGTCGCCGAAGCCTAGATCCTCGGCGATGTGCCGGTTGACGTAGTCGGTCGCGAGCGTGTCGACATCGAACACGTGCACCACGGCCGGGTTGAGGTCGCGGAGCAGCCGCAGCTGCTCGTCTTTCTGCGCGAGCTCCGCCCGGAGACGCGCGACTTCGTCGGACTCTGACATGCTCGACATGGGCTCGGTCACCACCGCTTCCCCAACTGTGCACTGGATGCGACCGGGCAATGACGATCGCCAACCCGATGCGTGCGCGCGCGGCCGGCGCGGCTCGGAGACTGAGCGGCCGGCCGTTCGCGTGGTCGGCAGTAGGCCCGAATTCAGGGGCTGGTGCAAGGGCGGCGGCGGCGTGCGAAGGTGTCCACGATGACCCCGTCGCAGCGTGTCCAGCACAGGTCGCCGTTCAACGTCATCGCCGTCGTCGCGGCGCTCGGCTACTTCGTCGACATCTACGATCTCATCCTCTTCGGCATCGTGCGGCGGCCGAGCCTCGAGGGCCTCGGCTTCACCGGGGACGCGCTCGTCTCCCAGGGCACGGTGCTGCTCAACTGGCAGATGGGCGGCACCCTCATCGGCGGCGTGCTGTGGGGCATCATCGGCGATCTACGCGGTCGCCTGTCGGTGCTGTTCGGCTCGATCATCCTCTACTCGGTCGCCAACATCCTGAACGGCTTCGTAACGGACACCGACACCTACGCGCTCCTCCGCTTCATCGCGGGCATCGGCCTCGCGGGCGAGCTGGGCGCCGGCATCACGCTCGTGTCCGAGACGATGGAGCGCGAGTCCCGCGGCTGGGGCACGACGCTGGTGGCGAGCTTCGGCGTGCTCGGCGCGGTGCTCGCGTTCGCCGTCGGCGATCTCTTCGACTGGCGCACCGCCTACTTCGTCGGTGGTGGCCTCGGCATATTGCTGCTCGCGCTGCGCTTCGCGACCTACGAGTCGGGCCTGTTCGAGACGGTGCGCAAGACCAAGCGGCAGTTCGCGCGCTTCGATCTGCTGCTCACGAACCCGCGCCGCCTGCTGCGCTACCTGGCCTGCATCGGGGTCGGGGTGCCGATCTGGTTCACCATCGGCGTGCTCGTCTTCTTCGCCGACAAGTTCGCGCTCGCGCTCGGCGTGGACGGCGCCATCGCGCCCGGGCGGGCCATCATGTGGGCCTACGCGGGCCTCGCGCTAGGCGATCTGGCGAGCGGCTGGCTCTCGCAGGTGCTGCGCTCGCGGCGGCGCGCCATCGTCTACTTCGTCGTCGGCCTGCTCGTCGTCGACGCCGTCTACCTGCTGTCACCGAGCACCACGACCACCGGCTTCTACACGCTGTGCGTGGTCATCGGCTTCGCCGCCGGCTACTGGGCGCTGTTCGTGAGCATGGCCTCGGAGCAGTTCGGCACCAACCTGCGCGCGACCGTGACGACCACCGTGCCGAACTTCGTGCGCGGCGCGGTCGTGCCCATCACGCTCGCGTGGCAGGCGGTCCAGGCGAGCTCGCTCGGGCTCGGCGGCGGCACCGCGCTCATCGGCGTGGTGTGCTTCGGGCTCGCGCTGCTGTCGCTCGGCTACCTCGACGAGACGTTCGGGCGCGACCTCGACTACGTCGAAGAGGACTGAGCGTCACAGATCGATCTGGCGGCCCAGCTCGACGACCTGCTCGGGCGGGAGCTGGAAGTACTCGGCCGCGGACAGCGCGTTGTTCTGCATCCAGCCGAAGACCTTCTCGGAGAGGCCGCGCATCTTGCCGAGGTTCGTGACGAGGAAGGTCTCGCGGCCGAGGTAGTAGGTGAGCTCGTCGAGCGGCGTGGTGTTGCCGATCTCTTGCAGCACGGTGGCGGTGAGCTCGGCGACGTTGGCCTTCTCCATGAAGCCGTAGTGGCCCTCGGCGATGTAGAAGCCGTCGCCGAGCGCGCGCACCGTGTGGCGCCGCCCGCGATGCCACGGCACGCGATGCATCTCGAGGTGCACCACCAGCACGGTGCGATGCATGACCGAGATCATCTGCTCGTGGCGCAGCATCGTCGACGGCACCGCGTCGAGCGCCGACGCCAGGAAGACAGCGGTCCCCGGCACGCGCATGGTGTTGTCGCGCTGCAGCTTGCCGAGGAACTCGGCCCAGCTCTGTGCCTCGTGCGCGACGTACTCGGCGTAGAGCCCGCGGCCGCGCTGCCAGGTCAGCATCAACAGCACGATGACGCTCGCGATGACGAGCGGTACCCAGCCCCCGTGGATGATCTTCGGGATGTTGCCGCCGAGGAACGCCGCGTCGATGACGATGAACAACAGGAACAGGGGCAGCGCCTTCTTGACGGGCCACTTCCACGACTCGCGCATGACCACGTAGAAGATGATGGAGGTGATGGCCATGGTGCCGGCGACCGCGATGCCGTAGGCCGCGGCCAGCTTCGTCGACTCCTCGAAGACGACGACGAGCGCGATGCACGCGACCGCCAGCGTGAAGTTGATGCCCGGCACGTAGATCTGTCCGGCGGCCGAGTGCGACGTGTGCTTGATCTGGAAGCGCGGCAGGTAGCCGAGCTGCACGGCCGTCTGCGTGAGCGAGTAGACGCCCGAGATGAGCGCCTGCGAGGCGATGACGGTGGCCATCGTGCCGAGCACGACCAGGTACAGCGTCGGGCCGGAGCCCGACACGAGGCCGAAGAACGGGTTGCTACGCAGGACCTCGTCACCCTGGTGCTGGATGAGGTTCGCGCCCTGGCCGAAGTACGCCAGCAGGAGCGCCGGCTTCACCAGCGTGAGCCACGACAGGCGGATCGGCCGCACCCCGAAGTGCCCCATGTCCGCGTACAGCGCCTCGCCGCCGGTGACGACGAGCACCACCGAGCCGAGCAGCAGGAAGGCCTGCCCGCCGTGCTCGATGAAGAAGCGCACCGCATGATGCGGCGAGATCGCCTCGAGCACGCCCGGGTGCTGCACGATCTGCGCGCCGCCCAGGATGCCGATCGACAGGAACCACACCGTCATGATCGGCCCGAACAAGACGCCGATCTTGGCGGTGCCCTGGCGCTGGATCCAGAAGAGCCCGATGAGGATCATCACCGTGATGATCACGATGTGGCTGCGCTCGAGCCCGGGCGCGACGATGTCCAGGCCCTCGATCGCCGAGAGCACCGAGATGGCCGGCGTGATCATGCCGTCGCCGTAGAGCAGCGCGGCGCCGATGATGCCGAGCACCGCGACCAGGCCGACCTTGCCCGCGCCGCGCGTGCGCAGCCCCTCGGGCACGAGCGCGAGCAGCGCGAGGATGCCGCCCTCGCCCTCGTTGTTCGCGCGCACGATGAACACCAGGTACTTTACCGTGACCACGAGCGTCAGCGCCCAGAAGATCAGCGACAGCACGCCGAGCACGTTGCCGCGCGTCGGGTCGATGCCGTGCTCGGGCGAGATGCACTCCTTCAGGGCGTACAGCGGGCTCGTGCCGATGTCCCCGTAGACCACGCCGAGCGCGCCGAGCGTGAGCGCTGCCATGCTGCCTTGCACATGGCCGCCGCCGTGAGAGTCAGCCGCGGGTTCGGGGGTCGTCACGCGCGCACACTAACGGACTGAGCCCTCGACGCAAGTCGTCCCGGCGACGCGGTTTTCGACCCAGCGTACACGAGGTCGGTGGCGCTCAGAAGCCGACCCCGACCGCGTCGCACAAGAAGCGCATGTAGTCGGCGCCGCCCTTGAAGCGCTTGGCGACGAGCTCGACGAAGCGCGCGCTGGTGACCTCGTCCGCGGTCACGTTCGCGTGCAGGATGAAGGAGCGGCGCTTGAGATCCTCGGCCGCGACATGCGCCGCGTCGAAGCCCTTGGGCACCCGCGTGAGCTTGTCGCCGTCGCCGAGCTCGAGGCCGGCCTTGCCGAGCTTCTTCGGGTCGACGAGCGCGAGCCAGCGCTGCGGGTCCTTGACGATCGCCCGGCGGATGTGCGCGAGCGCGTCGGGCTCGGGCCGCCACATGCCGACGCCGACGAAGCAGCCGCCGGGTGACACGTGCACGTACCAGCCGGGCGCGTGCACGTCGCTCTTGGGCTCGCCCGGCAGCGCGCCGCCGGCATGGCGGAACTGGATGCCGATGTTGGTCTTGTAGGGCGTCTTGTCCTTCGCGAAGCGCGTGTCGCGGTAGACGCGCATGAGCGAGCCGCCGACCTTCTTGTCGTCGGCGACGAACGCGCTCGAGATCTTCGCGAGCGGCTTCGCCATCGCGCGGATGAAGGCCAGCGCCGGCTCGCGTACGTGCCCCTCGTAGCGCGCCTTGTTCGCCTCGAACCACGTGCGCTCGTTGTGCAGCGTGAGCTCGTCGAGGAAGACGAACGTGTCGGTGGTGAAGGTCATCGCGTGAGCGCGGGGGTACCGAAGGTGGTGTACGGGTCGATGATCTCGGGGCTGCCGGTCAGCCACGTCGCGAGGAAGTGGTGGACCTGCTCGAGCGCCTCGATGCCCGAGAAGACGTTGCCGTGCTCCGCCTTGACCGGCGTGCCCCCGGGCTCGTCGCTGACGCGGTCGAACTGGAAGAGCCCGACCGTCACGTCGCCGTCCAGGTTCGCAGCGAGCGGCGGCGCGCTCGAGCTGCTCAGCAGATCGATGCTGCGGATGATCGGCGGGACCTGCGGGATGTCGGCGAGCGCGCGCACGAGCGAGCGCGTGGCGATGTTCGGCACCACCTCGTCGTCGATGACCATCTGCACCAGCACGTCGGGCGGAGCGCGCTCGTCGATGCGCTGGTCGACCACGTGCGGCGCCCAGTTCACCGGGTCGCCCGCGTCCACCAGCGCCTGGCCGAGCGGCGCCAGGCGGATGACGCCGTCCTCGGTGGCGACGCTCTCGAGGATGGACTTGAAGCTCCCGAACTGCGCCGCATCCGTGAGGATGGACAGCACCCGCGCACCCGGGATCGAGAGGATCGAGGCGCCGATGCGGTCGCTCTGCGCGCTGAAGTCCGAGCCCATGATGCCGCCCAGGCTGATGCCCCAGTAGGCGACGTGGTCCATGTCGAGGTCGGGCTGGCCGTCGCCGTCGACGTCGCTGTGAGCGGCCAAGAGCTGCATCATCTGCAGCTTGTCGAAGCACGCCTGGCGCACGTTCTCGCGGAACACGAAGCCGTCGATGGTGAACGCCTGCAGGTCGATGCCGAGCAGATCGAGGAAGAACGCGTTCGGGTCATCGTGGCGCGCCGTCGGGTGATCGCCGTGGCGCGGCGCGGGCAGCGCGACCGTGGCGATGCCCAGGTCGACGAGGAACGACGCGATGGAGGCGCCATCGTTCGCGTCGCCGCCGAGGCCGTGGCCGAAGACCACCACGGGCACCGGGCCAGTGTGCGTCTTCGGCAGCCACACGCGCACGGGCAGCGTGTAGCTGCTCGGCGCGTGCGCGTCGCCGAGGTAGCCCTCGTTGCGGTAGTCGTAGGCGTCGAAGGTGCCCTTGCAGGCCTTGGTCTTGCTGCCCGTCGTGCAGGTCGGGACGGTCTTCCAGTCGTAGGCGCGCGCGCGGATGTCGGCGCGCTCGGCGAGCGTGACCTCGGTGATGGCCTGCGTCGTGAAGAGCGTCAGCGCGGAGATGTCCTCGCGCGCGATGCCGGTCCGAGCGAAGAACGTCGCGGCGCGATCGTAAAGGCGCTTGACCTTCGGGTCGTCGCTGTCGGCGGCGAGCAGCGATCTGAGCGCGTCCGATGGCGCCAGGCAGTGACCGTCCGCGGCCGTGTGGTCCTTCAGGATCACCACCGCGTGGAGCGTCTTCTCGCGCAGCGGGCGCATCGGCCAGAGGTTGGCGGCGCGGCCGCCCTCGAACACCTCGGTCTCGAACGCGACGCGCGTGGGCTCCGCGTCGCCGAGGTCGTAGAAGCGGATGGTCTCGGAGGCCACCGAGTCGACCGAGCCCGTGGGCAGGTCGCCGAGCGGTCCATCGGCGCGCAGCGTCACCGCGGCGCTGGTGCCGAAGCCGTCGAGCTCGTCGGCCTGGCGCCACAGCGGCTGGACCTGCGCGGCCTCGGCCGCCAGCCACGCGGGCTCGCCGAGGCTCACGCGCAGGCCGGTCAGCGACGCGGGGTCGTCGCGCGTGTAGAGGTCGTCGGGGAACGCGCCGAGCGTCGCGCCGCTCGGATCCCACACGAAGTGGGTGGTGCCCTGGCAGAACAGCGCTGGGTCGACGTGCACCTCGTCCACCTGGTCGGGCACGTCGGGCGTCGTGTCGCTGGAGGTGACCGTGGTGTCGCTCTCGCCCGTCGCCGGGTCGTCGCCGCAGGCCGCGAGAGTGACAAAACCGAGGCAGAGATGAGTGACGAGTTTTGTCATATTCGGTGCTCAGAGGGACAGCGGAGCGGCCTCGTGCTCGAGCCAGGCGCGCGCATCGGCAGGGAGGCGCGGGCCGATCTGGTCACGCACCAGCGCGTGGTAGGCATCGACCTGGGCGCGCTCGTGCGGGGTGAGCAGCGCCGTGTCGATGAGCTTGCGCGCGTACGGCACGAGCGTCAGATCATCGAGGCCGTAGAACGGACCGAAGCCGTGATCGAGGTGGCGGTCGACGACCACGACGAGGTTCTCGATGCGGATGCCGTACTCGCCCGCGAGGTAGAAGCCGGGCTCGTTCGACACGATCATGCCGGGCTCGAGGCCGACGTCGTTGAGGCCCGGCGCGATGCGGTGCGGGCCCTGGTGGACGGACAGGTGGGCGCCGACGCCGTGGCCGGTGCCGTGCCCGTAGTTGAGGCCGACCTCCCACAGCGGCGCGCGCGCG
>Ga0164241_10005234_pt1 | contig 12229 bp, 11 predicted proteins | sample OricomyardsoilBY_FD_108780 | JGI IMG/M metagenome (GOLD analysis project Ga0164241, IMG submission 108780) | Backyard soil microbial communities from Emeryville, California, USA - Original compost - Back yard soil (BY) | ecosystem: Environmental > Terrestrial > Soil > Unclassified | place: USA...
CAGAGCGCGTCGCGCAGGTGCTCGGGGATCGCGAGGACGTCCTCGAGGAGGTCGGACGTGTCGACCTCCGAGATGCCCTCCCGGTTCAGCCGGTTGCCCAGCGACACGTCGTCTCCGCTCCCCGTGGCCATGCCTAGAACTTCACCGCACCGTCGCCCAGCGTCGTTCCCGCGAACACCTTGATCCCGTTCGTCAGCACGTTGTCGCTCCCGATGGTGACATCTTCGCCGAGCACTGCGCCACCCGACACCCGGGTGCGGTCGCCGATCTTCGTCCCGGCGCCGACGATCGAGTCGCGCACCTCGGCGTTCGCGCCGACCTCGGCGCCCGCCAGGAGCACCGAGCCCTCGACGACGCTGCCGGCCCCGACCTTGACGTCCTCGCGCAGCACGGAGACCGCGTCGACGGTGGCGTCGTCAGCCACCGAGGAGCCCTCGCCGCGCGCCGCGGCGGCGGCGTCGGTGACCGCGGTCTCGACCGTCTTCTCGAGGATGTCGCGCGTCGCCTTCAGGTACATCCCAGGCGTCCCGATGTCGAGCCAGTAGGCCTCGTGGGGATACGCGTAGAGCCCGTTGCCGACCAGCGCCGGCCAGATCTCACGCTCGATCGAGACGTTCTGGCCCGCGGGGATCATGTCCAGGATCGAGCGCTCGAGGACGTAGGCGCCCGCCGAGATCAGGTTCGTGTCGATCTGGTCGGCGCTCGGCTTCTCGACGAACTCCTTGACGGCGTTGTCCTCGTGCAGCCGGACCAGCCCGTAGGCGCTCGGGTCGGGCACCGGGACGAGCGCGAGCGTCCCCTTCGCGCCGGTCGCCTCGTGCTGGGCGATCTGCGCGGTCAGGTCCATGTCGCTGAGCACGTCGCCGTTGAGCATCAGGAACCGGTCCTGGAGGAACTCCTCGGCGTACTTCAGCGCGCCGGCGGTGCCGCGCGGCTCGGGCTCCTCGACGAACCGCAGGGTCATCCCGTAGTCGGACCCGTCGCCGAGCACCTCGCGCACGCGGGTGGCGAGGAAGCCGCAGGACATGATCGCGTCGTCGACCCCGTGGCGCTTGAGCCACTCGAGCATGAAGGCCATGAACGGCCGGTCGACGAGCGGCACGATCGGCTTCGGCATGTTCGAGGTGAGCGGCCGCAGCCGCGTCCCCTCGCCGCCGACCAGGATGACGGCCTGCATCAGGTGCGCCCCACTCCCTCGTACTCGAGGCCCGCGGCGCGGACCGATTGTGGATCGAGCGCGTTGCGCCCGTCGATGATGACCGTGCCCGACATCGCGCCGGCGACCGCGCTCCAGTCGAGCGTCTTGAACTCGTCCCACTCGGTGACGAGGACGACCGCGTCGGCGTCGGCCGCGCAGTCGATCGCGTCGGTGGCGAAGCGCACGCCGTGGATCAGCTTGCGCGCCTCGTCCTCGGCGACCGGGTCGTAGACGCTGACGTCGGCGCCCGCCGCCTGGAGCCGCGCGGAGAGCACGAGCGAGCTCGCCTCGCGCATGTCGTCGGTGTTCGGCTTGAACGCGAGCCCGAGCAGCGCGATGCGCTTGCCGACGAGCGAGCCCAGGTGCTTCTGGAGCTTGCCGATGACGCGCCGCTTCTGGAGCTCGTTGACCTCGATCACCGAGTTCAGCAGCTGGAAGTGGTAGCCGGAGTTGCCGGCGAGCTGCTTGAGCGCGCTGACGTCCTTGGGGAAGCAGGAGCCGCCGAAGCCGATGCCCGGCTGCAGGAACTTGGGGCCGATGCGGTCGTCGAGGCCCATCCCGCGGGCGACCTCGGTGACGTCGGCGCCGGTCTCCTCGCAGACGTTGGCGATCTCGTTGATGAACGAGATCTTGGTGGCCAGGAACGCGTTGGACGCGAGCTTGACCATCTCCGCCGACGCGATGTCCGTGCGCACGAGCGGCGCCTCGAGGGGCGCGTAGAGGTCGACGACCGCGTCGCCGGCCCAGTCGCCGTCGTCGCCGACGACCACGCGGTCCGGGTTCAGGAAGTCGGCCACCGCCGAGCCCTCCTTGAGGAACTCGGGGCACGAGACGTACCGGAAGCCCTCCTTGCCGGTGTCCTTGAACAGGCGCTTGATGTTCTCGCCGGTGCCGCACGGCACGGTCGACTTCATCACCAGCGCGTGCTTGTCGGACGCGGGCATCGCGCCCACCACCGCGTGCACGGCGCTGAGGTCCGCGTCGCCCGAGTAGGTCGGCGGGGTGCCGACCGCGACGAACAGCAACCGCGTGCGCTCGAGGGCGTCGGAGATGTCCGTCGAGAAGTGCATGCGCTCGCGGTTCTTCTCGACGAGCTCGGTCAGCCCGGGCTCCCAGATGGGGATCTCACCGCCCTTGAGGCGTTCGATCTTGCCCGCGTCGATGTCGATGCAGTGGACCTCCGAGCCCAGCTCCGCGAAACCCGCCGCCGTGACGAGTCCTACGTAGCCGGTCCCGATGACCCCAATCGGTTCACGCTCTGCGCCCATGAGGCGCGGGAGGTTAGCTGCCGACCTTGCGGAGCGAGCTTGCGATGCCGAGCATCTGCTTGTTCGTCAGGTCCTGCGAGAGCGTGTTCGCGACCCAGTAGACGGCCTTGGGCGTGCGCAGCGCGATCAGCCGCAGCCGCTGGCCGTCGAAGTACAGCTCGAACGTGCGGCCGCCGATCTTGCGCGTCTCGCTCGGGTTGTCGAGGATCGGAGGCGCCGACCAGGTCATGCCCTGGATCCCGTAGTACTGGCCGATGTCGCCGGCGTAGACCACCATCCGGTAGGCGCGGTACTTGTGGTGCGAGCGGTCGAAGATGTCGTAGACCCGCGGGTGCTCCTTGGCGTAGCTGCCCTTCGCGAGCCGCGCCGACGGGTAGTAGACCGGGAAGCCGGTGCGCGTCGAGGCGTCGGCGACGAAGTCCTCGGCGTTGAGCTTGTCGCGGATCAGGCCCGGCGCGAGCCCCGGCGAGGTCTTCTTCGCCTTCTTCTTGGTCGCCTTCGTCGTCTTCTTCTTGCTCGTCGGCGGCGGCCCGGCGGACGCGCGCGCGTTGAGGAACTCGTCGCGCGCCTTGGCGAAGTTCGCCTCGGAGATCTCGGCGTACTCGAGGTCGGGGGTGATCCCGGCGTCGAAGTGGACGGTGCGGATCGGGTGGCGCGACGCGTCGAAGGCGAGCTTCAGGAGCTTGAGGATCGCCGCCGAGCTGCGGATGTCGGTCTGCGTGTAGGCGGAGAAGATCCGCAGCAGCTCCTTGCGCGAGCCGAAGAGCTTGCCGAGCCCGAACTGGTCCTTGGCCTGGCGGAGGAAGCCCTGCTGGCGCGCGGCGCGCACGAAGTCGTCGTCGAAGTGGCGGTAGCGGACGTAGTCCAGCGAGTCCGAGCCGCACAGCTTCTGGTAGCCCGCGTCGATGTCGATCGCCGCGTAGTTCGTCGCCGAGCCGTTGGGCGGGTTGTTGTCGTTGAAGTACTTGCGGTCGACGTCGACGTAGACGCAGCCGAGCCGGTTGACCGCGCGCTGGAACCCGCCGAAGTTCACGTTGACGACGTGGTTGATCGGGAAGTGGAACAGCTGCTTGATCGTCTCGACGGTGAGCTTCGCGCCGCCGAACGCGTACGCCGCGTTGATCTTGTTCGTGCCGTAGCCCGGGATCTGGACCTTGAGGTCGCGCGGCAGCGACATCACCGCGGTCGCCTCCTTGCTCGGGTCCAGGCGGACGAGCATCAGCGTGTCCGAGCGGGCCGGCGCCTTGCTCTTGATGTCGGCGAAGCGGCGGTCGGAGCCGACGAGCAGGATCGTCTGCGGGCCGCCGCCCTCGACGCTGTCGAGGACGTTGTCGATCCCCTCGATCTTGTCGCCCTTGCTGATGATCGTCGCGACGTCCTTGACCTCCAGGAGGCCGGCCGTCGCGGTCGCGCCCGCCGACAGCGCGGCGATCATGAACGCGCCCAGCGCGAAGCGCTTGATCAGCCGGCGGCCGGGCCGCGGCGGCTTCTGCGGGGCGCCGTCGACGCTCACGGCGACGCGCTCCCGGCGGAGCGGCGGGAGAGGGTGGACGCGATCTCGAGCATCTGCGCGTTGGTCAGCTTCAGGCTCAACGTGTTGGAGACCCAGTAGACGGCGGACGCGGTGCGCCAGGACACGAAGCGCAGCCGCGACCCGTCACGGTAGAGGGCGAGGCGGCGCCCGTGCACCGTGCGCATCGTGTGCTTGGCCTGCAGGAGCGGCGGTGAGCGCCAGTCCGTGCCCTGCACGCCGTAGTACTGGCCCTCCTGCTCGTTGGCGATCACGACCATCCGGTACGCCTCGTGCGAGCGCCCCGCACGGTCGCGCAGCCGGTACGTGCGCAGCGTGTCCTCGGTGCCGTAGCGCGAGAGCTCGGTCAGGTGCGTCGGGTAGTAGAGCGGGATGCTCAGCGGCGTGGTGATCTTGGCGGTGGCGATCGCCTGGCGGCTGAGGGCGCGGGCGTCGATGATCCCCGGAACCGTCACGGCGGCCGCGGCCTTCTTCTTCCCCTTGCCCTTCGCCGGCTTCTTGGTCGCCGGCGCGGCGGGCGCCTTGTCCTTCGGCGGGTGCATGAAGTCCTCGACGGTCCGCGTGACCGAGGCCGGCGAGGCGAGGACGTAGTCGATCTCCGCGCCGCCCGGCAGGACCTCCTTGTCGAACACCGCCGGGAACTGCACCTGGCGCACCGGATGGCCGGCCGAGAAGAGCGCGAGCTTGAGGACGCGCACGAGGCCGTTGTAGGTCTTGAGGTCCTTGTCGACCTCGGTGTTGTCGCCGAAGATCGTCTCGAGCTTCTTGCGCTGCCCGAAGAGGGCGCTGGCGCTCACCTGGTCCTTGATCGCGCGCAGGAAGTCCTGCTGGCGCGCGCCGCGGACGATGTCGGAGTCCGTGTGGCGGAACCGCACGTAGGAGAGCGCGTCGGTCCCGCACAGCTTCTGGTAGCCGGGCTGGAGGTCGATCTCCGAGTAGCGCTGTCCGATCCCCAGGCCGACGTTCGAGTGGTAGTAGCGGCGGTCGACGTCGGTGTAGACGCAGCCGATCTGGTCGATCGCCTTGCGGAAGCCCTTGAACTGGACGTTGACGACGTGGTTGATCTTCAGGCCGGTCAGCGCCGTGATCGTCTGCACCGTCAGGTCCGGCCCGCCGAACGTGTACGCGTCGTTGATCTTCGCGAGCCCGTGGCCGGGGATCGTGACCTTGAGGTCGCGCGGGATCGACAGCATCGTCGTCGCCGCCTGCTTCGGGTCGAGGCGCAGGAGCATGATCGTGTCCGACCGCGCCTCGCCCTTGCCGTCGCCGTAGCGATGGTCGGAGCCGAGGATCAGGATCGTCTGCGCCTTGCCGGGCTTCGGGATCTCGAGCGTGTGCTTCTTCGTCTTGATCGTCGGCGAGCGCGATTGGAGGAACGGCTTGAGCTCCGCGCCGACCTTCTTCTTGGTCACCGCCGCGGTCGCGCCCGCGGCGAGCAGCACGATCAGCAGCCCGCCGCGCAGCGCCTGCAGGAACTGCCTCCGGCCCGGACGGGGCGGCTTCTCCGTCCCGTCCGTCCGGCGCCCGAGCCTCACGCCAGGCCGCCCTCGAGCGCTCGCAGGCCGCCGTCGCCACGCTCGTCGGCGAGCCACGCCGGGAGGTCGCGGACGAAGCCGCCGAGCGCCTTGCGGTACTCGGCGAGCGAGCGGATCGAGACCCACTCCTCGGGACCGTGGTGGCCGCCGCCGGTCGGGCCGAACTCGACGGCGGGGATGCCCGCCTCCAGGAACGAGACCGCGTCGGAGGCGCCGTCGCGGCCGACGCTCAGCGGCTCGCCCTCGATCGAGCCGGCCAGCGCGTCGCGCAGCGCGCGGACGTACGGGTTGCCGCGCGAGACGATCGCGGGGGCGCGGATGAACGTCTTGACGACCGTGAGATCGGCGATCTCGCGGATCTGGGCGAGGATCGCGCCGGGGTCCTGGTTGGGCAGGTAGCGGATGTCGACGTCCATGCTGCAGCTGTCCGGCACCTTGTTGAAGGCGTCGCCGCCGACGATCCGCGCGAGGTTGATCGACGGGCGGTCGAACAGGTCCGAGGACTCGCGGCTGAAGGGCAGCGTCTCGATCCGGCGGAACGCGTCGTGCGCCTTGAGGATCGCGTTGTCGCCGAGCCACGGGGTCGAGCCGTGCGCGGCGGTGCCGGACATCTCGATCCGCAGCGCGAGGACGCCCTTGGCCTGGACGCCGATGTGCAGGTCGGTCGGCTCGCCGGTGATCGCGAAGTCGCCGGTGATCGTCTTCGCACCGATGAGCGCATCGATCGAGCGGTCGTCGACGTCGTCGGACTCCTCGTCGGGCACGCACACGAACCGGACCTTGACCTGGTCCTGGGCGGAGGCGTCGACGATCGCGCACAGCATCGCGGCCAGCGCGCCCTTCATGTCGTAGGCGCCGCGGCCGATCAGCCGGTCGCCCTCGATCCGGGGCTCGAACTGCCGCGCGTGCGCGGGCACGACGTCGATGTGGCCGTGGAAGACGACGGTCGGAGCGTCCTTGGCGGTGGCGCCGACGTCGGCCATCAGCACCGGCAGGCCGTTGTGGTCGGCCTCGACGACCTCGATCTCCCGCGAGCCGAGCCAGCCCTTCACGAACGCCGCCGCGGCGGTCAGCTCCTCGATCTTCGAGGTGTCGTAGCCGATCAACCGCTCGGCGAGGGCGCGCTCGTCCATCGCCTGTCAGGGTACCCAGCGTGCCCCTCGGACTCCGGACCCTCTGCGCGCTGGCCGCGTTCCCGGCCGGCTGGGCGGTCCGCGAGGCGACCTCGGGGGCGCTCGGCGGGATCGTCGTGCTCGGGCTCATCGGGGCCTGCGCGTACGGGCTGGCGCGGCGCGACGCGGTGCGCGTCGTGGTCCTCGGGATCCTCTGCTTCGTCGCCGTGCACCTGATCGCCGCGCTCACGGCGATCTACGCCGGGCTGGCGCTGGGCGCCCTGGCGTTCGCGGCGGTAGTGTCCGTGACGTGGCGATCGTCCTCTTCGGCGCGACCGGCTACACGGGCGAGCTGACCGCGCAGGCGATGGTGGAGCGCGGGATCGCCCCCGTGCTCGCCGCCCGCTCCCGCGACAAGCTCGACGCGCTCGCCGCCCGCCTGGGCGGAGGGCTCGAGACCCGTGTCGCGGACGTCTCCGACCGCTCCTCGGTCCACGCGCTCGTGCGGCGCGGCGACGTGCTGGTCTCGACCGTCGGGCCGTTCGCCCGCTGGGGCGAGCCCGCCGTGACGGCCGCGATCGCCGCGGGCGCGCACTACCTCGACTCGACCGGCGAGACCCCGTTCATCCGCGAGATCTTCGAGCACTACGGCCCGGGCGCCGAGGCCGCGGGCTGCGCCCTGCTGACGGCGCTCGGCTACGACTGGGTGCCGGGCAACCTCGCGGGCGCGCTCGCGCTGCGCGACGCCGGGCCCGACGCGGTCCGCGTCGACGTCGGCTACTTCATGACGGGGAAGTTCGGGCTCGACGCGGTCAGCGGCGGCACGCGCGCCTCGGCGGCCGGTGTGATGGTGGAGCCGAGCTTCGCGTGGCGCGGCGGGCGGCTCGTCGCCGAGCGCGGCGCGGCGCGCCTCGGGAGCTTCGCGGCCGGCGGCGGGCACGGCGCGCGCCAGGGCATCTCCGTCGGCGGCTCCGAGCACATCGCCCTCCCCCGTGTCCACGCCGGCCTGCGCGAGGTCAACGTCTACCTCGGCGGACCGGGGCCGCGGGCGATGCAGGGCGCCAGCGCCGCGATCGCGGCGCTCGGCCGGATCCCGGGCGTGCGCGGCGGGATGGGCGCGCTGGCCGCCAAGGCGATCAAGGGCTCCACCGGCGGACCCGACGCGGCCGCGCGGTCGCGCACCGGCTCGCTGGTCCTCGCCGAGGCGCGGTCGGCCGCCGGCGACGTCCTCGCCCGTGTGCGGCTCGAGGGCGCCAACGTCTACGAGTTCACCGGCCGGATGCTCGCGTGGGCCGCCGAGCGCGCCGCCGCCGGCGCCCTGACCGGCACGGGCGCTCTGGGCCCGGTCGACGGCTTCGGCCTCGACGAGCTCGAGCGCGGCGTCGCGGACTCCGGGATCTCGCGGGTCGCGTAGCGCCGTGCGCCGTGTCCTGCTCGGGGCGGCCGCGGCCGCCGCGCTCATCCTCGCCTCCGGGTGCGGCGGCTCGGACGGCGCGAAGCAGGCCGACCCGGTCGTCCGCGTCGCGCTCGACTTCACGCCGAACCCGGTCCACGCCCCGATCTACGCGGCGGTCCGCGAGCGGCTCGACGCGCACGAGGGCGTGCGGCTGCGGATCGAGACGCCGGGCGCGTCCCCGGACTCCCTGAAGACCGTGCTCTCGGGCCGTGCCGACCTCGGCGTGCTCGACATCCACGACCTCGGGCTCGCGGTCGCCCGCGGGCGCGACGTCGTCGCCGTGGCCGCGCTCGTCCAGCGGCCGCTCGCCGCGATCGTGGCGGTCGGCGGCGTCAAGCGCCCGCGCGACCTCGAGGGCCACAAGGTCGGCGTCTCCGGGCTTCCCTCCGACCCCGCCGTGCTCGAGGCCGTGATGCAGGACGACGGCGGCTCGATCGGCAAGGTCCAGCAGGTCACGATCGGGTTCGCCTCGGTGCAGAACCTCGCCCAGGGCAACGTGTCCGCGGTCCCGGTGTTCTGGAACGCCGAGGGCGTCGCGCTGCGCGAGCGCGGGGTGAAGACGACCGAGTTCCGCGTCGACGACTACGGCGCGCCGCGCTACCCGGAGGTCGTGCTCGTCGCCCGCCGCGAGACGCTCGAGCGCCGCCGCGACGACGTCCGCGCCGCGGTCCGGGCGATCGCGGCGGGGATGCGCGCCGTGCGCGCGCGGCCGGAGCCGGCGATCGCCGAGATCGCCCGCGCCGGCGACACCGACGCGGGCCTCGTGCGCGCCGAGATGGCGGCGACGATGCCGATCTTCGGCACCGCGCTGGATCCGGCGGTGCTCGCGGCGTGGAACGCGTGGGACGTGCGCTTCGGGATCCTGCCGCGGCCGATCGACGTCGGGCGGGCGTTCCAGCCGCAGGGCTGAGCGCTCGCGGCGCGCCCAGGGCGCCGCATCGCCCCTGGCGTGCCGCATCACCCCCGGCGCCGCGGCCCGTCCGTGCCTCAGACCAGCGCGTGGTGGTCGAGGCCGAGGAACGCGTCGATCAGCCCGGGGTCGAACTGGCGGCCGGCCTGCGCGCTCATCTCGGCGACCGACTCGGCGACGTCCCACGCACGCTTGTACGGGCGCTCGTGCGTGAGCGCGTCGAAGACGTCGGCGACCGCCACGAGCCGGCCGGCCAGCGGGATGTCCTCGCCGGCGAGCCCGAACGGGTAGCCCTGGCCGTCCCAGCGCTCGTGGTGGGTGAGCGCGACCTCGCGCGCGAGCCCGAGCAGGCGCGACTCGCTGCCCTCGAGGATCACCGCGCCGATCTCCGCGTGGCGCTTGATCGCGTCGTACTCGTCGATCGTCAGGCGACCGGGCTTGAGGAGGATCTCGTCGGGCACCGCGAGCTTGCCGATGTCGTGCAGCGGCGCGGCCACGCGCAGCCCGTCGACCAGATCCGGATCGGCGCCGACGCGCTCGGCCAGGGCGGCCGCGGTCGCGCCGACGCGGCGCGTGTGCTCCCCCGTGTCGTCGTCGCGGAACTCCCCCGCGCGGGCCAGGCGCTCGACGACGTCCAGGCGCGCGGCCTCGGCGTCGACGCGGGCCTGCTCGGCCTCCGCGGTGCGCTGCCGCACGCGGCTCTCGAGCTCCTCCTCGTGCCGGCGCTGGGAGAGCTGGAGCGCGCGCAGCTCGAGGTTGTTCGTGACGCGGATGCGGACCTCGTTGGAGTCGAACGGCTTCATCAGGAAGTCGCGCGCGCCGGCGCCCAGCGCCAGGTTCTTGGACTTCGGCCCGGACGAGCCGGTGAGCACGAGCACCGGGAGCGAGACCGCCGCCCGGATCTGCGGGGCGAGCGCCTCGAGGATCGCGAGCCCGTCGGGGTCGGGCATGTGCAGGTCGAGCAGCACGAGGTCCGGCGGGTCCAGCGTGCACGACTCCAGCCCGAGGCGCGAGTCCGTGAAGCCCGAGACGTTCGTGAAGCCCCACGAGTCGAGCAGGATCTCCAGCAGCCGGACGTTGCCCTCGGTGTCGTCGATGATGACGATCCGCAGCGGCTGCAGCTCCGGGTCCGTCGCTCGCATCTCCATCTGCATCCGTGCCTCCTGCGCGTCGCCCCCGCGTATGTCCCGAGCGCGGCCTCCTCTTCGCCAGCGTTGCGCGTGAACCTGGTCCGGGTTCGGACGCGGGGGATTTTCTGGTGGGAACGACGCCCAAGCGGTGCAGAACCTTCCTCGCCCGGATCCGGATGGACCGGAATCGAACATCGGCTCGCGCGCGCAACCTTTCGCGCGCAGGCTCGTCTCCAGGGCATGGGACTCACCGCGACCGCCGTCCGCCCGTGAAGGCCGGCCCCTCCGACGCCGCGCTCGCCGCCCGCGCCGCGGCCGGCGACGACGCCGCGTTCGGCGCCCTCGTCGCGCGCCACCGCCCGGCGCTCGTCCGAACCGCGGCCTCGCGGCTCGGGACGTTCGCGAGCGAGGCCGAGGACGTCGTCCAGGACGCGCTCGGCCGCGCCCACGCGCACCTGCTGCGCCGCGGCGCGCCGGAGAGCGTCGAGGCGTGGCTGCACACGATCGTCCGCAACCGCGCGATCGACGTCGTCCGCCACCACCCGGGGCGCCGCGGCGTGCCGCTGGAGGACCACGACGGCGGCGACGCCGCCTCCGACGCTCCCGACGCGATCCTCGACCGCCGCGACCGGATGCGCGACGTGATCGCCGCCGTCGGCCACCTTCCCGGCCGCCAGCGCGACGCGCTCGTCGGCGTCGTGTTCTCCGGCAGCACCTACGAGGAGGTCGCCGCCGAGCAGGCGACGTCGGTGCCGGCGGTCAAGGCGCTCGTCAACCGCGCGCGCCGGACGGTGCGCGCCGCGGCCGCCGCGCTGCTGCCGATCCCGGGCGTGCTGCGCGACCGGGTGGGACTGCTGCTCGCCGGCTCCGAGCCGAGCGCCGCGCTCGGGTTCTGCAAGGGCTGCGCCGTCGTCGGCGCCGTCGGGACGCTCTCGCTGACCGTCGCGCCCAAGGTCGCGGTGCCGCTGCACCCGCCGAACGCCGGCACCGTGGCCGCCGCGCCGCACCTCTCGACGCGCGAGCTCGCGCACACCGTCGCCCGAGCGAAGCACGCGAAGCGCGCCTCGCCGAGCCGCACGCTCGCCGCGGCCGCCACCGCCTCCGCCCCGGACGCCCGCCCGCGCACGACGACGGCCGCGCTGGCCACCTGCGCGAGCTCCGGCTCCCTGGCCGGCACCCCCGAGCCCGTCATCCGCCGCGCGCTGCGCACGATGCCCGCCGACGTCGAGGAGTACACGACCTGCGCCCAGGATCTCCGCGCGCAGCTGCGCCACGGCGCCTGAGGCCCCCGACAACGACGACGAAAGGCGAACGGAGCGGCTAGTGCGAGTCGCCGCCCTCGGCGATCCGCAGGAACGCCTCGGCGCGACGCTTGTCGCGCGTGGCGACGCGGGCCTGCTCGGAGTTGTCCTCCGCGGAGGAGAGCTCCTGGTCGGCCCGTGAGACGCGCTCGCGCAGCTCCGTGACGTCGAGGTCCTCGGGCTTGACGGCCTCCTCGACGAGGATCAGCACATGGTCGCCGGAGACCTGCACGTAGCCCTCGCCCTGGGCGAGCCGGACGACGTCCGACTCGCTCTTGTAGAGGCGCAGCTCCGTCGGGTCGAGCATGCCGAGCAGCGGCTGGTGCTTGGCCAGGATGCCGATCGAGCCGACGGTCGTGCGCGTCGAGACCATCTCGACCTCGTCGTTGAAGACCTCCCCCTCGGGGGTGAGGACCTCGGCGGTGAACTTCTCGTGGGCCACGGCGGCCTAGGAGCCCTTCTTGACCGAGGCGAGGACGTCGTCGATCGAGCCCTTGAGCAGGAACGCGCTCTCGGGAACGTCGTCGTGCTGGCCCTCGATGACCTCCTTGAACGACCGGACGGTCTCCTCGATCGGGACGTACTTGCCGTCGGTGCCCGTGAACTGCTGGGCGACGAAGAACGGCTGCGAGAGGAAGCGCTCGATCTTGCGTGCGCGCTGCACGGTGATCTTGTCCTCGTCGGAGAGCTCGTCGATGCCGAGGATCGCGATGATGTCCTGGAGCTCCTTGTAGCGCTGCAGGATCTCCTTGACCTGGTTGGCGACGTTGAAGTGCTCCTCGCCGACG
>Ga0164241_10005235_pt1 | contig 12229 bp, 11 predicted proteins | sample OricomyardsoilBY_FD_108780 | JGI IMG/M metagenome (GOLD analysis project Ga0164241, IMG submission 108780) | Backyard soil microbial communities from Emeryville, California, USA - Original compost - Back yard soil (BY) | ecosystem: Environmental > Terrestrial > Soil > Unclassified | place: USA...
GCCACGGTGATGAGCCTCTCCGAGGTGGCGCCCGAAGGCAGCCTGTGCAACCGGCAAGACGAGATCGACCAGCACTTCTGCTTGCCCGACCTGCAGGCCATCGCTGCGTCACTGACCGGCCACGAATGGCTGGCGGCCATGGGCAAACAGTCGCCGCTGATGATGGCCGTCAGCCTGGAACAGATCCGTCGCGCCCGCAGCATGACCCTGGCCGAAGACCTGCGCATGGAGCGCGACCTCGTGCATCACTGCTTCCAGCCAAACGGCGAAGCCGTGGAAGGCATCCGCGCCAAGGCCGTGGACAAGGATCATGCGCCGCGCTGGAACCCCGCCCGCGTCGAGGACGTGACATCCGCGATGGTCAGTGACTTCTTTGTCAGCCCCTGGACCAAGACCGCCCACCCGCTACGTGACTTGTAAGCCGCATCGGCCTCAGGGCCGGTAGCCGCTCATCGGGCCCAGCTTGATCCCCTCTTGCAGCTTGATCACTTCGGCCACGTCCTCAGGCCCATGCACCATGGTTCGGCCAATCACCCAGACGGTTGCGGTGGGCGACAAGATGCGCGTCACGCCCGCGGGCAAAGTGCCCGACCACGCCGGGCCGACGATGCCGAACACGCCAGGCTTCTGGCCGGTGGCCCGTGTGCCGACATAGGCAAACGCATTGGTCCAGGCATCCATGATTTGCAGCGAGTAGTAGCGCTCGCCCATGGCGGGCACCTCCAGAATCACGGGCTCCTTGTTCAGATCAAGCCAGGCCGAGGAATAGAAGGTGTCATTGTTGGGCCGCACGATGACGCGGTCGTTTGAGGTGGCGAGTCGCTGGACATGACTGATGTGGTTCAGCGGTGCGCGTCCTTCATGCGTGACCACCGGCGTGTCCGTCAGTTTGTGCTGAGCCAGGGCAGAGATGACGCGTGGGAGGAGGTAGATCTCAAGCGCGACAAAGGCGACGGTGGAGATGGCGGCGCTGACCAGCAGGCTGCGCCAGTGAACAGAGAGACGGATCGACTGCTTCATCATTCATTCCACCCGTTCAATGGCCGGCGGCACCCAGCGGAGTTGCATCAGTTCCGGGCGCGGAATGTAGGTTCGCAGGGTGATCGTGAAATCATCAGCAGCCACGGGAAGCCAGTTCGCGGTGTTTGCCGGCGTCTGGACTTGCAGATCGAAGGTCAATGAGCCATCGGCATTGCTTTGCACGCCAGGCGTTCTCGTGCTGATGGAGTAGCGGCCCATCGGGTTGGGCACCAGGAAGCTGTCAGAGGCTGAGTAGGCCGTGAGCGACCAGAAGGCATCGACTGGCGGGAGTTGCCCTTTTGCAAAGGTGATTCTGTAGCGGTATTTGCCATTGAGCCTGCGCCCTTGATTGTCTTCAAAGGCATGGAAGAACAAGGCCTCTTCCGGGATCGCATTGCCCAGCGAATACAGCGCGATGGCTGCCCGCAAGAGATAGCGATGGCCATAGTCGCCGGTGCCGAAGCTGACGCGCCAATGGTTCACTTCCACGCCTCGATGGACGGACTCCCACTTGATCAGGCCATAGGCCATCGGCACACTGAGGATGAGGCCCAGCAGCCCGCCCAGCACACAGGACCGGGTTCGCCCTGGCGCGCGTCTTTGTTCACCTGCTTGCTGCATCTACCCGACCTGAAGGAATGAGACGCGCGAGTGTAATTGCGTTGCAGGCAACATTGCCAAGACACTGGCTTTGCAGCGATATCGCCCCAACGCCATCCCTGCTCAGGCGACCTGGGCCGCTCGCGGCATCAGGCTGAGCCGGCCGGCGTGAACGTCAGCGGCCAGGCGCTCGAACTCAGCAAGCGGCACCGGACGGGAATACAGAAAGCCCTGGAAAATCCCGCAGCCCATGGCCAGCAGCGCCTCGACCTGCGCGGCCTTCTCCACGCCCTCGGCCACCACCTCGAACCCCAGGTCTTTGCCCAGCTGGACGATGGTCAGGGCAATCTTGCCGCTGCGCTCGTCCTCGGGCAGGTCGCGCACAAAGGCCTGGTCGATCTTGAGCTGGTCCAGCGGCAGCTTCTTCAGGTAGCTGAGCGAGGAAAAGCCGGTGCCGAAGTCATCGAGCGAGATCCGGATGCCCTGGCCGCGCAGGCCCTCCATCAGCTCACGCACGGCGCTGAAGTCGTTGACGAAGATCGATTCGGTCAGTTCGAACTTGATCCGCCCGCTGCGCCCCAGCGAGCCCGGCACCAGATCAGACAGCTGATGAGCCGGCGTGGCCGCGAACAGTTGCGCCGCGCTGACGTTCACCGCCACCGCGATGCCTTCCAGCGCCGGGTCGCCGGTCCACCGCTCCAGCGCGGAACATACCTGCTTCAGCACGAACTCGCCCGCCGGCACGATCAGGCCGCTCTGCTCGGCCATCGGGATGAATTCGGCGGGTGAGATGTAGCCGCGTTGCGGATGGCGCCAGCGCATCAGCGCCTCGGCGCCGACGATGTGCCCGTCGCTGCTGCATTGCGGCTGCAGATAGACCTCCAGCTCACCCGCGGCCACGGCGTGGGCGAAGTCCCGCTCCAGCGCGGAGCTCTCCCTTGCCTCGTTCAGCATGACACGCAGGCACAGGAAAATCATGATCGACGTCGCAACGCCATTGACGATGCCGCCCAGGTGGCGCTGTTCGTCGCTCATCAGAGGGCTGAAACCAAACCTGGCCGTGCTCGTGGTCACCAGCAGCGCAAAGGCCGAGAGGATCAGGATGGGCAAGCCAGCCCGCAGACCCCGCCCTTCGTTCTGAAGGAGGAAGGTCGCCAGCACCGCCAAGGGCAGGAGGAAGAGCTGCAGAGTGCGCGGCAAGCCGGGTGTGGGCACGTCCGCCATCAGCGCCTGGACGATGACGGACAGCAGGCAACTCAGCAGCAGCAGCAGGCTTGCCACGCGCAGCAGGCGCAGGCGGGCCATTCCCAGCACGCTCAAGGCGGCCAGGCAGACCAGCGCGTCCACCGCGCTCGCCAGAGGCAGGCGATGGGCCCAGAAGAACAGTCCCCAGGGCAGGGCGTTCACCAGCATCAAGGCGCCGCCCAGACGCAGCAGCAGAAGCCGGCGCCGGTCGAAGCTGGGCAGCGCGCGCGCCTCTTGCGCGTCGAGCCCGTGAAGCCATGAGAGCACCGGCGACAACAGCCCGGGCAGCCGCGGCGCGGAGCCAGCGGAGGTCAGATCAAGCATGCGCCCTCCCGTTATCTACAGCGCTTGCTGGGTTTGTCTGCTTTCTAACTGTTTACTTCAGCGCATGCAATCGTCTTGACGCGGGGCTCAGGCTGCCAGGGCGACGGCACGTTCCCGTACCAGGGCCTCGAAGGCCTCCACCGGCACCGGCCGGGCGAACAGATAGCCCTGGAACATGCGGCATCCCATGGCCGTGAGCGCTGCCACCTGTTCGGCGGTCTCCACGCCCTCGGCAATCACTTCAAGATCGAGATCGGAGCCGAGCTGGACGATGGTCCTTGCGATCTTGCAGGCACCGTCGTCCTGCGGCATGTCGCGCACGAAGGACTGGTCCACCTTCAACTGATCCAGCGGCAGCTTCTTCAAATAGCTGAGCGAGGAATAGCCGGTGCCGAAGTCGTCGAGCGAAATCCGGATCCCCTGGCTGCGAATGCCCTGGATCAGGGACTGCACGGCGTCGAAATCGTGGACGAAGAGCGACTCGGTCAACTCGAACTTCACCAAACGCGCTTCGGCAAGCGGCGCCGGCACCAGGTCCTGCAATCGGCGCGTGGTCTCGCCGGAGAACAACTGGGCCGGACTCACGTTCACGGCGACGGCGATCTCCCGCAAGGCCGGGTCGGACTGCCAGCGCTCCAGCATCTGGCACACCTCGGCGAGGACGAACTCGCCCGCAGGCACGATCAGGCCACTGGCCTCGGCCACGGGCACGAACTCGGCCGGTGAAACGAAGCCGCGGCGCGGATGCTGCCAGCGCATCAGGGCCTCGGCCCCGACGATGCGCCCGTCCGCCGTGCATTGCGCCTGCAGAAACACCTGCAATTGCCGCGATGCAAGCGCGCGGGCGAAGTCCCGTTCCATCGCCGACTTTTCGCGTGCTTCCCGCAGCATGATCAGCAGCAGCACATAGACCAGCGCCGAGGTGAGCACCGCGTTGATGGCTGCCCCGGACTGGCGCTGCGCCAGGCTCATCATCGACACCTCTCCCGAAGGCGGCAGGCCCGAGATTGCACAGAACGCCGCAAAGATCAGGATCGGCAATCCCAGGCGCAGGCCAGGCGTTTCATGCTGGGTGAGGAAGACGGCGGCAATCGCCATGGGGATCAGCAGCAGGTGCAGGGTGCGTGGCACTGCCACATCCGGGATGTCGGCCATCACGGCCAGCACGCCCACCACCATCAGCCCGGTCGCAATGAAAAGCAGGGCGGCGGAGCGCGGCAGGCGCAGCCAGAGCAGACCCAGGCCCGCTGCCCCGAGCAGGCTGCCGAAGAGATTCACCCGGGCGGGGATGCCCATGCCGATCAGCCAGAAGTAGCCGCCCCAGCCGGCCGAGGAGAACAGGAGGACGGCGCAGGCGATCAGCAGGATCAGGTCGCGCCGGCGCCCGAAGCTCGGCGGCAGCACGCCCTGCGCTTGCTCGAAACGGCGCAGGCCATCGAGCCAGGGCAGGGCCAGTTCGATCTGGCTTCGAGCCGCCGTGAGCTGGAGCATCTCTCTCCCTCATGTCGAGTGCTGCACGCTTGTAACTGATTACTTCAGCGGGTTCAATCCGGGCTGGGGCCGCTTTGGGATAATCCCTCGGTGCAAATTCCCAATCACAAGCCCTGGCGCCTGTCCGTCGCGCCCATGATGGACTGGACCGACCGGCATTGCCGCGCCTTCCACCGCCTCATCACCACCCGCACGCTGCTCTACACCGAGATGGTGACGACCGGCGCGCTGCTGCACGGCGACCAGCATCGGCATCTGGACTTCAACGCGGTCGAACACCCGGTCGCCCTGCAACTGGGCGGCAGCGAACCCGCCGATCTGGCCGCCTGCGCTGCCCTGGGTGAGCGCTGGGGCTACGACGAGATCAACCTCAACTGCGGCTGCCCTAGCCCCCGTGTGCAGCGCGGTGCTTTCGGCGCCTGCCTGATGGCCGAGCCGCAACTCGTGGCGGACTGCGTGAAGGCCATGCGTGACGCCACTGCACTGCCCGTCACGGTCAAGCACCGCATCGGCATTGATCGCATCGAGAGCTACGACTTCGTGCGCGACTTCGTCGGCACGGTGGCGGCGGCCGGCTGCGAGGTGTTCATCGTGCATGCGCGCAACGCCTGGCTCGACGGGCTTTCACCCAAGGAGAACCGTGAAGTGCCGCCGCTGCGCTATGAGCTGGTGCATCGCCTGAAGCTGGAATTCCCGCAGCTGACCATCGCGCTGAACGGCGGCGTCAAGGACGACGACGAGATCGAGACCCAACTGGCCCATGTGGACGGGGTCATGATCGGCCGTCAGGCCTATCACGAGCCCTGGGCCATGGCCGATTGGGACCGCCGCTTCTTCGCCCAGCCCGGTCCGGCCAACAGCCGCGAGGCGGTCGAAGAAGCCTGGCTGCGCTATCTGGAGAGCCTGCCCTACTGGCCCCATGCCATGCGCCACGCCCTGGGCCTGTGGAACGGCACGCCGGGCGCGCGGCGCTGGCGCCAGGTCTGGAGCGACCACCGCCTCAAATCGCTGCCGCCGGCCGAGGTGGCCAAGCTGGCCCGGGATGCGCGCCTGCAAGCGGCAAGCGCCGCGCAGGTGGCTTGAAAGGCCGGCGTGAACTACCATTTCAGCAGCCGACCGCCTGTGCGCCAGGCCTGCCCATGAACCACTTCTTCGCCTGCTACGACACTGCCCTGGGCAATTGCGGCATTGCCTGGAATGCCGGTGGCCGCGTGATCGGCTCCCAGCTGCCCGAGGCCACCGCAGGCGAGACCCGTGACCGCATGCGCGCGCGCTTTCCCGCAGCACGCGAATCCGAAGACATGCCGCCGCCCGTGATCGAGGCCGTGGAAGGTGTACGCCGCCTGCTGGCCGGCCAGACCCACGACGAGCGGGAGTTGCTGACCGTTGATCTGGACGACAGCCAGCTGCCCGACTTCAACCGCCGCGTGCTGGCCTTGACACGCCGCATTCCCGTGGGCCAGACCCTGACCTATGGCGAAGTGGCCAGCCGCCTGGGCGATGCGGGCACCGCGCGCGCCGTCGGGCAGGCCGAGGGCAGCAACCCCTTCGCGCCCATCGTGCCCTGCCATCGCGTGATGGGTGCCGGCGGCGTGGGCACGGGCTTTTCAGCCCACGGCGGCGTGCAGACCAAGCTGCGCCTGCTCGCCATCGAGGCACGGGCCGCCGGCCAACTGGCCGGCGAGCAGAACGATCTCTTCTAAGGATTCAATGTCGTTTACCACTCTGGGCCTCGCGCCCGCTTTGCTGCATGCCATCCGCGAGCAGGGCTATCAAGCTCCGACTGCGATTCAGCAAGCCGCAATTCCGGCGGTCCTGCGCGGCGGCGATGTGCTGGCGCTGGCGCAAACCGGCTCCGGCAAGACTGCGGCCTTTGCCTTGCCCCTGCTGCAACGCTTGATGAACAGCAGCGCACGCGAACCCCGTGCCTTGATCCTCGCGCCGACGCGCGAACTGGCCCAGCAGACTGCCGAGGTGCTGCGCGAATTCGCGCGCCATCTGCCGCAGCGATTGAAGATTGCGCTGGCCTTCGGCGGGGTCTCCATCAACCCGCAGCTGATGGGCCTGCGTGGCGGCTGCGACGTGATGGTGGCCACGCCGGGTCGCCTGCTCGACCTGATCGACCACAAGGGCCTGAGCCTGACCAAGGTCGAGCTGCTGGTGCTGGACGAGGCCGATCGGCTGCTCGACCTGGGCTTTGCCGAGGAGCTGAACCGCATCCTCGCGCTGCTGCCCGCGCGGCGCCAGAACCTGCTGTTCTCGGCCACCTTCGCGCCCAAGGTCGAGGCACTGGCTGCGGGCTTGCTGAACGCACCTGAACGCATCGAGATCGCTCCCGAACCGCAGCGCGCCGATGCCATCCAGCAGCGCGCCATCCACGTAGACGAAGCCAAGCGCACGCCGCTGCTTCGACATCTGCTGCAAACGGAAGCATGGGCCAGCGCACTGGTCTTTGTGGCGACCAAGTACGCGACCGAGCATGTGTCGGACAAGCTCTGGGCCGCCGACATCAAGGCCGCGGCCCTGCACGGCGAGCTGAGCCAGGGCGGCCGTACACGCGTGCTGATGGCCTTGAAGACCGGCGAGATTCAAGTGCTCGTCGCCACCGACGTGGCCGCGCGCGGGCTCGACATTCCCGAGCTGGCCGCCGTCGTCAACTACGACCTGCCACGCGCCGCAGCGGAGTACACGCACCGCATCGGCCGCACCGGCCGCGCCGGCGCCAGCGGCGTGGCGGTGAGCTTCATTCCCGCCGCATCAGAGGGGCATTTCCGCCTGATCGAGAAGCGCCAGGGCCGGCGCGTGGATCGGGAGCAGATCATCGGCTTCGAGGCTACCGAAGTGGCCACCGAGGCGCAGGCCACCGGCGGCATCAAGGGTCATCGCAAGAGCAAGAAGGACAAGCTGCGCGAGGCAGCCGCCGCTCAAGCAGCCCGTTAGGCCCAGGGGGCTTCGGCGGTTTCTTCGGTCGGCTCGAGCAGCTTCGCAGGCTCGACCAGGGCCGCACTCGCGGCAAAGAAGTCATGCTCGCCGCCCAGGCCCTCGATCAAGGCCGGGATCAGCTTGCCCAGTTCGCCGGTTGCGAGGGATGCATCAGCGTCAAAAGCCTCGTCCTTGCTCGGTGCGTCCCGGCCTTCAAAGGCCAGATCCAGGAAGGCGATCTTCTTGATCTGCAAGGTGTCGGTCAACACGAAGCTCACGCGGTCCTTCCAGCTCATCGCCAGGCGGGTCGGCTGCTTGCCGGCGATCAGGTGCTGGCGCACTTCCTCGATGTCGAGCGCGTGACGGGCGTAGCGCACGGCAGACTTCATCTCGTCGCCGGCCTTGAGCTCGCAGTCGCGGTCGATGGTGAAGCCCTCGGGCGGCACGCCGTCCAGCAGCCAGGCCGACATGCAGACTGCGGGCGATTCGGCTGTCTGGATCAGGTGCAGGGCCAGGCCGTCCAGGGCCTTGATCAGCAGACTCACGACTTCTTCCGCCCGCTTGGGGCTGCCGGCGTCGATCATCAGCAGACGTTCCTTGGGCGCGATCCACACGCGCACGGCGCCGGTCTTGGTGAAGGCCAGGGGCAGCAGCTCGTGCGTGGCCTGCTCCTTGAGCTCCTTCATGGCCTTCTTGCCGGGCTTGCGGCCGGTGGCCTGCTCGACCTGCGCGGCCAGTTCCTCGGCCCGCTGGGTCACTACCGCGCCGGGCAACACGCGCTGCTCGATCATCAGCTTGAGCAGCCAATGCCCGGCGATGTCTTCAAGCAGCGCGCCGTTGGCCTGCCCGCGCGGCGGCGCCCAGCCCAGCGATTGCGGCTGCGTCGGTGCGCAGGGGATGAACACACCCTTGGCGAGGCTGGCTTCGATTTCAGCGGCGGTGGGTCGCCATTCGGCGCCCACGCGATAGACCATCAGATTCTTGAACAAGAAGATTCCTTTGCGCGGCATGCTGCGCCGCACTCACATATTGCTAACGGGGTATTCAGGCGGAGGCTGCCTGACGGATCAGATGGGCGTAGAACTCCGGCGACTGGCTGCCGTGGGACACGACCTTGCCAGAGATGAGCAGGACCGGCAGGGTGTCGATGCCCATGGCCCGGTACTCGCCCTCAATGCGCTTGATCTCGCCGGCGTAGGCGTCGCTTGCCAGCATGGCGCGCGCCGCCTCCACGTCCAGACCCAGATCTTCCGCCTTGGCCAGCAGGGCCTCGTGGTCGGAGACGTCGCCGCCTTCGCACAGGGTCAGGCGCAGCAGGGCCATGGCCAATGCCTGCTGGGCCTGCGAGCCCGCCGTGGCCAGGGCCCAGCGCAGCAGGCGATGGCCGTCGAAGGTGCTGTAGGCGCGTTCGCGCAGCTCGGGACGATAGCCCTCGAAATCGAGTTCATGGGCCCAGGCCCGCAGCGCGTCGCGCGTCTTGAGGGCCATGCTGTCGATGGCGCCGAAGTTGCGCGCCAGGTGCTCGGCCATGGGAATGCCCTCGGGCGGCAGGTCGGGATACAGCTCGTAAGGCCGCAATTCCAGATCGACCTCAATCCCGCCGACGTCGGCGATGGCCAACTGCAGCGCGACGAAATTCAGGGCGCCCCAACCATCGTTCAGATCGGTGACGTAGTCGACCTTCAAGCTCATGACGACAAGTCTAACGTCCAGAATCGACGGCGTTCAGAGCTCGCGTGTGCTAGGGCGGGCGAGGTAGAACCACTCGCTGCCGGGCTTGGCATTGGCGGCCGGGAAAACAATGCGGCCTTCGCTCGGCGCCAGCACCGGCGCGCCATCGTGGCGGGTGCCGATCTGCTCGCCCATTGCGACGGGATCGAAGCTGGCCCAGGCCTTGATGAACTGGTCGCCCTCGTGCTCGCGGTCGATGACCTCGTAGAGCTGCAACAACTCCGGCTTGGCCGCAGGGCGGGCCTCCACCGCGCCCGGCGCGATCATGCCTAACTGCGTGAGCACACGGAGGATGGCGCGATGGGCCACTGCGGGCGCTTCGGGGTCAGCATGCTGGCCGCATTCCAGGGTGATGCAGTAGCCGCCTTGCGAACGCATGTATTCGGTCGTGCCGACGCCGTAGTGCGGGTCCTGCTGGAGCGCGGCCGTGCGGCCCGAGCCGCCGCGTTCGGCGCGGCGTTGCAGGCCCAGGGCGTAGGTCGAGAGCCAGCCTTCGACGATGCGGTCGGTGCCCACGCACTGGGCGAGCTGGCCTTCGGCCTGTTCATGCGTGAAGGGCTCCAGGGGGCCGCTGTTGTTGCGCGGGCCCATCATGGCGAAGGCCTTGCCCTGGCCCTGGAAGGTGTGCAAATCGAGCAGCACATCGGCCCAGGCCAGCCAGGGGCAAAGCTGGCGCGCGATCAGGTCTTCGTAATCCTGGATGACGACGGGCGGACGCAGATTGCGGTTCAGGTTGCGGTCGCCCTCGCGGCGGCCCAGTTGGTGGGCCAGGGGGTTGACGACGGGGATGAAGGTCACGGTGCCGCGCAGCAGGGTCAGCTCGCCGCTGTCCAGGGCCGCCATGACCTTTTCGATGGCGCCGACGCCGGCGATCTCATTGCCGTGTACGGCGGCCGAAACCATGAGCTTGGGGCCCGGCTCCAGGCCGGCGAACTGGTGGACGCGAAGGTGAGAGGGCTTGTTCATGGGGCGTTATTGTCGTCGTGTTGCCAGCACGACTCCGAGCAAAGCTAGGCCATAGGCCAAGACCTGCGCCGTGCTCAGGGTCTCACCCAGCATCAAGCCGACCGCCGCGGTGGAGAGGGGCAGAAAGACCATGAACACCCCGGCCTTCGAAGCCGGCACATGGCGCAGGCCCAGCATCCAGAGCCAGACGGTGACGATGCTGGCGGCCACGGCATAGAAGGCCGACAGGCCCCAGTCAACGGCGGTGGGCGCGGTGAAGTCAAAGCTCGCGGCCTGCCACAGCGCCAGGGGCAGCACCAACACCAGACCCCAGAGGTTCATCAAGGCGCTGATGCGTTTGGGGCTCAGGCTGGCCGTGAGGCGCTTGCCGATGACCACATAGGAGGCCTCGCAAAGCAGGGCGCCCACGAGCAGGGCCGCACCGAGCGGCGTGGTGCTGGCGCCGCCATCGCGTTGCGCGGCCACGATGGCGATGCCGCCCACGCTGCAGGCCACGGCCAGCAGCATCGACGGGGCAATGCGTTCACCCAGAAAGAGCCGGCTCATCACCGCCACCGCCGCTGGCATGCCGGCCATGATGACGCCGGCCACGGCGGCCGAGGACTCACGCATGCCGAAGAGCAGGCAGATCGAGAACAGGAAATTGCCGAAGAAGGATTCGAGGAAAAGCAGACCCCGGGTGCGCGTGTCCAGCGCCGCTGCACCGGGCTCTGTCCGCAACCAGGGCAGCATCAGGACGGCTGCCGAGCCAAAGCGCAGACCGGCCAGCAGGAAGATGGGAAAGACCGCGACCAGCAGTTTGGCCAAGCCGACATAGCTGCCAACCAGGCTCATGCTGAGGGCAAGAAATGCATAGGCGCGAACCGGGGCGGGTGAGGGCGAAAGGGACGGTGGGCTCGGGAGCAATGGGCGGCCTTGTGCAATGCACTGCGGAGCGAGCTCCCTGCGGAACGGCCGCGCGGGGGCTCATGAACCCGCGATTCTGATCCAGGTCGTCTTCAGTTCCGAGAAGGTTTCCAAGGCCGCCAGCCCGTTGTCGCGTCCGCTGCCGCTTTGGCCGCGTCCACCAAAGGGCACCCCGATATCGTCTTCGTCGTATTGGTTGACGTGGACCGTGCCCACCCGCAGTTGGCGCGCCACGCGGTGCGCGCGGTCCAGCGAGGCCGTCCAGAGGCCGGCCTGCAGGCCGTAGGGGCTGTCATTGGCCAGGGCAATGGCTTCGGCCTCGTCGGCAAAGTTCGTGACCGTCATGACGGGGCCGAAGACCTCTTCACGACCGATCCGCATCTCCTTGTGCGTCTGGTCGAAGATGGTGGGCCCCAGATACCAGCCGCCACTGCCCAGGCGGGAGCGTCGGCCACCGTAGATGAGGCGCGCTCCCTCCGCCTGGCCGGACTCGATGGCATCTTGCAGTTCACGCAGCTGCCGCTCATCGACGATGGCGCCGACGGTGCAGGTTTCGTCCAGCGGATCACCCGGCGCATGCCTGGCAGCCTCTGCCACCAGCAGGCGTTTGAACTCGCCGGCAATCCGTTCATGAACCAGCAGGCGCGACGGCGCATTGCAGCTCGCGCCCTGGTTGAAGAACATGGCGGTGGCCGCACTGCGCGCTGCGAACGCGAGGTCGTCGCAGTCGGGGAAGACGATCAGGGCCGACTTGCCACCCAGTTGGGCCGACACCCGCTTGAGGTTGGAGCGCGACGCGCACTCCAGCACCTTGCGGCCGTTGCGAAGCGTGCCTGTGAAGGCGAGAGCGTCCACGTCCATGTGCAAAGCCAGGGCCTGGCCGGCCTCAAAGCCGAAACCTGGCACGACGTTCAGCACGCCCGGCGGCACGCCGGCCTCCAGGCCGATTTCGGCCAGCCGCAGCGCCGAATGGGAAGAGCGCTCGCTGGGCTTGAGCACCACCGAATTGCCCATGGCCAGGGCC
>Ga0164241_10005236_pt1 | contig 12227 bp, 9 predicted proteins | sample OricomyardsoilBY_FD_108780 | JGI IMG/M metagenome (GOLD analysis project Ga0164241, IMG submission 108780) | Backyard soil microbial communities from Emeryville, California, USA - Original compost - Back yard soil (BY) | ecosystem: Environmental > Terrestrial > Soil > Unclassified | place: USA...
GCGAGCGTCACGATCGCCAGATTGATGAGGATCTTGGCGACGCCGGTGCCGGCGTTCTTCTGTCTCGAGAAGCCGATCTCGAGGAACATGAACCCGGCCTGCATCAGGAAGACCAGGGCGGTTGCGACGGCGACCCAGACCATGTCGAGCTCACTGGCCTTTTCTTCAACGGTGCCGGCGACTTCGGTCAGCGATGCGGCCCCCGCCACAGCGGGCAGCACCAGGGCTGCAAGCGCCGCGAGGAACACGGCCAGGCCCATCTTCTTTCTCATCGGAAACTCCCTCCTAGCCCGCCGGAGCACGCCCCGGCGGTCGCGGTTTGGCGATCGCAGCCACGGTATGAAGGGGCTCGAGGGCTGTGTTTGGACGGATGGAGAAAATCCGCTCGGGCCGTTTCTCACGAGTGGCGAGCGGCAGCGGCGCTCAGGCACGATCCGCCTCTATATGGGACCCCTAACAATCCCGACCCATCTGCTCGGATTCCGTTAGGGTGGCCTACTCTGACTTAGGGAGACCTAATACACTCCCGCGATTCAAGGAGGCAATTCGTTCGATGAGGTCCAGGGCAAAGTTCGGCTTGGCGCTCGCGGCGCTGGCGCTCGCGGCGCCTATCGCGGCAGGTTGCGGGGATAGCGACGGCGACGAAACGACGGCCGAGGCAGGCGCGGCCCAGCTGCAGCCGGTCAAGGGCTACCTCACCGATCACTCGGCCGACCTGGTCGACCAGGTCGAAGTGCTGAGGGAGAACGCCGACCAGTACTACGAGCTCGCCGAATCCGTCGACTTCAACTACGAACGGCTGCTCGACGAGCACGGCGACGAAGTCGAGGAAATCCTCGCCGACTCCAAGCAGGCCTTCGTCGCGGCCAATCCCGCCTACGAGCAGATGGAGGGGATCGTCGCCGGCGTGCCACGGCTTGCCCAGTACGACGTCGACATCGACGCCGGATCGGACGCCTCGACACCCGAAGACGCGGTCTCCTTCAGCCTTACAACCCCGTCGGGAAAGCAGTTGGAGCAGCCCGGCAACCTCTTCTTCCTCACCGAGACGTCGCTCTACGGGACCAATCCGGACCTCCTGGCCAAGGGCGTGAAGGGCGACGTCGACGGCAACGGCAAGGTCGAGTTCGGCGAGGGCCTGCCCGACGCTGACATCTATAAAGCGACGCTGGACGAATTCGAAAAGCAGGCGAAGAATCTCGACGCCGATGCGCAGGAGTTCGAACCGACCCCGTCTGACGCGCTGACCTCCATCGTGATCATGACCCCGACGATGAGCGAGTACTTCGAGGCCTGGAAGAACTCGCGCTTCATCGCCGGCGACGGCGCTTCCGAACTCGGCTTCGTTGCGACCTCGCGCCTCTCCGACATCGCCGACATCCTCGGCGGCATCCTCGTCACCTACAACGGGATGGAGCCGATGATCGCCACCGAGAGCCCCCAGCAGGCCAAGCAGACCAAGAAGGAGCTGCAAAGCCTGGTCGCCTTCGCCTCCGACCTGCGCGACCGCGAGGCCAATGGCGAGAAATTCTCCGCCAAGCAGGCCGACGCGCTCGGCGCCCAGGCACAAGCCCAGGCCGAGGCGATCGCCGGGCAGGTCACCCAGGCCGCCAAGCAGCTCGAAGTCGAACTCCAGGAAGGCTAGGCGAGGCCGGTCAGAGCAAAGGGCCTACAGCACCCGCCGCGGGCCACGAGAGCCGCCATCGCGATTCTGGTCGCGATGGCGGCTTTGCTCTGGGCATCCGCACCAGGCCAGGCCGAGCCCCCATGGCAGGCCGCCGACGCGATCCGCGCCGACCTCTCCGAAGCGCAGACACAGCTGCTCTTCGACGAAGGAGCGGCGAGCTCGATCGCCGCGGCCGAAGCCGAGCTACGCGGTCCGCTGCGTCGCGGCCTCGCCGCCCAAGCCCCCGCCGAGCTCAACGAGATCGAGTCTTCGCTGGCGGCCGCGAGGCGCGCCGCCGCCGCCCACGACGAAGCCGGCGTGGCAGCGGCGCGAGGACGGATCCTCGCCGCGCTGCGACGCGGTGCCCTCGCGGTCGCGGTTGCCGCGGCCAACCAAGGTCACGCCGCCGAAGCGGGAACCTGGCTGCAAATCCGCGAGTTCCGGCAGACGACGCGATTCACCCGGCCGGGAGTCGACGCGACCACCGCCGTGCAGCAGCTCGCCGGCGGCGAAGTCTCGCCGCACGAGGCCGTGATCCAGATCGAAAAGGATCTGCTCGACGCCTTCCAGGCACGCCTCTTCACGAACCTCGACGAAGCTGCCCAGGCGGCGGAACGTGGCTTCGACGGTCGCTTCGCGGAAACCGCCGCGATCGCGCAGGGCTACTGGCTGGCGATCGCAGCCGAGTACCGCAAGCAGCGCGGCGCGGCAGAGACCCGTGCGACCGCTCGCGACTTCGCGAGCCTCGCCGCGGCAGGCGCCGCCTCCGATCGGGCCAGCTTCGAAACGGCGCGCAAACGGGTCGAAGCTGACCTCGAGGGCTTCACCGCGGCGCCGCTGACCCCCGACGAGCAGGTCAACCGAGCCAGCCAGCTGACCCGCTTCCTCGACCTCGTGCCCAAGGAGTACGACAAGGGCACCAGCGACGGGCGGGTGACGATCCCCTTCGAGGTACAGGAGGGGGTCGCCTTCATGGACGGCGTCGAAGCGGCCTTCTCCGACCTCGAGCCGGTCCTACTTGACCGTGACCCGGCCACGGTCGAACGCATCAAGGCCGATTACACCGAGCTTCGCGAAGACGTCGACAACGCCCAGCAGAACGTCTCGGTGGCGCCACAGGAGGACCTCGACGCCGCCCGCGACCGAGCTGCCGAGAGCTTCGAACGGATCGCCCCGCAGGAGTGGACCGAACCCAGCGACGAAGCCGACTACGAACTCGTCGACATCTCGCTCGACCAGCTCGAAGCGGCGGCGGGCGCCGGGCGCTACCAGGAGGCCGAGCAGGCGCGTCTCGCCGCCTATGGGTTCTTCGAGTTCGGCCCCGAGCTGAAGCTGCGCGCCTTCGATCCCCAGCTGGCCCTCGAAATCGAGGGGTTGATCTGGTACGGCGCCAACGGCGACTCGGGGCTGGCCACTCTCGTCGCCCGCGACGCGCCACTGGGCGAGATTCGCGAGACGCGCCTCGACCTCGACGAAAAGCTGACCGACGCGCGGGCGCTGACCGGCGACGGCGCCAGCGCGATGACCGCGATCACCAACTCGGCGCTGATCGTCTTCCGCGAGGGGCTCGAGGCGATCCTGATCCTCGCCGCGATCACCGCCAGCATGATCGGCCCGCGGGCGCCCCTGCGGCGACCGATCTATCGCGGCGCCCTGCTCGCCCTGCCCGCCAGCATCGTCATGTTCCTGCTTGCTCTGCTGCTGCTCGACTCGCTCTCCAAATATGGAGAGAAGCTCGAGGCGGTGGTCGGCGTGGTCGCGATCGGCGTGCTGCTGCTGGTCATGAACTGGTTCTTCCACCGCGTCTACTGGACCGAGTGGATTAAGGGCCACCGCGATCGCGGCAAGGCGCTGACCGGTGCCGCCCTGGCGGCCGGAGCCGGCGCGGCGACGGTGGCCGGCCTCTACACCCTCGGCTTCACCAGCGTCTTCCGCGAGGGCTTCGAGACGGTGCTCTTCCTGCAGGCCTTGCAGCTCAGCTCCGGCACCGGCGTGGTCATCGCCGGCGTCTCGCTCGGCCTGGCGATCACCGCCGTCGTCGGCGCTCTCACCTTCTCGCTCGAGCGCAAGCTCCCCTACAAGAAAATGCTGATCGCGACCGGAGTTCTGATCGCGCTGGTCCTCGTCGTCCTGGTCGGCAACACGGCGCGGACCATGCAGGGCGTCGGCTGGCTGCCGATCCACCCGGTCGACATCGACCTGCCGCTGTGGATGGGCACCTGGCTGGGGGTCTACCCAACCGTGGAGACGCTCACCGCCCAGCTGCTCGCCTTCTGCTTCGTGATCGGCAGCTACTTCGCCGCCGAGTGGATGCGCAAGCGTGACCTGCGTCGTGCCGTCGCCGCCTACGAGGAGGAACAGCGAGCCAAGGGCGCGACCGCGGATGCGGGACGGAACGGCGATGAAGACAACGGCGCAATAGGGTCGGATGAGGATGCCCTCCCGACTCCAGCCCACAGCCTCACTCGCCGCTGACGCGATCCTCGTCGGCGACCCCGGCCGAGCGCTGCTGCTGGCGCAGGAGCTGCTCGAGGAGCCGAAGATGAGCAACCACGCTCGCGGCTTGTGGGGGTACTCGGGCCAGACCCCGGACGGCAAGGGCTTGACGATCCAGTCGACCGGCATGGGCGGACCGAGTGCCGCGCTCGTCTTGAACGACCTGGCCAAGCTGGGTGTGCGCCGTGCCGTGCGGGTCGGAACCTGCGCCGGGTTTGGCAGCGACCTGAAGCTCGGTGAGCTACTGGTTGTCGGCGCGGCGATCGCCGAGGGCGGCAGCGCCAGCGCGCTCGGGGTCGCGGCGAGAGAGAGGGTGCTGCCCGACCCGGAGCTGACCAAGCGATTGGACGCCGGGCTCGCGACAGCCGGAGGCCCGATCACCATGGCCAGCTATGACGCGCACCCCAGCGAGCAGTCGCCAGCTAAAGGTGTCATCGCCGCGGACATGCAGACCGCGTCGCTGCTTGCCCGAGCGCGCGCGCTCGGAATCGATGCTGCCGTGCTGCAGATCGTCACCGAAACCCCCGGTGGCGATCGCATCGACAAGGAAGATCTGGAAGAGGCCGAGAGGCGGGGCGGGCGAGCCGCCTCGGCTGTACTCTCAACCTAAGGTCGAGGGTTAGTCTTCAGCCTTGGCGCGCTTTTCGGCGGCGCTCTGACGGCGAATGTCGCCGATGTCGCGGCTGACCCGGTCGATTTGGTCCTCGACCTCTTCGAGCCGCTGAGAGATCGAGCGCAGACGGCGCTCCAGCCGCTCGACGTCGCCAGCGGAAGGCAGATTGAGCGCGCTCATCGCCGCCTGCTGAGCCTCGAGCGCCTTCTCGCGGGCGCCAAAAGCCGCCGCGAGGGCGTTCTCGAGCACCTGGCTGTCGAGCAGCACCTGGGCGAACTCGCCGATCGCCTGCTCGCTGCGGGCCCGCAGCCCATCCTGGTCGTCGTACTCCGCGTTCACCGCGATATTCCCTGCCTCATTGACACCAGCTTAACTGGCTCATCCGGCTGACCTGAAATCCTCCTGCGCTGCAGGCATGAGATCAACATTGATTAAGGGCGTGTTGGGGGCAGGCGCGAGCCGTTGCGCACCCCTGGGCAAGCCAGTAGCTTGGGCGAGCCGTGTTGCACAGGGGAGGGCATGCGCGGCCCGCTCGATGGGTTACAGCGGGGACAGAGGCGCCATCTAGATGAGAAACAAGCTTGCACTGACCATGGCTCTGGCCGGCTTCGGCCTAGTCACCGCGCTCGGCGTGGGTTTCGCGGGGGCGGATCAGCTCTCAGGTGGCGACGTCGTCGAACCGGCGACATCGCCTTCGACGGCTCCCGCTCTGCCGACCACGATCGCGCCCGCCTGCTCGAACGAAATCGACGACGACGGCGACGGCGTGTTCGACAGTGAAGACTCCGACTGCTCCTCGCCGACCGATCCCAGTGAGGAACCGGCCACCGGCACGACCACCAACAGCGACGTCGAAGCGCCGCCCAGCTCACCGGCCCCGTCGCAGCCCAGCGACTTCGAAGCGGGGACGGCGATCGATGGCGGCAGCGCCGGCGCGCACCGCAACGAGAGCATCGGCGACGTCAGCGGTGGCGGGGGTGGCAATGCCGGCGGCGTCACCGCCCCCAGCGCCACCGGTGGTGTGCAGCTACACACGACAACCGACAGCGGCGGCTCGCAGTACTCGAGCGGAGGAACCCCGACCGGCGTCAACCCGACGACGACGATCGCGCCCTTCGGCCCCGCCCCGATCGGCGTCCCCAACTTCGTCATCGACTCCTTCGAGATCCCCCCCTTCCTGCTGCCGATCTACCAGGCTTGCGGGACCGAGTACGGAATCCCCTGGCAGGTACTGGCGTCGATCAACAAGATTGAGACCGGCTTCGGCACCAACATGGGGCCCTCCTCAGCCGGCGCGCTCGGCTGGATGCAGTTCCTGCCCTCGAGCTGGGAAGCATTCGGCCTCGATGCCAACGGCGACGGCCGCAAGGACCCCTACAACCCGGTCGACGCGATCTGCGCCGCGGCCCACTACCTGAAGCTCAGCGGTGGCTCAGAGAACCTCTACGACGCGATCTTCGCCTACAACCACGCCGACTGGTACGTGCAGGAGGTGCTCACCTACGCCCGTGCCTACGGCAAGCTTCCCTCCGACCTGGTCGGCTCGCTGACCGGGCTGACCGAGGGGGCCCACTTCCCGGTCGCGGCCGACGCCAGCTACGCCGATGACCTCTCCGCCCGCGAGGCACTGGAGCGCTCGGCACCCGGCGCCGACGAGGCCTACGGCAGCGCCGGCGAGGTGATCTCCTCCTCGCCGACCCGTCGCGGCATCAACATCTTCGCCGCCGAAGAGGCGCCGGTCGTCGCCGTCAACGATGGCGTCATCGAGAAGCTTGGCTCCTCTCCCCAGCTCGGCCGCTTCGTCGTCCTGCGCGACGCCTACGGCAACCGCTACACCTACGCCGAACTGGGAACGATCGTCCGCGAGGACCGCACCGTGGTGATGCCGACCGGGCGCGAGAAGCGCATTCCGGTCGACAGCGAGAACCTGCGCCCGCGCCTGCGGGCGCTGCCGCAGCGAGTCGAGGGCGAGCAGGTCGAGGCCCCCGCACAGGAAGTCGACACCGTTAGCGAAGACGGAACCCTCAAGGTTGGGTCGAAGGTGATAGCCGGGACCGTGCTGGGCCGCATCGGCGAGGCCGAGGACGGGATCGACCCCCACGTCAACTTCTCGATCCGCCCCGCCGGTCGCGGCGCCCCGCAGATCGACCCGAAGCCGATCCTCGACGGCTGGAAGCTGCTCGAGGCGACAGCGATCTACCGCGCCAAGGGCAAGAGCCCATTCGCCGACAAGCTGGGCAGCGCAGGCGTCCTGCTGCTCTCCAAGGAGGCACTGCAGCAGCGGGTAATCGCCGACGATCACCTCGAGATCTCCGAATGCGACCAGATCGAAATCCGCGGCGGACAGATCGATCGCCGCCTGCTCGCGGCCCTCGCCTATCTGTCCGAGCAGGGCTTCCTCCTGACGATCACCTCGATGCTCTGCGGGCGGCACGGCAGCATCACGACCAGCGGCAACATCTCTAATCACTCCTTCGGCAACGCCGCCGACATCGCCGTGATCAACGGCGTGCCGGTGCTCGGCAACCAGGGACCGGGGACGATCACCGAAACGCTGCTCAGGTCCGTGCTGCGACTGCAAGGCACGATGACGCCGGACGAGCTGATCTCGCTGCAGGAACTCGGCGGCCCCAGCTTTGCGATGGCCGATCACGCCGACCACGTCCATATCGGCTATAGCCCGATCGGCGGCGTCGGCAAGGCTCAGTTCGTGGAACTACTCAAACCGGACCAGTGGGAGCGCCTGGTCGACCGTCTCGGCGAGATCGACAATCCGCGGGTGGAGGCCGAGCCATCGCCGTACGCAGTCGTTGACCGAGGCCCCTAACTTCTTCGGATTTGCGCAGCTCGAGTTCGCCGGCGTGCTCGCCGTCGCGGACGGTCGCTACGTGGTTCGCGACGGCGACGAAGAGCGGGTACTGGTGCTCGAAACGATCGGCGCCCCGGCTCCGGCACGGCGACGGCGCCGTCGTGCGCGGGAGGCTGAGGCAGGCGCCACGCCAGCGCCACTGCCGCTGACCCGTGCCACGGTCGTGCGCGCCTTCGCGCCCTTCGCCGTCAAGGAGGAGGCAAGTCGGTGGTTGGGCGAGGCGACCGCGGCAGAGGACTCGATCGACGGCCTGGTCTCGGAAGGGGTCGACGTCCTCAACCGGGCTCTGCACGCTCACGCGGTGGCCAGCGGCGATCCGCATGTGCAAACCCTGACTCCAGGGCGAGCGATCGCCGTTCGGATCGGCTACGGCAGCGGCGAACAGGTGGCCAACGGCGAGTTCACGATGGCGCGCGAGGTCGACGTGCATGCGGGCGGGGCTGCCTCGCGGCGCCAGCAGCGCGCCGAAGAGCTGCGCCCCCAGGAGCGGTTGGCCGCTGTGCTTGGTGGTCGCGAGCGATTCGACGCTTGCGAGACGCTGGTGCCGCGGGCGCGCGCCGACCTCGATGCCGGACGGACGCGCGAGGCCGCGCTACAGCTACGCGTCGGCCTAGAGGCGCTGCTGGCCGAGCTGAAGGGAGCGCTCACCGACCCCGGCCACACCGAGGACATGGCCGCTATCGAGAGTCGCCGTCACGAAGCCGGTGAGCTTGCCAACGCCGCCCTGCGCGGCGATCTCGACGCCGCGCAGTCGGAGCAGCTGCGCGAGCTCACCGGGGTCTGCGAGCGGGTGCTGCGACGCCGACGCGTCCTGCGCGGGCAATAACTCTCACCCTCTACTAGAGGCTTAGAGCTAGTTCAGAGAGCCAAACGCCGGGCGACAACGCTGTCGAGCAGCGACTCGGCGATCTCATGCGCCTCGGCCAGCTCGATGCCATCGAGTGAAGGGACGCCGATCACGGTCAGGCCAGCTGCACGAGCAGCAGCGACGCCTGTAGGCGAATCCTCGAGGGCGATGACCGCCGGGCTCGGTTCGACGGCTAGGCGCCGACACGCCTCCAGGTATGGGTCGGGGGCGGGCTTGGGCGCCGCAACTTCGTGGGCGCTCAGCACGACGTCGAAGCGATCCGTGAAGCCGACGATCTCCAGCGAGCGCTGCACAAAGGCCAAGGGCGAGTTGGAGACGAGGCCGATCGGCGTGCCGCGCTGCTTGAGTTCGTGCAACAGCTCTCGAGCGCCCACCATCGCCTCCACCCCGTGCTCGAGCTCGGCGATGACCAGCTCGTTGAGCTCCTCGATCAGCGCCAGGGCACGGCCGGGCTCGCCGAGGCGACGCTCGAGTACCCCCCCGGCGATCTCGGCCGATGTACCGACCAGCTCCCGCTTGTTGGCGGGGGTGAAATCGAGCCCACGCCGCTCGAAGAGGTCCTGCTCGGCCCTGGTCCAAACCGACTCGGTGTCGAGCAGCAAACCGTCGTTGTCGAAGATGACTGCGTCGGGCATCCCCACCACCCCGTTGGGAGTCGCGCCCATCAGGCGAGCGCCGCCAGGAGAGCGCTCAGCTCGGCGTCGACCTCGCCCTCCAGCTTCAGGGCTGCGTCGCCGTCATAGGGCGTCGGGCCCTTGGTGACGAGCGCCAGGCTGCCACCACGCTCGATCGTCAGCGCCGGCAGGCCGGCGACCGGGTAGACGGCAAGCGAGGAGCCGATGCAGAGCATCAGCTCGGCCCGTTCGGCGAGTCGCTGCGCCTCCGCCATCGCGCTCTCCGGCAGCATCTCGCCGAAGAGAACGACGTCGGGCTTGACCGGTCCTTTGCAGGCCACGCAGACAGCGACCCCGTCCGCGTCGAAAAGCGCGTCGACCTCGTCGATCCCGTAGGAGGCCAAGCAGCCTCGGCAGGAGGAGGTCTCGATCGAGCCGTGAACCTCGATCACGTTCCGTGAGCCGGCTGCGCCGTGCAGGCGGTCGATGTTCTGGGTGATCACGCCTTCGAGGAGGTCGCGCCGCTCCAGCTCCGCCAGCGCCTCGTGCGCCGGGTTGGGTCGTTTGTCGCCGAGCGAGTGGAAGCGGGGCCGGTAGTAGGACCAGAAGCGGGCCGGGTCGCGCTCGAAGACGTCGATGTGGGCAACCTCCATCGGGTCGACATTGGCCCACAAACCGGTCTCCGGGGTGCGAAAGTCGGGGATCCCGGAGGGCACCGAGACGCCGGCGCCGGTCAGGGCGACCGTGCATCGCGATTCGCGGACCAGCTCGGCGAGGCGCTCCACCCCCGCCCCCCGAAGCTCTTTGGCTCCAGCGCTCACGCGCGGATCATCTCAGAGCAACAGCGACACTACGGCTGCCGGCACTCGACCACGACTTCGGGCTTGATCACCCAGGGCGCGTAGATGCCCGTACCGTCCTGCTGCAGCACCGGTTTGGTGACCAGATGGCAGCCGGGTGGGGCGCTGCTGGGCGGTGGTCCTGAGTCGACCTCCGCATCGCAGCGCTGCTCTGCCGTCATCAGGGCGCGTTTGCGCTTCGCTCGCAGCTTCGCGACCCGCCTGTGCGCGGCGTGGCCGTGCTTGCGCTTTGCCTTGCGGATCTTGCGCTGCAGGGCGTTCGCCTTGCCGATCGCGGTCGTGCAGCTCTTACTCTCACCCGCTCCCCCCGTACTGGCCGCTCCGGGGATGGAAACGGTGCCGGGGCCTGCCGTGTCCGAGTAGTTGAGCAATTCGCCGAGGCCGTTGTAGGACTTGTAGAGGGAGACGACCCAGACCCGCAATGTCGCTGGCTTGGGAATACCCAGGTCACCGAGCCTCAGCGTCCAAGTCACTCCTCCGGGATCTTCAGCCCCGGCGGGCTTGGCTCCAGCCGAGAACTTGCCGTTGGCGCTATCCCACTTCGAGCTCTCCCAGAACGTCTGTCCTCGCGACGGAATCACCGTGACCTTCGCGTCGGCGCCGCCATCGGCGACGCTGCCGCTCGACGGGGAGTAATCGAAGTACCAGGTGACGTTCATATTGGCGGGAGCACAGGTTTCGAACGGGAAGCTGCCAACCACGTAGGCACAGCCGCCCCAGTTGGCCGGCGGCCGCGGCACGATCCGGGTGTTGAGAACGACCGTGTCGTCGTCGCCGACGGTCACGGTCGTGACACCGAGGTCGGCTGCGAATTCGAGCGAGTCGCCTATCGGGTCGTCAAACGAGCCGCTCGTCGCCGCCCCTGCCGTTGCCGCCAGAGACAGCGAGAGCACCGCGAATAGGGCGAAGATCGAAGCGATGGGCCTCATGCCAGAGCAACGATGACGGCCGCCCCAGCCTTTCGCCTATTTGCCGCTCCATTTCGGCGTCCGCTTGCCAAGGAAGGCGCCGATGCCCTCCCTGGCGTCCTCACTGCGGAAGGCGACGGCGAAGCCCGCCTTCTCGGCCTCGATACCCTCGTCGAGGTCGCCAGCGTGGGAGACGCGCTTTATCTGCTCGACCGCAAGGGGAGCCTGACCGGCGAGCTTGCGGCCCCACATCAGGGCGGTCTCGAAGAGCTCGTGGTCGGGAACGATGCGATTGACGAGGCCGGATTCGAGCGCCTCCCCGGCGAGGATCGCGTCGCCGACGAGGTTCATCTCGAGCGCCTTGTTGGGGCCGACCAGGCGCGGCAGCCGCTGCGTGCCGCCGAAGCCGGGGATGATCCCCAGCTTGACCTCGGGCTGACCGAAGACGGCGGCCTCGGCGGCGAGCCTCACGTCGCAGGCCATCGCCAGCTCGCAGCCACCGCCGAAGGCGAGCGCGTTGACCGCGGCGACTGTCGCCACACCCGCCTGGCCGAGATCACGCAGCAGCGCGTGGGCGGCGTGGATCAGCTCCTCGCCGCCGCTCTCGTCCATCTTGGTGAAGGCCTTGATGTCGGCGCCGGCCGAGAAGACGATCGGGACCGAGGAGACGATCACCATCGCGCCCACCCCATCGGCCGCCTTGACCCGCTCCCAGACCGTGCCGAGGTCGCGGATCACCTCGGGCGAGACCGCGTTCATCGGCGCGTTGGCGAGCCAGGCGATCGCGACGTTGCCGCGGGTCTCCAGCTTCACCGTCCCGGCCTGCTCGCCCTCGTCGGGCTGTGGGTAGGGGTAGAAGCCCTGGCCGGATGCCATTCCGAGGCGGCCCTGGGCGACGAGACGGCGCAGCAGAACCGGCGGCGCGAAGCGCTCGCCGTGGCGCTCGTGCAGCCCCTCCATCCGCTCAAGCACAGCGTCGAGCCCTTCGACGTCGGCTTTCCAGAACGGCGGCAGCAGCCCTTTGCGCGGGTCCAAGCCGGCCCCGGTCATCATCCCCAAGTCGATGTCGCGGACCGAGCAGACGCCCTCCTCGACCAGCAGACAGGCCTCGATCAGCGCCCGGCAGGTGAACAGCGCGACCAGCTCCTCGGCGTCGGGCTCGGCCTCGCCGGCGATCGTCTGCTCGCCCTCTTTGAAGAAGCCCTCCCCTCCCGACTTGGCGCCGAACTTGCCGTCGGCGACGAGCTGCTTGAGCCCCTGGTGGACGTAGAAGGTCTCCCCGTAGGACTCGTTGAGGTGCTCGGCGACGTGCAGCACGGTGTCGAGGCCGAGC
>Ga0164241_10005237_pt1 | contig 12225 bp, 6 predicted proteins | sample OricomyardsoilBY_FD_108780 | JGI IMG/M metagenome (GOLD analysis project Ga0164241, IMG submission 108780) | Backyard soil microbial communities from Emeryville, California, USA - Original compost - Back yard soil (BY) | ecosystem: Environmental > Terrestrial > Soil > Unclassified | place: USA...
CGCCTCAAGCAGAAACCGGCGCGGAAATTTTTTGCCGCAGCCGCTCCAGCGCCTGCGTCGCCGTGACCTGCTTGAAAGTCGCGCGTTCCCAGATGTTCAAAAGCCTTTTAACTTCCGCTCCTTCCGCCGTGGCGAGCGCAATGAACACCGTGCCCACTGGCTTTTCCAACGTGCCGCCGCCCGGCCCGGCGATGCCCGTCACGGCCAGCGCGAAGTCCGAGCCGAACTTCGCCCGCGCGCCGGCGGCCATCTCCCGCGCCACCGTTTCGCTCACCGCGCCATGCTGCGCCAATGACTCCGCGCGCACGCCGAGAAAATTTTGCTTGGCCGCGTTGGCGTAGCTCACCACGCCGCCCAGAAAAATCGCCGACGCGCCCGGCACGTCCGTCACGCGGCTGGCGATCAATCCGCCCGTGCAGGATTCCGCCAACGCCAGCGTCTTTTTTTGCGCGATCAAAAGTTTCACCACGACGTTTTCAATCTCGTCATCGTCAAACCCGAAAATGTTCGCGCCGAGAATCCGGCGCATCACCGCCGCGCCGGCGCCGACAATTTTGTCCGCCGCCGCGCCGCTGGCGGTCAACCGCACGTCCACCGCGCCGGGCCGCGCGCAATACCCGATGCCCAGGCCCCGCCTCACAAGCGGCTGCAAGTCCGCCTCGATAAACTCTTGCACGCGCGATTCGCCGATGCCGGTCGTCAGCAGCGTCCGGCAGGCAAAAATTTCCCGGGCGAACTCGCGCTGAAGCAATGGCGTCACCGAAGCGTCAAACATCGGCCGCAGTTCGCGCGGCGGGCCGGGCAGCATCACCAGCCATTTCGCTTGGGCCTTTGGGTTTGAGGCGTCGGACTCAATTTTTATGGCCAGTCCGGGCGCGGTTCCGAAGGCGTTCAAAAACACCCGCGCGCCTTCGGGAACAAAATTTTCCACGCTCGTCTGGGCTGGGCGCGGGCGGCCGCGCCGCGCGAAAAAGTTTTCGATGTGCGCCCGGACATCTGGATGCTCAATCAATTTTTTACCGACCAGTTCCGCGATGCGTTCCCGCGTGAGATCGTCGGAAGTGGGGCCGAGTCCGCCGGTGGTGATGACCAGATCGGCGCGGCTTAACGCCTCGCCCACCGCGGATTGAATTTCGGCGGCGGCATCCGCAACCGCCGTCTGCCGCGTGACGACATGGCCGAGGTCGGCGAGCCGGCGGCAAAGCCATTGCTGATGCGTGTTCAGGATGCGGCCGAGCATCAGCTCGCTGCCGGTGTTGATGATTTCGACGTTCACTTTGCGGAAGAAGCTGCGCCGGGAGTCATGGATAATCCGCCTCTTGAACCAAGGCGTTGTTGAGAAAACAGCGGATGTGTTCCCCGCTTAATTCGACGCGGAGATCATACCATTTGCCAGTGGCGACCTGGATCGGAGCCGGTTGGCCCAGGATGGATTTTGCGCCAGCGGTGCTGTCCTCGATCGCGCTGCGGGTGTTGCCCCAGCCGCCGACGTTCCACCAGCTCCAGTTTGCATCATTCACCACGTTGAACAAGATCAGAAAACCTTCCTTGCCGCCGTATTTGCGGGCGCGCACGGACAAGGTGTAATCGCTCCAGCCCGCCGCGCCCGCCACCGCCCGGCAATCGTCGGCCCCGGAGTATTGAATGAGAACGCCGTTGGTGGCGATCCAATTGCCGCGCCGAATCTGCCAGCCGGCCAGTCCGGAGCGGAAGTCGCTTTTGAAAAGCACGTTCGTCCCCTTCGTGACGACCGCGTTGGTGTATTCAACTTCCGTGTTCCAGGTGCCCAGGCCAATCGCCCCGTGTTTTTTGACGAACTGAGCGCCGGCAGGATGAACGGCCGGAAAAATTTTATCGCGAAACGCAAAAATTCCCGCTACGCCGGCCAGCGCCAAAATCAGCAAGCCCAGCGCGGCCAGCGGAAATTTCGTCCGGGCGTAAAACCGGGTGGAGTCACCGGACGGAAGATTCCGGTCGGGCCGGTCGCTGACCTGCGTGCCCGTCAAAATAAGTTTCTGCTCCCCGGAGGCCGGCGCCTGCGGCACGGTGATTTGCTGAAAGCACGTCGGGCATTCCATGACCGAGCCGGCCTGCGACGCGTCGCACTTGATGTGCTGTCCGCACACCGGACAGGCATATTTGAATTCACTCATTCCCGCGAAACGATTCCACATCCGCCCCGGTGCGGCAATGCGGTTTTTTGACGCGGCAGAAAAATTCTATGTTCATCCGGCCAAGTATGGTTTTAATTACCCGGAATTTATGAGCAAAAAAACCCCCGTTTCCCGCAGCGGACGTTTTGAAAAAAATGTCAGCGCCGATGTCGCTAAATTCACCGAATCCATTTCCTTCGACTGGCGCTTGTGGAAGCACGACATCCAAGGCTCCATCGCCCACGCCACGATGCTCGCCAAAATCGGCGTGCTGACGAAAAAAGAATTGGCCGCGATTGTCAAAGGGCTGACCGCCATCGCCAAGGAAATCGCCGCCGGAAAATTCAAATGGAAACCGGAACTCGAAGACGTCCACATGAACATCGAGGCCGAACTCACGCGGCGCGTTCACGCCGGCGCGAAATTGCACACCGCCCGCTCGCGCAACGACCAGGTCGCGCTCGACATCCGGCTTTGGCTGCGCGATGAAATCACCGCATTGCTCGGTGAAATTGCCGGTTTGCAACGCGCGCTCGTTTCGCTCGGCGAAAAAAATGCCGATGTTTTAATTCCCGGCTACACGCACCTGCAACGCGCGCAGCCGGTTTATTTCGCGCATCATCTGCTCGCTTATGTCGAAATGCTCGAACGCGATTGCGAGCGGCTTTGGGATTGCCATTCGCGCGTGAATATTTGTCCGCTTGGCAGCGGTGCGATTGCTGGTTCAACGCTGCCGCTCAAACGTGAACTTGTCGCCAAATTGCTCGGCTTTGTGGACGCGAATGGCAAAGTTCAACTCACGCAAAATTCCATGGACGCCGTGAGCGACCGCGATTTCGCCGTCGAATTTTGCGCCGCCGCCGCGCTGCTCGCCGTTCACTTTTCACGGCTCGCGGAAGACGTGATTCTCTGGGCCAGCGCGGAATTTAATTTCATCAAAATCGCCGACGCCTACACCACCGGCTCGTCGCTCATGCCGCAGAAAAAAAATCCCGACATCGCCGAACTTGCGCGCGGCAAAACCGGCCGCGTCATCGGCAATCTCATGGCGCTGCTCGCGCTGCTGAAAGGTTTGCCGATGACTTACAATCGCGATTTGCAGGAGGACAAGGAACGCCTCTTCGACACCGCCGACACCGTGCGCGCCACGACACGGCTTTTGGCTGCAATGTTGCGTAATACGAAAATAAATTCCGCGACGTGCGCCGCCGCCGCGAGCGACCCCGCCTTGCTGGCGACCGATCTGGCGGATTATCTGGTGAAAAAGGGCATGGCGTTCCGGCCCGCGCACCACGTCGTCGGTGCGGTCGTGGCGCTGGCGGAAAAAACCGGCAAACCGCTGAACCAGATCACGCTCGCCGAACTGCAAAGCGTGGACAAAACTTTTGGCCGCGACGCGCTGGGCGTGTTCAATCTGAAAACCGCGATGGCGAAACGCAACCTGATTGGCGCCCCGGGAACGAAAGAAGTTGCGAGGCAACTGGCGCGGTGGCGGGAGCAGCTTTCGCAAATAAATTAAACGCGCGGCGCCGAGGCGCAGGGATGTTAAGCACAAAACAAAGAATAATTCTGTCAGTGCTGACCACCGTCAGTATTTTGATTTGAAATGAAAGCCGCCGCAAAACCCGGACGGCCGGCGCGTCCGTCACGCGCCGGCCACAAAACCTGGAAATTCAAACTGAAGACTCCGGTTGTGGCCAGTTCATGCCACATGAGGACGTTGACTGATTTCGTTAAACTGATAGTCAACTCAATGATTCCCCAATGCGCCCAAGATTGACCGCGCCATAAATTGAGGCCGCATCAACTTTGGTCAGCGCCTGCTTGGTTTTGCCCGGCTGGGACGATAAAATTACGGCTGAGGAAAAATTATCATGAAAAATCGCTCATTGTTTCTGCTCGCCGCCGCGTGGCTGGGAGTTTCAACCGGCCTGGCCCAGCCCTTCCGTCCGCCCTCGGTTCCGCTGGTGACGTTTGATCCGTATCTGAGCATCTGGTCGCCCGCCGATCATTTGACCGACCGCGCCACGCAACATTGGACCAAGCATGAACAGGCTTTGGCGAGCCTGATTCGCGTGGACGGCCAGACGTTCCGCCTCATGGGCGCCGATCCGGCCAGCGTGCCGGCGCTGCCGCAAACCGGCCTGCAGATCACGCCGACCCGGAGCATCTACGAATTTAAGAATGCCGAAATCCACGTCACGCTCACGTTCATGAGGCCGGTGCTGCCGGCGGATCTGGACGCGTTCGCGCTGCCGTTGAGCTATCTCACCTGGCAGGTGCGCTCGACGGACGGCCAGGAACATGCGGTTTCGATCTATGACAGCACCAGTTCGCAGCTCGCGGTCAACCGGACCAGCGAAAAGGTGCAGTGGTTCCGGGAAACGGCGGGCAAGCTGACCGCGCTCCGCATCGGCACGGTGGAACAACCCATCCTCGGCTCCAGCGGTGACGATCATCGCATCAACTGGGGTTACGTTTATGCCGCCGCGCCCGGCCAGGAATCTAAAAGCGCCATTGGGGCCAATGATACTTTGCTGAATGATTTCGTTGCCAACGGCGAACTGCCGGCGGCAGACGATACGCAGATGCCGCGCGCGGTGAACGATCATCAGCCCGTGATGGCGTTCGTCTTTGATCTCGGAAAAGTTTCCGCCCGGCCCGTGACGCGGCAGGTCATCGTGGCTTACGATGAAATTTATGCGATCAAATATTTCGGCAAAAAACTGCTGCCTTTCTGGAAGCGCGACGGCGCGACGGCGGAAACGATGCTGTCAAAGGCATCGCGCGATTATGCCGGACTGGAAAAACGCTGTGAGAAATTTGACGCCGATCTGACGGCGGATTTGACGAAGGCCGGCGGCGAAAAATACGCCCAGATGTGCGCGCTCGCCTACCGCCAATGCGCCGCCGCCTGCGGCCTCGCCGCCGATGCGAACAAGCAGCCGCTCTTTTTCACGAAGGAAAACACGAGCAACGGCGACATCGCCACGGTGGACGTGTTTTTCCCGATGGAGCCGCAATGGCTTTTGCTCAGCCCCACGCTGGCCAAGGCCACGCTCGTCCCCATTTTGAGCTATGCAAATTCATGGCATTGGAAGTTTCCCAACGCGCCGCATGATCTTGGCACCTATCCGATTGCGCGCGGCACCGACGATGGCGGGGAAGGCATGCCCGTCGAGGAAAGCGGCAACATGCTGATCCTTTGCGACGCCGTTTCGCAGATCACCGGCGATCCCAAATGGCTCGATCCGTGGTGGCCCAAGCTGGCCCAATGGGCCGAGTATCTCGAAAAATACGGCCTTGATCCGGAGAACCAGCTTTGCACGGATGACTTCATGGGCCATCTCGCGCACAACGCCAATCTTTCCGTGAAGGCCATTCTCGGCCTCGCCGCTTACGGCAATTTGTGCAAGATGCGCGGCGATGAGGCCGGCGCGGAAAAATACGCGCAGCTTGCCAAAGTGGACGCCGCGCATTGGGTGAAGGTGGCGGCGGACGGCGACCATTTCCGGCTCGCCTTCGACAAGCCGAACACCTGGAGCCAGAAATACAATCTCGTCTGGGACAAAATTCTTGGCCTGAATGTTTTTCCGCCGGAAGTCGCGCAGAAGGAAGTGGCGCACTACAAAAAAGTCATGCAACGCTATGGCGTGCCGCTGGATTCGCGCACGCATTTGACCAAGAGCGACTGGTCGTTCTGGAGCGCCTCGCTCGCCGACAATCAGGCTGATTTTGAGACGATCATTTCACCGATTTACGATTACCTGAACCACACGACCGCGCGCTCGCCGTTCCCGGATTCGTATGTCACGGACGACATCCACAGCGACGGGATGCACGCCCGGCCGGTGATTGGCGGCGTGTTCATCAAGATGCTCGCCGACCGCGCGACCTGGAAAAAATGGGCGAGCATGGATAAGATGAAAGCCGGCGACTGGGCGCCGCTCCCCGAACCGCCAAAAGTCACGGTGGTCGTTCCGACCTCGCAAACGGCGCCGGCCATCTGGCGTTACACCACGAAAAACCCCGCAGACGACTGGATGAAATCCGGCCTTGACGCGGGCGGCTGGAGCGAAGGCCCGGGAACTTTCGGCACCAAGGGCACGCCCGGTGCCGTCGTGCGCACGGTCTGGAACACGGATGACATCTGGCTGCGCCGCGAAATCACAATGCCGGACGGCAATTATCCCAACCTGCAATTCTACGTTGACCACGACGAAGACGTTGAAATTTATGTCAACGGCGTTCTGGCCGCGACCGAAGGCGGTTTTAACGGCAGCTATGACACGATGGAAATCCGCTCGACCGCGCGCGCGCTGCTCAAACCGGGCGCGAAAATCACGCTGGCAGTGCATTGCCATCAGACCGGCGGCGGACAAAACATAGATGTCGGTCTGGTCAACGTGGAAGAAGCGCAGAATTAAAAACACGGCGAACCGTTTTCGGCGGGGCGCGCGTCCTCACAAGCCAAACGGAGCGCCGAGCGCCTGCCCGGCGCGTTGAAGAAGTCACGGCTTCGAGCCGAGCAGGTGCTCGGCGTTCCGGCTTTGCGCGATTTGGACTGCACCGGCAGAGCGCAGCGGCGACGGCGCTTTCGCGCGGGCGGGAGGTTCCGAAAGTTCGTATGCTTTTCGTGCGGGCCAAAGCGGTGTCGCGCTCCGCTTGCCACCGCAGTCCATGACGCGCAAGACCGTGCCAAGGTCACTGCGATTTGCCATCGGCAATTTCAGCGGGTTGTCTGTCCGCGTTTTTTGTTTTACGATGCGGGCAAAGATCACCAATGATTCCAAAAAATTTATGAAAAATTCCCGATTCAACCGGCTGGCGTTTGTTTTTTCCGTGGGCCTGCTGCTCGGAGTCGCCGCTGCGCGTTCCGCCGATGCGCCCGCACTGGTGACGCTGGTCAACCCGTTGCAGGGCACCGATTCGACCGGCCGTTATTCGCACGGCAACGAATATCCCGCCATCTGCCTGCCGTTCCCGATGAACACCTGGGCGCCTTACACGCAGCCGGCGCGCGATTCGTTTTATTACAATTACCGGCAGACGAAAATTCGCGGCATCCGCCAGACGCATCAGCCGAGTCCGTGGATCGGCGATTACGCCACGTTCGCCCTGATGCCCGTGTCCGGGAAACTCGCGGTGACGGAAAACGACCGCGCCTCGGATTTCAGCCACACGAACGAAGTCGCGCAGCCGAGCTATTATCGCGTTCATCTCGACACTTGGAACGCCACGGCGGAAGTCACGCCGACCGAACGCGCGGCGCGTTTCCGGTTCACGTTTGAAAAAGCCGGTGATTCGTATGTGGTGCTGGACGCGTTCCCCGGCGGCTCCACGGTGAAAATCATTCCCGGCGAAAATAAAATCATCGGCACCACGCGCTACAACCACGGCGGCGTGCCGGATAATTTTTCCAATTATTTCGTCATCGTGTTTGACCGTCCATTCGCGGCGTCCGGTGTCTGGTCGCCCGATGGCGTTCAGGCGGACGTGGCCAGCCTGGCCGGCAAACACGTCGGCGCGTATGTCAAATTTGGCCTCGGCGCGGGCGAACAAGTCGGCTGCAAGGTGGCGTCGTCTTTCATCAGCCCGGAACAGGCGGAGCGGAATTTGCAGACGGAAATCGGCGACGCGGATTTTGCCACGATTCGCGCGCGGGCGGAAAAAGCCTGGAACGACGCCCTGGGCCGCGCCCGTGTCGAAGGCGGCTCACAAGATCAGCAGCGCACATTTTACAGCGCACTCTACCGCAGCATCGTTTACCCGCATCGCTTTTACGAGTTCGACGCAAACGGGAAGAAAATTTATTTCAGCCCTTATGACGGCAAGATTCATGACGGCGTGCTTTACACCGACACCGGCTATTGGGACACGTTCCGCGCGGCGCATCCGTTGTATAATTTGCTCTACCCGGAAATCAGCGCGGAAATTTTGCAAGGCATCATCAACGCCTACGACCAAAGCGGCTGGCTGCCGGAATGGGCCAGCCCCGGCCATCGCGGCTGCATGATCGGCAATCACGCCTTCTCGCTGCTGGCGGACGGCTGGTTCAAGGGCATCCGCTCGTTTGACCTTAACAAGGCGGTGGACGCGATGGTTCACGATGCGAACACGCAGGGCCCGGATTATTGCCGTTCCATCGGCCGCGACGGCGCGAAATTTTATCAACAGCTCGGCTACGTGCCTTATTCCAATGTGAAAGGCGAGCCGAGTGTCGGCGAGGCCACGGCGAAAACTTTGGAATATGCCTACGACGATTTCTGCGCCGCGCGGCTGGCGCAGGCCGCCGGCAAAACGGCGGACGCGCAAAAATTCGCACACAGTGCGATGAATTACACCAACGTCTTCGATCCCAAGATCGGTTTCGTGCGCGGCCGCAAGGCGGACGGTTCCTGGAACGAGCCGTTTTATCCTGACGAATGGGGCGGGCCGTTTACCGAAGGTTGTTCGTGGCACTGGACGTGGAGCGTGTTTCAGGACGTGCCTGGTTTGATTAACTTGATGGGCGGCGATCAGGCGTTCGCCGACAAGCTGGATGCGGTGTTCACGACGCCCGGCACGTTCAGGCCGGGAACTTACGGCGGCCCGATCCATGAGATGACCGAAATGGCCGCGCTCGACATGGGCCAATACGCGCACGGCAACGAACCGATTCAGCACATGATTTATCTCTACGACTACGCCGGCCAGCCGTGGAAGGCGCAAGTGCGGCTCCGGCTCGCGATGATGAAACTGTATCAGGCCACGCCCGACGGTTTGTGCGGCGATGAAGACACCGGCCAGACTTCCGCGTGGTATGTCTTCAGCGCGCTTGGATTTTATCCGGTCACTCCCGGCACGCCGGATTATCTCATCGGCAGCCCGTTGTTCGACAAGGCGACATTGACGGTGGCGAATGGCAAAACCTTCACCATCACGACCAAGGACAACGGGCCGCAGCATCCCTATATTCACGGCGCGACGCTAAATGGAAAGTCTTTCCACAAAGTTTTCCTGACGCACGATGAAATCACAGCCGGCGGCGAAATCAACTTCGACATGTCTTCCACGCCGAACAAAAAATGGGCGGCGGCCCCGGCCGACCGGCCCGCTTCGGCAATGACGCTGTTAAATTCACCCGCTGAAAAATAAACCGCCGCGATGAAAATTTTGTTGCTGATTCCCTTGGCCCTTCTGGGCGTGATTGTTTCATCGCGCGCGGCTGATGAAACTTCCCCGTTCGCCGCCGACACGAATCAAGTTCTGGAGCGCACCTGTTTTCAAACCGGCGGGCCGTGGAGTGAAAAATCCGATCTCCGCTCGGACGTCGCCATCGTCTATGGCATTGATGCGAAGCTGCCCGACCGCATCAAAACCTGGCGCGATCACGGCTATCGCATTCATGTGATGACGGGCGTGGCGTGGGGACAATATCAGGACTACCTCTACGGACGCTTTGACGGCATCAATCACGAGGACGAGGCGCAGACGGAAAAAAACGGCAATAAAATCAGCCACGGCGGCGACGTGTATTACATGTCGCCCGGCACGAACTACGGCAAGTTCCTGTGCGTCGGCGTGCAACGCGCGCTGGACGCCGGGGCCGAGGCGATTCATCTGGAGGAACCGGAATTCTGGGACCGCGCCGGTTACTCGGAAGGTTTCAAGCGCGAGTGGCAATCTTACTATGGTGAACCCTGGCAGGCGCCGGACAGTTCCGTGGACGCCCGTTGGCGCACGGGCAAATTGAAATACTTTCTTTACCGCCGCGCCTTGCAGCAAGTGTTCGATTACGTTCAGGACTACAATAAAAAAACCGGCCGCCACGTCCGTTGTTATGTGCCGACGCACAGTTTGTTGAACTATTCGCAATGGAGCATCGTCAGTCCTGAATCCAGCCTCGCGCGGCTCAAGGGCTGCGACGGCTACATCGCGCAGGTCTGGACGGGCACGTCGCGCGAGCCGAACCGTTATCGCGGCGACGTGCGTTCGCGCACGTTCGAGACTGCGTTTCTGGAATACGGCGCGATGCAAAATCTCGTCCGCGCCACCGGCCGTTCCGTCTGGTATTTGAACGACCCGATTGAAGACAATCCGAATCACGATTGGAATGATTACAAATATAATTGGGAATCCACGCTCACCGCGTCGCTCTTTCAACCCGAAGTCGCCAAATACGAAGTCGCGCCATGGCCCGAACGCATTTTCAACGGCCGCTATCCCAAGTCGGCAAAACCTGAAGACCGCAAACCGATTCCGCCCGCCTATGCGACGGAATTGCAGACGGTTTTCAACGCGCTGACCGACATGAAGCAGCCGCGCGTGAAATGGGATTGCGGCACCACGGGCGTCGGCGTGCTCGTCAGCGATTCACTGATGTTCGAGCGCGGCCAGCCGACGCCCAGCGATCCGCGCCTCGGAAATTTTTACGGCCTTGCCATGCCGCTGATCAAACACGGTTTGCCGGTCGCGCCCGTCCAGTTGGAAAATGTCACGGTGCCAAATTACCTGGACAACTTTCGCATCCTGTTCTTGAGTTACGACGGTCAAAAGCCGTTGACGCCGGAAGTTCACACGCCGCTGGCGGACTGGGTGAAGCGCGGTGGCGTGCTGATTTTTTGCGATGCGGACGCCGACCCGTATCTGAAAGTGCGCGAATGGTGGAACAGCGACGGAAACCATTACGCCACGCCGCGCCAGCCGCTGTTCAAGGCGTTGGGATTGAATGATTCCATCGCGACGAATCAATTTATTCCCGTGAAAAAAGGCGGGCTGATCTGGCTGCGCGAACGGCCCGCCGCGCTTTCGACCAGCGCGCAGGGCGCGGGCCAGGTCATGGCAACGGCCAAACTTGCCGCCCAAAAGCTCGGCCTGAAATGGCGCGAATCCAATTACTTTCTGCTGCAACGCGGGCCTTATATCATCGCGGCGGGCTTGGACGAATCCGTTCCCGACGAACCAAAAGTGTTGCACGGACGTTTCGTGAATTTGTTCGATGCCGAATTGCGCGTCTTGAAAGATGTCACGCTCGCGCCCGGTTCGCGTTATTTTCTCCGCGATCTTGAGGCGACGCAAGGCGGCAAATTTCAACTGCTCGCCTCCGCCGGCAAAGCCTTGCCGATTCAGGGCGATGACCAAACAATTGCCTACGCCGTGGAGAGTGTTGCCGGCACGCCGGCAGTGCTGTTATTTCAGACTTCCAAAGCGCCCAAGTCCGTCACGCTCGCCGGCCAGCCGGTGGCGCAAACGGAATTTTCCAAAGCGGACAAACTGCTGTGGGTTCGGTTCACGAACGAGGCGAGGCCGCGAACTTTGACGTTGCACTTCTAAACGGGTTTTTTGCGGAGATGATTTCAATGTTATCATCCCGACCACCGCTCTTCTGGTAATGACCGCGCTTCAATGAACCGGGCCGGTTATGACTGGAACATCAGGGACTGCTGCCGAAGGCGGCTTTCAACGCGTCGTATTGTTTGAGGCTGATCGGGATCATGGAGCCGTGCCGGACTTTGGGCGGCATGGAGTATTTATCCCAGTCCGGCCGCTGATAACCGGCGGGCTGAAACCACGGGCCATTGAGGTTGGTGGACACGGACAGGCCGTAGGCCACGCCGGGATATTGTTCGTAATACAGATACCAGGCGCGGCCATTTGGCGAAGGAATCAGCGTCGGGGCTTCGCGGAAATTCGGACTTACCGGCGGCCCGGGTTTGGAATAAGGCCCGGTCAGCGCGGGCGCGGTGCAGATGCGGATGGTCTTGCCGGTCGGCCATTCAATCGTGGGATAGCGCTCGTCTTTGAGGATGGCGTAATACTGGTCGCCCACCTTGCAGACAATTGTGTCAATCGTCGCCATGTCCCAGCCGTTGTCGAACAGCTTGCGCGGCGGAGCGGAAAAAGTTTTCAAATCCTTTGACGTGACGTAGAGCGTGCGCTGGCCGGCCCAGTAAGGTTCCGGCAAATCCGTTTGGCCGAGGTCATGGGTCGTGTGCCAGGTCAGCAGATATTGCAACGTGGACGCATCATAAAAAATTTTCGGCGCGCCGATGCGCGGCCGGGCTTTGGGATAATTCGGCACATGCTGAAG
>Ga0164241_10005238_pt1 | contig 12225 bp, 12 predicted proteins | sample OricomyardsoilBY_FD_108780 | JGI IMG/M metagenome (GOLD analysis project Ga0164241, IMG submission 108780) | Backyard soil microbial communities from Emeryville, California, USA - Original compost - Back yard soil (BY) | ecosystem: Environmental > Terrestrial > Soil > Unclassified | place: USA...
CCCGCTCTGCCACCTCAACCTCGACATGCAGCAGCCCGAGGCGGCCAAGGTGGTCAACCGCGACCTCGGCCTCGCCGTCCTGCACCTGCCGCAGCTGGTCGCCCTCGCGCTCGGCGCCGAGCCCAAGGAACTGGGCATGAAGAAGCACATCGCCTCGACCAGTTGGGTCGAGGAGCGCCTCGCCTCGGTTCCTGCCTGATTCATTTGGCGCAGGCATGGTGGGCCACTCGGCCTTGAAGCTATTCCGCTGCCTGTAGTGTTCGCCACGGTGAGCCGGGAAGACTGGTCGGCAACACAACTCGCCGACCCCGAAAGGCCCCGATGGCAATTGCCGTAGCCACCTTCCTCATCGTCTTGGCGATCGTCGCCAGTGAGAAGATGCACCGGACCAACGTGGCCCTGCTCGGGGCCGCGATCGTCGTCCTCTTCGTCGGCGACTTCTCCCAAGAGCAGGCGATCGAGTCGGTCGACTTCAACACGATCGGCCTGTTGGTCGGGATGATGATCCTCGTCTACCTGACTCAGCAGACCGGCGTCTACGACTTCGTCGCGATCCGCGCCGGCCAGTTCTCCCGCGGGCGCTCCTTCGCGCTGACGATGAGTCTGGCGGCGATCACCGCCCTGCTCTCGGCCTTCCTCGACAACCTGACGACGATCCTGCTGGTGGCGCCGATCACCTTCCTGCTCGCCGACGCGCTCGACATCGAGGCCGTGCCCCTGCTGATCATCGAGGTGATGGCCTCGAACATCGGCGGCACTGCGACGCTGATCGGCGACCCGCCGAACATCATCATCGCCGGCGCCACCGGGCTCAGCTTCAACGCCTTCATCGCCAACCTGGCGCCGATCGTGGTCGTCACCTTTGCCGTCGTCGTACCGCTGCTCTACCTCGTCTTCCGCAAGCGGCTGCAGATCGAGGAGGTCAACCGCCGGGCGGTGATGGGACTCGACGCCGCCGCCTCGATCCGCGACTGGCCGGAGCTGAAGCGCACCGGCCCGGTACTGGTGCTGACCGTGCTCGCCTTCTTCGCCCACCAGGCGCTGCACGTCGAGCCGGCGACCGTCGCCCTGACCGGGGCGGCGGTCGGCCTGCTGGTGACGCGGATCGAGCTCGAGAAAGCGCTCTCCAGCATCGAGTGGACAACGCTCTTCTTCTTCATCGGCCTCTTCGTCATGGTCGGCGCCCTGGAGGCGACCGGGGCGATCGGCCACGTCGCCGACGCGGTCAAGGACATCACCGGCGGCGAGCGCGCGGCGGAGCTGATCGGCATCACATGGGTTGCCGCCATCGGCTCCGCGGTGGTCGACAACATCCCCTTCACCACGGCGATGATCCCGGTCGTCAAGGAGCTGCAGATGGACGCCGGCGCCACCGGCGACGATGCCTACTGGTGGGCGCTGGCGCTGGGCGCCTGCTTCGGCGGCAACGCGACGCTGATCGCGGCGGCGGCGAACGTCGCCGCCGCTGGCATGGCCGAACGGGCGGGCACACCGATCGGCTTCATGACCTTCCTGCGCGTCGGCCTGCCGGTGACCGTCATATCCGTCGGCCTCGCGACCGCCTACATCGCCATCCGCTACATCCTGATCTGAGGAGAGCCATGCCAGATTCCATCGTCAAGAGCACGCTTCGCGAGGTCGAGCCCCTCGACGCCGACGAGCTGATCGGCCCGGCCGCACGGCGGGTGATCGATGCCGGCCTGCCGGCGCTGCCCGCCGTTGAGACGGACGGGCGCTTCGCCGGCATCTTCGGCGAGCGTGAGTTCATGGCCGCACTCTTCCCGGGATACGTCGGCGAGCTCGCCTCGGCGGCGATGGTCTCGCGCTCGGTCGACGAGACGATCGAGCGTCGTAGCTATTGCGCCGCCGAGCCGATCCGCCGCTGGCTGACCACCGACCACGTGATCGTCGAGGACGACTACTCAGACACCCAGCTGGCCGAGATCTTCCTCCATCACCGAGTGCTCGTCGTGCCGATTGCCACCGCCGGACGAGTACACGCCGTGGTCACCCGCCACGACTTCTTCCGCGGCCTTGCCGAGCGCTTCGCGACGATCGCCGAGGACCTGGGCGACTGACCGGGGATTCCCCGCGCGCGGGGAATTTTGTGCCCGTCAGCCCAGCAGATCGCGCTCGATGAGCAGCTCGGCAACCTGCACGGCGTTGGTGGCGGCGCCCTTGCGCAGGTTGTCACCGGCGACCCAGAGGTTGAGGGTGCGCTCCTGGCCGGGGTCGCGGCGGATGCGGCCGACGAGGACCTCGTCGCGGCCGGCGGCGTCGATCGCCATCGGGTAAGTGCCCGCTGCCGGGTCGTCGACGACGATCACTCCCGGCGCCTCGGCGAGCAGCGCGCGGCAGTCGTCCGGCGAGAGGTCGTCGCGCGTACGCACGTTGACCGACTCGGAGTGACCGCTGACGACCGGCACGCGGGCGCAGGTGGCGGAGATCGCCACCTCCTCGCCGACGCCGAGGATCTTGCGCGTCTCCGCCATCACCTTGCGCTCCTCGGTGGTGTAGTCGTCGCCGTCCTTGAAGACCTCGACCTGGGGCAGGACGTTGAAGGCGATCCGGTGGGGATAGATCCGCGGCGGCGGAATCTCCTCGCCGGCCAGCACCGCCCGCGACTGCGACTGCATCTCCTCGATCGCCCGCTGACCCGTGCCGGAGACGGCCTGGTAGGTGGAGACGACGAGGCGCTCGAGGCCGACGGCGCGATGGATCGGCGCCAGTGCCATCATCGCCACCATCGTCGTGCAGTTGGGGTTGGCGACGATGCCCTTGTGCGCGGTCGCGGCATCGGGGTTGACCCCGGCGACGACCAGCGGCACGTCCTCGTGCATGCGCCAGTAGCTGGTGTTGTCGACGACCACCGCGCCGGCCTCGACCAGCTGCGGCGCCCACTCGGCGCTGACCGCTCCGCCAGCCGAGGAGAGCACGACGTCGAGGCCCTGGATCGTCTCCGCACTCAGCGGCCGGCACTCGAGCACGGCACCGTTCCAGGCGATCTCCCGCCCGGCGGAGCGCTCGGAGGCGAAGGGCACGACCTCGGCGGCGGGGAAGTCGCGTTCGGCCAGCACCTCGAGGATGGTCGAGCCGACGGCGCCGGTCGCGCCCAGCACACCTACGCGGTAGCCGCTCATGAGCTGATCGTCGGACGGTGCTCGGTGCCGGCCGGGTCTTCGGGCCGCACCGCATCGGTGCCCAGCCCGAAGGCCTGATGGAGAGCCCTCACGGCGTCCGGAACCCGCTCGGCGGAGATGACGCAGGAGATCTTGATCGGCGAGGTGGAGATCATCTCGATGTTGATCCGCTCGGCGCCGAGCACCTCGAAGACCTTGGCGGCGACGCCCGGGTGAGAGCGCATGCCGGCGCCGATGATCGAGACCTTGCCGATCTGGTCGTCGGTCCGCACCCCCTCGCTGACGTCGCCGAGCGCGGCGAGCGCGTCGGTGGCGGTGGTCAGCTCGGCGCGATCGATCGTGAAGGAGAGGTCGGCCAGCTCGTCGTCGCTGACCGGCTCGTTCTGGATGATCACGTCGACGTTGATACCGGCCTCGGCCAGGGCGTTGAAGATTTCGCCGGCCACGCCGGGCTCGTCGCGAATGCCGACCAGGGTCACGCGCGCCTCGTCGACGGAGTGGGTCACGGCTGTAACGAAAGGCTGCTCCATGGTCTCCTGCTCGGTCTCGTCCTCGCTGACGACGAGGGTACCGGGACCGTCCTCGAAGCTGCTGCGGCAGTGGATGCGGACGCCGTGGTTGCGGGCGTACTCGACCGAGCGCAACTGCAGGACGCGGGCCCCCGAGGCGGCCATCTCGAGCGTCTCCTCGAAGGTCGCAACGGGGATCTTGCGGGCATCGGGCACGATCCGGGGGTCGGCGCTGAAGACACCAGCTACGTCGGTGTAGATCTCGCAGACCTCGGCGTCAAGCGCCGCCGCCAGCGCCACCGCGGTCGTGTCGGAGCCACCCCGCCCCAGCGTGGTGACGTCGTGGCTCGTGGTCGAAACCCCCTGGAAGCCGGCGACGAGAACGATGTGGTCCTCCTCGAGCGCCTCGCGGATGCGATCGGCGCGCACGTCGATGATCCGCGCCTTGGTGTGCGACGAATCGGTGACGATGCCGGCCTGCGAGCCGGTCAGCGAGATCGCCTTGTGACCCATGTCGTGGATCGCCATCGCGCAGAGCGCGCAGGAGATCCGCTCACCGGTGGAGAGCAGCATGTCCATCTCACGCGAGTCGGGCCGGGCGGAGATCTCCATCGCCTGTGCGACCAGCTCGTCGGTGGTCTTGCCTCGTGCCGAGAGCACCGCGACGGCGCGCTTGCCGGCCTCGCGGGCGGCGACGATTCGGCGCGCGGCGCGCTTGATCTGCTCGGCGCCGGCCACAGAGGTGCCGCCGAACTTCATCACCACGGTCTTCGAGGCGCCTTCAGGCATGGACGACTGAGGATAGTCGGCCCTAAAGGGTGGCTGCTGCCGTGCCGGGCTCGCCCGGCTGCGCTACTCGGTGCCGCCGAGATTGCCGAGCATCGCGTGCTCGGCCATGCGGATCAGGCCCAGGGCCATGTGGGGGCGCATGTCGCTGGTCCGCACCCGCACGTGCGAGCCGTGGGGGCCGATCACCTCGACGATCGTGCAGACGTCGCCGATCTGGCAGTCATCGCCGTAGTCGGCTTCCAGCGCCTCCATCTGCGCGGTCACCACCTGACCCATCTTGCTCTGGTCGATCGGCATCGCCCTGCAGACTACCTGTGATTCCAATCACACTTCAAGATATATCGGACTGATATATATCTGACATGGAGCTGAGTCCCACCGCCTACGTGATCCTCGGCATGGTCAGCCGCGAGCCGCGCTCGGGCTATGAGATCAAGGCGCTGGTCGACGACACGACGCGATTCTTCTGGGCGGCGAGCTACGGCCAGATCTATCCGGAGCTGAAGCGGCTCTCCGAAGCCGGCCTGGTCGAGGGGGTGGACGCTCCACGAGGCGAGCGCAAGCGCACCGTCTACGCGATCACAGCCGACGGCGAGGACGAGCTGAAGGCATGGCTGCGCCAGCCGCCGCAGACCTTCGAGATGCGCGAGGAAGGCCTGCTGAAGCTGTTCTTCGCCGGCGTACTGCCGCCCGAGCAAGCCGCCGAGACGCTGCGCGCGATGCGCGCCCACCGACTCCAAGTCGCCGAGCGGCTGCGCACGATGGAGCCGAAAGCAGAGGAAAAGAAGCTCGAGAAAGACGACCCCTACCCGCTGATGGTCCTGCAGGGCGGAATCGAGTTCGCCGAGTGGTTCGCCGAGTGGTGCGAGCGGATGGAGACACGTCTCCTCGGCTCCACCCAGACAAAAAGGAGCAGCTGATGTTCGACGCCCTCGCCCGCCTCGCCGACGGCCACGCCCGCCGCGTCGGCCTCTTCGCGATCGCCTTCTTCCTGCTCGCCGGCGCCCTCGGCGGCTCGGTCGCCGACCGCCTCGACCCCTACGGCGCCGACGACCCTGCCACGGAGACCGTCAAGGCGAAGGAGCGGCTGCTCGACGCCGGCATGCGGCCCCCTGCGGTGATCGTCGTCGTCGAGGACGCCCCGGTCGCAGCGGCGGCGACGCGGGCGCGGGTCGTCGCGCTCGAGCAGAGCCTGCGCCGGCGCCCCGACGTCAAATCGGTGACCGGCTACTACGACACCCGCTCGCCGGCCTTCGTCTCCAAGAACGGGCGCTCGACCTACTTCGCGGTCGCCCTGCACCCCACCGGGGACAAGCAGTGGCAGGAAGCGGGCGCCGAGATCGCCGACTCGCTGTCCGGGAGGCCCGGCGTCGTCGTCGGCGGCGCCGCCGTCGCCCAGGAGCAGGTCAACTCGCAGGTGGAGAAGGACCTGCAGAGGGCCGAGATGCTCGCCTTCCCGCTGCTCTTCCTGCTCTCGCTGCTCTTCTTCCGCAGCCTCGTCGCGGCGCTGCTGCCGCTGATGATCGGCGGCCTGGCGATCGTCGGCACCTTCCTGATCCTGCGCCTCGCCAGCGAAGTGGGCTCGATCTCGATCTTCGCGCTCAACCTGACCACCGCGCTCGGGCTCGGCCTGGCGATCGACTACAGCCTCTTCGTCGTCTCCCGCTACCGCGAGGAGATCGCCAAGGACGGGCCGGGGCTGGCGGCGATGCGGCGCGTGCTCGCCACCGCCGGGCGCACCGTCTTCTTCTCCTCGCTGACCGTCGCGGCGGCGCTCGCCTCGCTGCTCGTCTTCCCGCAGCGCTTCCTCTACTCGATGGGCCTCGGCGGGGCGTTGGTGGCGCTCTTCGCGGCGCTGATCTCGCTCACCGTGCTGCCCGCCGTGCTGACCCTGCTCGGCACGCGGGTCAACGCCGGGGCGCCGCGCTTCCTGCAGCGCCGTGCCGAGGCCGATACGCGTCCCGACGCGCATGGCTTCTGGTACCGCCTCTCGCGCTTCGTGATGCGCCGACCGGCGGCCATCGCGACCGTCAGCGCCGTGCTCCTGATCGTCATGGGCCTGCCCTTCCTCGGCATCAAGTTCAACACCGTCGACCCGACCGTGTTGCCGGAGTCCGCCAGCGCCCGTCAGGCCTACGACACGGTCAGCGACGAGTTCCCGCCCTACCGCGAGACGCCGATCTGGGTCGACGTCGAAGGTGGCGGGCCGAAGGCCGTCGCGCAGGTCGCGGCCCAGGTCGACCGGGTTGGCGGGGTGGCCGAAGTCAACCCGCCGCAGCGATTGCGCGGCGGCGTCACGGCGCTCCAGGTCGTCTCCGCCGACTCCTTCGCCTCGGAGGCAAGCCAGACCACCGTGAAGCAGATCCGCGCGATCGAGCCACCGCCCGGGACGACGGTCCTCGTCGGCGGCGCCACCGCCGACTTCGTCGACCTGCAGAGCAGCCTGGTCAGTCACCTGCCGGTCGTGCTCGCGATCATCATCGTCACGACGCTGACGATCCTCTTCCTGATGACCGGCTCGGTGGTGCTGCCGATCAAGTCGCTGCTGATGAACTTCCTCAACCTCAGCGCCGTCTTCGGCCTGCTGGTGCTGATCTTCCAGGACGGGCGATTCGAGGGCTTCCTCGACTACAGCAGCCCGGGGGCGATCGAGCAGACGATGCCGATTCTGCTCTTCGCCGTCGTCTTCGGCCTCTCCACCGACTACGCCGTCTTCCTGCTCTCGCGGATCAAGGAGGCGCGCGACAACGGCGCCTCGGACTCCGAGTCGGTCGCGATCGGCCTCGAGCGAACCGGCCGCATCGTCACCGCCGCGGCGCTGCTCTTCGCCGTCGCGATGTTCGCCTTCGCCACCTCCAAGATCATCTTCATCAAGGAGTTCGGCGTCGGCACCGCGCTCGCCGTCCTGATCGACGCCAGCATCATCCGCGCCCTGCTCGTCCCCTCCCTGATGGAGCTACTTGGCAAGTGGAACTGGTGGGCGCCGAAGCCACTGCGCCGCCTGCACGAGCGCTTTGGGGTCAGCGAGACGGAACTGCCGGAGCCCGAAGCTTTCCTTCGTTGACTTCGGCTGGATCAGCTTGGCCTTGAAGGCGGGCCCGGTGAGGTCGACCTTCGCTCCCAGCAACGAGACGCTGAGGTTGCCCGTCCAGCTCGGCGTACCGCCGTCCGCGCCGAACTCGGCGCTGCCGTGGAACGGCTTTGGCGGTCGCACGGTTGCCGAGCGGGGACTGCGGTTGAAGGAGAACGTCCGTCCCTTGCCGCTGATCAGGAAGACGAAGCGACTGATCCGCACCGACCCCCGGCGCTCCTTCGTCCCGGCGATGAAGAAGATCAGGCTCGGCCCGCCTTTGACGTGCAGGCCCGAGGCCAGGAAGACAGCCCGTTCGTTCGGCGTGGCGGCTTCCAGTTCCGCCTGCTCGAAGCCACCTCGCTTCGGACGGGCGGAGATGCCGGCTGCCGCGGTACGGCCACGGTTGCCGCATCGCCAGCGCGGCAAGGTGGCGGAGCCGCCTTTGGCGCGGTGCGCGTCGATCGAGACGTAGCCGTCCTCGCCACGGAAACGGATCGTGCCGGTGAAGACTCCCGAACGGGCGATCGACGGTCTGCCCTTGCACCTCCGTGGCGGCTTGCGGCGGCTCACCTTTCCGGAGGGCCTGAACCTGACCAAGACCCGTCCGAAGTGGCCGAAACGTGCCTTGATGCCATTCGGGGAGGCGGTGCCACGTGTCAGGTAGGAAGCAGTGGACAGCCCACGTCTGACCGTGAGAGCCACCTGATGGCCACGACCTTCGACTGACACCGAGTAGCCGTCGGCCCGCAGCGACAGCGCCGCCTGTTGTCCCCGGAACGTCGTCACCCGCTGCGAATCCGCGGCCTGCGCCGCAGCGGGCGCCAGCAGAACGCCGAGCAAGCTCAGCAGAGACGGAATGCTCAAGCGCATTGCCGGCGAGTCAATCACGAATCCGCGACGTGGCGCGGTCTGGAGCCGCGCCTCGCTAGGCGAAGGCCTGAACGGCGCGGCGACGCAGGTCTGCGTTGAGCATCCCCGTCACCTCGCTGGGCGTGGTGCCGGCCGAGGGGACGGCGTCGCCGATCAGGCCACTGGCGCGGAAGCCGAAGAGCGGCGAGTCGAAGCCGACCTCGCGGATCTTGCGGACCAGCTTGACGGCGCCGGGGGTATCGGCGCCGGGGCCGCAGAGGACGATCGCGGTCGGGTCGAGGGCGCGCAGGGCGCGCTCGAGCCGCTCGTCGCCGAGCTCGTTGGAGAGCATCAGCACGCGGAAGCCGGCGCGGCGCAGGGTCAAGTCGAGCGCCTGAGCGTGGACCGCCTCGGCTTCGGAGCCATGGCTGGAGTCGAGCAGCAGGATGCCGGCCGGCCGCGAGGCGGGCGAGGCGAGACGGCGGGCGCCGTGCAGCCAGCCCATCGCCCAGCGCGAGGCGAACTCCAGCTCGGCTTCGCGATCGCCGTCGGCGGCGAGGTCGTCGATCGCCGGCAGCAGCAGCTCCTCGACGGTGCGCTCCAGCGGCCGCAGCGCCAGGCTCTCCTCGACGGTGCGGTTGGCGGCGTCCTCGTCGAAGCTCTCCAGAGCCGCGCGTAGGCCACCGCCGCTTGCCGGCGCCGCCTGGCGCTGGCGGGTCAGCTCGATGGCCGAAGAGATGTTGCCGGTCTGCGCCAGCGCGTCGCGCAGCGTCTGCAGCTCGACCAGCTCGTAGTTACGGTGGCCACCCTGGGTGCGCTTGGGCTCCGGGAAGCCGTAACGGCGCTCCCAGCTGCGCAGCGTGTTGGGGCTGACCCCAAGCACTTCGGCGGCGGCGTTTGTTCTTATCCCTGGCATCTCAGATGGCTCCTCTTGCTCTGGCTTGCGACGTTCGCCAGACATCGGCATATTCCCACGGGGAATCCAGGTTTACGCAAGTTATGGACAGATTTACAGAATCTGTCAGGGATCTTGCAAGGCGCCGACGCCCACCGGCTGACCAACTGCACGGGCTCGCCACATCGCCTCGTCGGCCTTCCTGAGTAGCGCCTTGGCGCCGCTGCCGTGCTCGGGGCAGGCGACAACCCCGGCCGAGACGGTGATCTTCAGGCCCCCGGCCGCCTCCAGCTCCTCGAGCATGCCCAGTAGCCGCTCGGCCATCTGCACACCCTCGATCGTGGTCTGGTTCGGCGCCAGCACGCAGAGCGCGTCCTCCTCGAGCCGGAAGGTCTCGTCGACGAGCCGGACGCTGTCGCGAAGGGCGGCGCCGACGACGGCCAGCATCGTCTCCTCGCCCTCGTCCCCGTCACCCTGGCGGGCGCCGGGCCCTTCGACGTCGAAGACGACCAGGGCGAAGGGGTGGCCGTAGCGTTTGTTGGTCTCGATCAGCTGGTCGAGCCGGCGGCGCATGTGGCCGGGCTGGAAGAGGCTGGGGTGCGTCTCGGACTCGGGGGCAAGCGGGGCCGGCGCCACCGACGGCGCGCAGACCGCCGCCACCGCGGTGGCCGTCACCGAGCCGAACTCCTCGGCCAGCTGCTGCGCCGCGTCGGCGAAGGGCTCGCGGTCGCTGCCGGCGATCTCCTCGCGCAGCTTGGCCAGCAGCGACGCCTGCAGTGAGGAGACTTCGCGCGCGACTTGTCCCGCCGATGACGCGGGTCCCTTGCCGTTCTCTTTGCTCGTCGCCGTTGCCACCCGCAGACCTTCTCGAAAGCAACGGACGCCAGGGCCGCAAATGCTCGCTATTTGCGGACCGATAAACGTCTAGTTATTTCGTCCGCAAATACCGGGCTTGGCGAAACGTTCTGTCTTACCGCGGCAGAAAGCGGATTCCGGCACTAATCGAGGCTGCGGCGGCCGGCGAAGGCCTTGCCGAGGGTGACCTCGTCGGCGTGCTCGAGATCGGCGCCGACCGGCAGACCGCTGGCCAGGCGGGTGACGGAGACCTGACCGCGCAAGCGGTCAGCGATGTGCAGCGCGGTCGCCTCGCCGGTCGTCGTCGGGTTGGTGGCGAGGACTACCTCGCGAATCTCGCCCTGCTCGACCCGGCGCAGCAGCTCGGCGATCTTCAGGTCCTCGGCGTCGACGCCGTCGATCGGCGAGAGCGCCCCGCCGAGCACGTGGTAGAGGCCGCGGTACTCGTGGGTGCGCTCGATCGGGATCACGTCGGCCGGTTCCTCGACCACGCAGATGATCGCCCGGTCGCGGCTGGAGTCCAGGCAGATGCGACAGCGCGGCCCCTCGGAGAGGTTGAAGCACTCCTCGCAGAGGCCGACCTTCTCCTTCACCTCGGTGATCGCCGCCGCCAGCGCCGCCGCCTCTTCGTCGGGGGCGCGGAGGACGTGGAAGGCGAGTCGCTGGGCGGTGCGCTGGCCGATCCCCGGCAGCCGCGAGAGCTCCGCGACCAGCCGAGCGAGCGGTGCCGGTCCCTCGCCGCTCACATCCCGGGGAGGCCGCCGAGGCCTCCCGTGATCCCGCCCATCTTCGAGCTGGCCAGCTCCTGCGCTGCGCGCAGCGCCTCGTTGACAGCCGCCTGGACCATCTCGGCGAGCAGCTCCGGCTCCTCGGGGTCGATCGCCTCGGGGTCGATGACGATCTCGCGCAAGGTCAGGTCGCCGCCCATCTTCACCTTGACCATGCCGCCGCCGGCGCTGGCCTCGACCACCTCGTCCTTGAGCTTCTCCTGCGCCTGCAGCATCTCGGTCTGCATCTGCTGCGCCTGCTTCATCAGGGCGTTCACGTCGAAGCCCCCGGGCATTCCGCCTTTCGCCACCTAACCGACCTCCTCCGCGTCGAACTCACTCTTCAGTTTCTCCAGCAGCGCATCGTGATCGACCTCGTCGGCGGAAGCCTTGGCCTCCTCCTCCCCCGCTTCAGTCGGCGCGGACTCCCCGTCGAGCAGCACGTACACGGGCCGCAACCTCTCCCCGAGCACGTCCTCGATCACGTCCGCCATCAGCTCCCGCTTCTCCGGCGTCTCCGCCTTGCGCTTGTTGAACGTGAGCTCCGCGGGGAAGCCAACCTTGAGGCCCTCCTCGTCCAAGCTCACCGGCCGCGCTCCGTCAAACGTGGCCGCCAGCGCCGGACTGGTCTCGCGGAGCTTGTCCAGGACCGAGGGCCAGGTGTTGACGACCTCCTCCATGGTGAGGGCGTGCTGGCCCGCGGGAGGATCCTCTCCAGCTGACGGCTCAGACTCAGGCGGCTCCGGTGCTTCAGGAGCTGGCTCGGACTCCACAGCTTGCGGCTCTTCGGCGGGCGGCTCGGGCCCCACAGCCTTCGGTTCTTCGGGAGTCGGCTCGGGCTTTTGCTCGTCAGCTGGTGGCGCTTCTGCCGCGGGTGGCGTCGCAGGGGGGGCCGCCCCCGAGGAAGCTTGAGCTACCGCAGGGGGCGGTGGGTCCCCTGCGGCGACAGGACCCGCTGGCCCAGCAGCCCTCGTCCCTTGCTCGAGCTTCTCTATACGTCGAAGCAGACCCTCGGTCGACGGATCCAGATCTGGGCGAGCCGCCTTCAGCAGCGCGATCTCGACTGCCATGCGCGCATCGTCACCCTCACGGACCGCGGTGAGCGCATTGGCCAGCTCGTCGATGGTGCGGACCAGGGTCGCCGCTCCGATTGAGTTCGCCTGGGCCGATAGGCGCTCGGCATCGGTGGCGGTGACCACGAAGGTGTTGGGCACCTCGCCTACCGTCTGGGTGACGAGCAGGTGGCGCAGGTGGGCGAGCAGGTCGCGGGCGAACTGGGCCGGGGCGCGGCCGGAGCGGGCCATCTTCTCGACCCCGAGCAGGACTCCTCTGGGGTCCTCGGCGATCA
>Ga0164241_10005239_pt1 | contig 12224 bp, 10 predicted proteins | sample OricomyardsoilBY_FD_108780 | JGI IMG/M metagenome (GOLD analysis project Ga0164241, IMG submission 108780) | Backyard soil microbial communities from Emeryville, California, USA - Original compost - Back yard soil (BY) | ecosystem: Environmental > Terrestrial > Soil > Unclassified | place: USA...
AAAACAGCTAATGGCCTCATACAATTGCGCAGGATGCCTGGCAAAGTCTTCGCCGTTTTGAACAAATATAAATCCCCAGGGGAGTTGTGTTGGTTTCCCAACTATCTCAGAGTTCATTAAATTTCCCAAACGGATCAGGCCACCACATAATGCAGCCACGATTACAATTCTATCTAAGATCCATAAATACGAAACGTTGGTTTTTCTGTGGAAGAGGAACAACGCTAATAAAATACCCACTGTGGCTCCATGGCTGGCCAAACCACCATTCCAAACCATTAGTATTTCTAGTGGATGTTTTAAGAAATAATCCGGCTCATAAAACAGGCAATGTCCTAACCTTGCTCCTAAAATTGTGGCCACGATCATATAAAGTGTAAGGCTATCAAGTTCTTTTGCAGTGCGTCCATCACGCCTGAAAATATCCCCCATTACATAAAATGAAAGGATAAAACCAGAAGCGAATAAGAAACTATACCATCTTAAAGTCCAAAATCCAAGGTCAAAGATCTCTGGGGATACATTCCAATTTATAAACAGAAACATGAGTGTTGATTGATTCTAAATGTAACCTATTAAAGTTTCACGGTCTTACCAAACATAAAATACTTACTCGATTGGATTAAAATCAATCTTATGATCCAATTTTCTGTTTTTAAAGTAATATGCTTCGTAAGACTGTTTCCCAAATCCATAAACCTTTTCTACTACTATATTATCCGAACTCTCTTGTTGAGAATAAACAAAGTGTTGTTCTGACGCTGTTAATTCATTTATAGGTACAGTTTGTTCAAATTCGAACCCTTCATCATACTCAAATTCGAGTGAAAAATTAGATTGTTGCCATTGAAGTTTAGTCTCCAGTCCTTCAGCGATTGGATGGAAGCTTAGCGTTCCTTTATTGTCAGTAAGAATTTTGGTACCTGATTGTGAAAGCATTAAAACGCCAGAAAAAACCATTGCAGCATATCCTATCTTTCTAAAAAGCAATTCACTTAATTTGGGCAAAATCCATTTCATTGTCCATGTGGATAGTAACGCGGAAAAGGCTACAGTAAACCCAATTGCTAAAACTTTAAGTGATAGTAGCCCGAATAGATAATACAGAATTATTTTAACTAAATGTAAAAGCAACTCATTAGCAGCACGGGTAGCAATAATCTCTTCTTTAGTTAAACCATATTGAAGATAAAATTTATTGAAGATTAAGCCTACCGCTCCTGTAAGGCCGGATAGAAACCCTGCTAGAAATCCAACTGTTATCAATTTGATACCTGATTTTTCCGTTGGTTGTATCTTTTCTTTTTTCTTAAGAAGAACAAATAGGTTGCTTGTTAAAAATAGGCCCATTGCAATTTCCAAATAAATTGGATTTACAAATTTCAATAAATATGCTCCCAGCCAAACGGCTGGCAATGCCGCAGGTACAAACCATGTTACAATGTCCCATCTTATTTTATTAAAAAACAAAATTGTGCGGGAAATAGAACTGACGAAGGTTCCTATTGAAATTGCAGCAGGTATCTGGCTAACCGGCAGGATTCTTCCCAAAACTGGAATTAGCATCAACCCTGCACCACCTCCACAAATTGCGCTTAAAGAAAATGCAACGTAACTACAAATGAAAACAATTACCAACAAGAAGGACATGGATAGATTTTATATATTATTTGCAAATTTCACTAAACCTCATCAAAAGGCTTCCGGTCAGGATGCTTTAGCTTCTTGAATTCTGTAGGAGTTATGCCCGTTACATCTTTGAATTGAGTAGAAAGCGCAGCCGAACTACTGTAGTGCAATCGATCCGCAATTTCATTCAGGTTCAATTCATTGTAAGAAAGCAACTCTTTTGCCCTTTCTATTTTTTGCAGGATAAGAAAACGTTCAATGGTCACACCTTGGTTTTCTGCAAAAGTGCCGCTGATGTGCGAATAATCGTATCCTAAACTGCTAGCCAGATAATCAGACAATTTTATAAGTTTATACTTTTCAAAATTATCAAGAAGCTCTCCAATAAGGTTTTTTACCTTTTCTACAATACGCGCTTTTTTATCTTCCAGCAAATCAAAGCCCTCTGTTATAAGTCTGTCTTTAAGAAGAAACGCAGTTCCTTCATCCAGCTGAGTCTTTAAAGTCACTTCTCCTAATATTATTTCCTTAAATGGAATTTTTAGTTCTGTTAAAATATGTCTCACAGCGGCAATGCATCTATTGCAAACCATGTTCTTAATGTGAATTCGTTTCGTTTCCATTCGTTTAAGTGTTATGCTTACATTTTACTCATGTCGTGGCCTTCCATTGGGCTTGAACCCTTTTTGAATACATATTCACTGTTCAGTAAATAGGCACCCGAAGTCACTACTTCTTCCCCTTCTTTCAGTCCTTTGGTAATTTCTGTTTTATCCATGCTCTGGATACCAGTTTCCACCATTCTGATTTCAAAAGTTCCATCTGGCTTACGTATCCAGATGCTTGCACCTTTGGAATTCTGAAGCACTGCATTGGCTTGCACAACCAAAGCCTTATGTGGCTTTTGCTTGAGTACTACATAAGCTTGCATGCCGGGTCTGTACTGTGAGGAACGGTTTGGTATCTCGATCCTGACAAGGGTTATTTTACTTTCGGCTACCAATTGCGGATTAACAAAAGATATCCTGCCTGTCACAGGGTCATTGGCATATCCCGCTACCCTAACTTCCGCTTCATCATGTAAGGAAAGTTCTGCAAGCTCTTCTGGGTATACTTGAGCTTCTACCCAGACACTGGAAAAATCGCTTAGTTCAAATACCGCCGCACCTTCCATTACATAACCACCTTCCTGAACGTTAACAGAAGAAACGATTCCGGCTGAACTGCTGTACACAGGAATAACAGGACTTAACTCTTTCTCATTGTTTAACCCTGCAATTTGCTTTTCAGTTAATCCCCAGAGTAAAAGTTTGTTTTTTGCTGCTGTCATCAAGCTGCTGTAACTTACAGACTCGTTGTCAGCTTGTTTTCCCTGGGACAAGGCAAGAAGATAATCCCTTTCCACAGCCAGCAATTCTTCGCTGTACACCTCATAAAGCAAGGCACCTTTTTGAATTACCTCTCCCAAGTTCTTGAAATACAAGCGTTCTATTCTTCCTGATATGCGGGAGCTGATTTTGGTTTTAAGGTTTTCATTAAACACTATTTCAGCAGTCAGCACTTTTTCAGTTCCGATCTCACCATATGCTGCCTTGGACAGCGATATGTTGGCAAGTTCCATTTGCTCCTCACTAAGTTTAATACCTGTTTGGTGAGGGTCTATCGTTGTTTTAGTAAGCTCCATTTTACAAATCGGACAATTGCCCGGTTTCTTTTCTCTCACCTGCGGATCCATCGAGCAAGTGTAAAATTCATTTTCACCTATTTTTTCTTCCTGTTTTTTACAGGAAAAAAGAGCGAAGGTCATAAGTGCCAAGGTCACAAATCGAGTCATATTTTTAAGGAGTTTGTTGTATAAAACCTTCACTGTCTATTAAATACTGGGCATCGTACGCTATTTCATCCTGCTTGTTCAAACCGTCCCTTATTTCAACTTTATCACCAATCCTGTTTCCTACTACTACTTTCTTAATAGTGAAAGCTTCTCCGCTTTTCAGAAAAACCACCTGATTGAAATTGCCCAGATCCAACACTGCCTGTTTGGGTATCCAAATGCCCTTTTGTGAGGAAGCTTTTATAGTACCCTTTACAAGGGAACCAATCTTCAGATCATTATGATTTCCATGGTCCAGATAGACACGGGCAGTTAAATGCTTGGATTGGGGATCATAGGAAGGTTCAAGAAAATCTATCAGCCCTTTATGGATTTTGTCAGGATGCATTTCCGAATACAGCTCTACAGATTGATGAAGTTTTACATTGGGAACATCTTCAGGAAACACTTTCAGGATTGCCCAAAGTTTGTCCGTACTGATTATGCTAAAAAGTGTTTGGCTTTTGTTTACATACATGCCTTCTCGAATGGAAAACTCGCTTTGAGTTTGATTATTTGAAGCCATCCCACCTTTGGCTGCACTATTCATTTGCATGTTCGGCATGGTAAGATCGGAAGTGCTCTGCATTTCATGTACATGACCACTTTTTGGAGAATAAACCGAAACCACTCTTTCCGCCTTTTTTGTTTTTTCTAACTGGACTAATTGCCCTTCGCTCATACCCAATAACCTGAGCTGTTGTTTGGCAGATGCGATAAGGGGACTGTTGTCTATATCATTAGTTAAAAGAAAGACGAAATTTTCCTGTGCCGTCACTAATTCAGGACTATAGATGTCCATGATTTTTTGCCCTTTCTGAACCAATTGAAAATTGTACTTTACATACAGCTTCTCAACTCTGCCAGCATAGCGAACCGCGATCCCATATGAATTTTGGGGATTGTAAGTAATGTATCCTGAGGCCTCCACCTTGGATTCCAAACTTTGCTCTTCTGGACGAACTGTTTTCAGGGAAGCCAGCACAGTTTTGTTTACAGGTTCCAGGATAGCACCCAAACCCAATTTCTTACCCCCTGTACTTTCCAGTTTCTCGACAAGATCCATTCCGCAGATCGGGCATTGACCCTGTTCATTGCGAATGATTTCCGGATGCATTGGGCAAGTGAATACCTTCGTATGTTTAGTATGGGCGGAGGTTTCACCAACCTTTTCCAGATCCATTTTACATACAGGGCAAATCCCTGGCTTATTAAAAGTAAGGCTGTCGCAATACATGGGGCATTGGTAAGAAGCTGCCATGTCCTTCTTTTCAACTTTTATAAGATCCATCCCACATTTTGGGCAAGAGCCTGGTTTGTCGCTAAAAACAGAGTCTTCTGGCATAGGGCATGTGTATGCTTCTTTCTCTTCCGAATGCATTGAGTGGTCATGCTCATGCATCTCATGGCCATGGTCGTCCTCCCGCTTTTCATTCGTCTGACAAGCGGCCAGCGTTATAAGCCAAAGCCCTACAACCATTAGCCAAAAACTATTTCTCAATTTCTTTCTCATATTGTACTTGTAGCAATAGTAATTCTTGCAATTGGTTCAGATATTCCATTTGCGCCATTTGAAGGTTTTGTTGGGCATCCAGTACCACAAACAAGTCTTCGGTATTTTGTTCATATCCTATCAATGCAGCTTTGTGATTCTTCTGAAGAGCAGGAATTATCCCCTTTTGGTATAAATCCAGTTGACGTTTTTTATTGGATAGTTGTTTGGAAAGAGAGCCTAAGGTACCTGAGGTTTGATTAAGGATCATTTCCTTTTGCCTTTCCATTGCCTCTATATCATACTGTATCCCCACCGCATTAGCCTTGTATTCTTTCGCAGCCCATGGCACCAGAGGAATATTGACCATTCCCATAATGGTGAACAAATTAGGCTGATAACCGAAGCCTTGCATGTGATCAAAGCGAACTCCATAGGTGAGACGGCTTTTCGACAATTCCACGTCCCTTTTCAACCTGCTTGCTTTAATGGATTGCTCCAGTGCGTGGATATCACTACGTTGAGCGGTAATAGAGGCAGTATCGTAAGGACTTGTTTCGTACTGTTGCACCTTGTAAGAGGTATCGATGTCAAATAGTATATTTTTGTCCCTGTTCAGCAACGTATTAAGCGAAACCATTTTTTGTGAAATATCATTCTCCAGCATGATTTTCTCATTGTTAAGAGACAACAACGAAGCTTTGGCCTTGTAAATACTTCCTAACTTTTCCTGATTATAGGGATACCTGTTTTCTGTGACCTTGATAATGAAGTTGAGCAGCTTCTCATTTTCCGACAATACAACCTGTTTCTTTTTCAGAATCAGCCATTCATAGTAATTCATTTTGGCTTCAGAATAAAGCATGTTTTGGGCAGCCCCTTTCCTGGCATTTTCCACCGAAGCCATTTGGCTCATGTATTTTTGATTGGCATTCTGCTGTCTGAAATTGGGTATCATCTGCACACCTGAAACCATAAATTGCCCTAACCCGATGGGTGCTATATAGCTGTTGGCATCTGGCTTCCAGAGCTTAACATTATAAGGTGTCATCCACAACCCGGCACTTACCTGAGGAGCCTCCCAGCTTTTGGCTCCTTTCGCATAACTATTGAGAGCCTTGGCCTGAGCCTCGTACATTTGTAATTCCGGATGTTGCTTTTGTATTTTCAACAGCACAGAATCAAGAGTCAATACTTGCGAACTGGCACCTAGGCCAATCATAAGAAATAGAAGTAGAATAAGGTTCTTTTTCATCATTTTTCTGGCTTAATGCGCTACTTCCAAGACATCTATTTTTCCAAATTTCCTGAGTTCATACTCCTTTGTCATTTCAAAGATTAAAGGAGTTACGAGCAGAATATGAGTGGAAGAAGTAAGCACACCCCCAATCATGGGAAGTACAATGGGCAGCATTACATCACTTCCCACTCCATTGGCCCAAAGCACTGGCACAAGGCCAAACAAAGCCACAGACACTGTCATCAATTTAGGCCGTAATCTTTTGGCTGCTCCGTTTATCACGTATTCGCGTATGTCAGCATTCGTAATTGCTTCGCCCATTTGCTGTTTTTTTAAGACCAGCTGATGCATAGCATCATTAAGGTAGATTACCATGATAATTCCTGTCTCCACAGCAATTCCAAAAAGAGCGATAAAGCCCACTGCTACAGCTACAGACAAGTTTACCTGATAAAAGTAAATCATGTAGGCACCACCTATGAGGGCAAAAGGAACAGTAAGCAGGCTTAGAAATGCCTCTCTTAACGAATGAAATGCGAGGTACAAAGAGAAGAAAATAATGAGCAGCACAATGGGGAGAATCAGCAGCAAAGTCCTTTCGGCGCGAATCAGGTTTTCATACTGGCCACTCCATTCTATGAAATAACCCTTAGGCAATTTGCTCACAGAAGCATTCAGTTTGTTCATGGCGTCCTCTACGGTACTACCCAAATCCCTGTCACGAACATTAAACAGTATGGTACCACGCAACATAGCATTTTCAGAATTGATCATCGGAGGCCCTTCTGAAAGTTTAAGGTCCGCGACTGCCATAAGCGGAATCGTCCCATAGTTCATTGTTTGAATGGGGGTTCGTTTTATTTTGTCCAGACTGTTTCTGTAATCCTGGGCAAATCGGGCGTTCACAGAAAAACGCTGCCTGCCCTCAATCGTAGTAGTAAGCGTCATACCTCCCAAGGCCGATTCTACCAGCATGTTCACATCATCCACATTCAAACCATAACGGCCTATTTCTTCTTTCTTTATCTCAATGTCCAGGTATTTGCCACCTGTAATTGGTTCTACATATAAGTCTTTAATCCCTTCTATTCCTTCCAGTTCTTTTTTCAGTTTTTGCGAAAAAGCATTGTTAGAATCCAGATTCTGGCCATACACTTTTAAACCTACGTCAGTTCGGATACCAGTTGTTAGCATGTTAATACGGTTGATGATGGGCTGTGTCCATCCATTTACAACCCCGGGTATTTGAAGTTTCGCATTCAATTCATTGACAATGTCCTCTTTCTTCTTTCCTTCCCGCCATTCAGCTTTGGGTTTCAGCAGCACAATAGTTTCAATCATGCTAATGGGCGAATTATCAGTAGCAGTATTGGCACGGCCTGCTTTTCCTAAAACACTGGCCACTTCCGGGACAGACTTGATTAGTTTGTCTTGAATCTGAAGAATCCTTTTAACTTCGGAATTCGATACATCTGGCAATGTTACAGGCATGAACAAAACAGACCCTTCGTCTAATGGAGGCATAAACTCTTTTCCCAAACTCATTACCAAAGGGATACTTATAACTAAGGCAACTATATTGATGGCAATAGTGGTTTTGCGCCATTCTAAACACCAGGTAATAATAGGTGTGTATACTCTTTCTAAAAATCTGTTAATGGGATTGCTGGACTCTGGCTTCAATTTGCCTTTCATAAAAAAGGAAATAAGAACAGGGGCAAGCGTTACGGCAAGGATAGCATCCACAAGAAGGATGAATGTCTTTGTCCACGCCAAAGGATGGAAAAGTTTTCCCTCCTGACCTGTGAGCATAAACACAGGCAGGAAAGAGGTGATAATAATTACCGTGGAAAAAAATATTCCCCGACCAACCTGCTTGCAGGATTGCTCAATGATTTGGAGACGGTTCGAGCTGTCAACCAATTGCAGGGAAAGATTTCGATGGCAGTTTTCGGCCATTACGATCCCGTTATCTACAATAACACCGATGGCAAGTGCAATGCCTGTTAAAGACATGATGTTGGACGAAATGCCAAACAGGTTCAGCAAAATAAAACTGGCTGCAATCGTGATGGGTATTTGTAAGATGATGCTCAAAGCACTTTTCCAGCTGAGCAAAAACAGAATAACGACTACAGAAACAGTAATAATTTCTTCCAGCAACGTATGGCGAATGGAATCAATAGCCTCCTGAATCAAGGTGCTTCTGTCATACGCAGCTTTAATTGTCACTCCGTCAGGAAGTCCTTTTTCAACCTCTTTGATTTTTACTTTTATGTCTTCTATTACTTTATTGGCATTCTCTCCGTAGCGCATTACTACGATTCCACCCACTACTTCCCCTTCTCCGTTATGATCAAAAATACCCAAGCGCAGATCTCCTCCCATTTGAATAGAGGCAATGTCTTTCAAACGCACAGGAATAGTATTGTTCATGGAGACAGGAATGTTTTCTACATCTTCAATCTTTTTAATGTAGCCAAGGCCACGAACGATATAGCCAACATCGTTCATTTCAAATTTTCGGCCACCTACATCATTGTTGTTGGATTTTACCGCCTTTAGCACATCCATCAAAGTCAGCTTGTAATAGGTCAGTTTGTGGGGATCAATGTTAATCTGGTATTGCTTTTGGAACCCTCCGAACGAGGCTACCTCACTCACACCTGGCACAGTTTGCAAGGCAAACTTGATGTACCAATCCTGCAAAGCCCTTTGTTCGCCAAGATCAACCCCCTTTGCATCCAGAGTGTACCAGAAAATATGGCCTACACCCGTGCCATCAGGGCCCAGAGTTGGCACTACATCTTGAGGCAACAATCTTTGAGCATAATTGAGCCTTTCAAGAACCCTTGTTCTGGCCCAATAAATATCCACATTATCTTCAAAAATGATATATACAAAACTCATCCCGAACATGGAAGTACCGCGCACATTCTTGATCTTAGGAATGCCTTGAAGGTTAGAAACCAGGGGATAAGTGACTTGGTCTTCAATTACCTGAGGGCTTCTGCCCATCCATTCTGTAAAAACAATTACCTGATTTTCAGATAAGTCAGGAATCGCGTCAATAGGATTATCTTTCACTGAGATAATACCCCATGCAAATATGCCAATGGCGATTATGAGCACAGTGAAGCGATTATGAAGAGAGAAGGAAATGAGTTTGTTAACCATAGCAGTAAATATGAGCCGATAGTTTTCACTACCGGCAGATAGAATTAGGAAGATTAATGTTGATGACCAGAATGGCCAGTCGCTGCTTTTTTGTTTTTCGCAGTTCCAGCTCTTTCATATTGGCAACATCCGGGAAGCTTATTATAAGCTGCGTCACTTGCTTTTACTTTTTCTGTATCATAACCGGCATCCGCTATGATTTTGTGGATTTCATCTACAGAGATCATATGAGGATCATACTCAACGGTGATCATTTTACTTTCCACATTCCAATCAGCTTTTTTAATATTGGTATTCTTTTTAAGAGCTGTTTCAATAGTCTTTTTACACATCGAGCAGTTGCCATACACCTTAAAAGTGGTGGTTTCTGTATGCATAGGTTTTGAAAAAGCATTTAAGAATGTTCCTATTAGAAGCAATGCTAAGACGGTTCGAATAAAGTTTTTCCTCGATTTCATGATGGTATACATTAGAATTTATGTTGGATTATTTATGTTGGATAGCTATTAATGAGTATGGCCACTATGGTCATCTTTCATTTTCATTTCCTTGCCTTGTTTTTTCATTTGAGCGCAATGGTAGGCACATGCAGCCTGAGCTTTGTAATTTTCATGTACAAGCAGAACTACATTTCCTTTATCGTCTTTTACTTCACATATTCCATTGGCAGGTGCTCCTATGGTAAAGTTTTTCCCATCGCCCGTACCTTCAAAATTGTAAACGAAGTTCCCATTCTTCTCAGCCTTGCCCATTTTCTTGCCAGTCTTTGAGTCTATCACGTTTCCGTCAGAATCGATATGTGCTATCATTACACCTTTGCCATCCTTGGCGCCCTCTTTTGTCATCATACCCAGATCCTTTCCATTTCCATCCATCAGTTTGCCGGATGCATCAATTTTCGGTGCTTTGTAGTTTTGGGCTACTGCAACATTCAAGGCCAGTATCACTCCCGATACAGCCACTAAGAGACTTTTCATTGTTTTCATTTTTAATTGTTTAAAGGTTATTATTTATTGAGAAATGCAAAGAGTACGGCACTAGTAAGGAGGGCAAGCCAAAACAACCTGCCTATCCATTTATTCTTAGGTGGAGTTTCATCCCCATTTTCACAGCATGCTTTCATTGTCAGTATTTAATCACGATCCCGTTGGGTTTAGTCCCTACGATAATTTCTTTAGTTTCCTTATGCATCATTACATCGGCTACGGACACTGAAGCAGCGCCTTGATTGGTAATATAAGCCGTCATACCATCCTGGCTGAAAGCAATTGCATGCGCTCCTGCACCAGTGTCAAATGCTCCGCCATGCGTGAACTTGCCCGCAGCTTTCGTCCACCAGTGTACCTTACCGTTATCAGGATCAGTTACCCATAGTTCACTCATACCGTTATTGTAAGCAGCAATGCCAGGCATAAAGCCGAGATCAATAGTTGTGTCTACCAACATCGATGCAGCTTTTATAACAGTTATAGACTTTCCTTCTTCATTGTCCACATACATATTACCATCAGCACCAGTCCAGGCACCTACAGGATCTTTTCCCACTTTAATTTGGCCCATAACAGCTTTGCTCCCAACTCCAATCACCGTAACCGTGTCAGATCCGCCGTTCGCAACAAACGCCATGGTGCCATCTGAAGAAAACGTGATTTCAGCAGGCATCATTTTCACATCAATCGTATTCTTTAAGGAATAACTGGTAGCATCATAAATCAGCACCGTACCCATGTCTTTCATTTGGGCAGTCCAGATTTCAGTTCCATTGGGAGAATAAATAGCATTATGGTTCATTACAGGTACGTCCACAAGCTTACTTATTGAACCGTTCACCGCATCTACAATAGCAAATTTGCCAGTCATGCCCGACACACCGCCAGTGTGGCCGCCACTCAGATCCATTCCTGGAACACCGATGGATAATTTTGTTTTATCAGGACTCAGTGATAAATGATGTGGCCAGCTAACGCCTGAAGCCATATTCATTCCACTATGTGAAGGATCTGCCATCTCACCTAGTTTGATGGTTTCCGTCACAGCGTTATCAGATAGACGAATGACTGAAATAGTGGTGCTCTGCCCATTTACAACATAGGCTGCTGGATAGTCAATTTTTACAGAAGTGCCATTATTCATGCTATTGTCTGGCATGTTCATGGTATTCGGCATCTGCATATTGTCCGATTTTTTACAAGAAGACAGGATGAGAGCGACAACAAAAGATGTCGCCAAAAGAAATGAAATTCTCATGGGTGTTAAGAAATAAAATGAAACAAAGGGAATAAATGTGCTTAAGAGCACGTCATAGCAACCCGGAATGGATCACTTACTAAACCAAAAAATGCTAAACTAAAAGACTGCTAAAAAGAATATACTTCGGCTCCTTAACCGCAATTGGAGGGGCATTGCCCTGAATCGAATGCTTGTTTAATTCGATAACGACAGGTTTCTTAAAATCAAAAGAAAATTCAGCTAAAGGAAGAGCTATGATGGATTGGGAAAAATCAAAATCTATGGTAGTGGTGTGAAAATCATTAGAGGCAATGGAGCTGGTCACATCCTTACAGCAAGGATGATTCTTTTCCATCGAGCCACATTTCCCGCAGCCCTTTTTATTTTTAAAGAACTCAAGCGAAATCAAGTCCCCTCCGCAGTAATGGGCACTGATAGTCAAGCGGCTGCTTACCATCAGGACAAGTGTCAAAAGCGATATGGAGATAATTCGTTTCACTGATACAAAATACGGCAATCAAATCTTAGAAGATGTTATAAGAAGAAGAGTATTTTTTACAAATTAATGGACTTTTCAACACCTA
>Ga0164241_10005240_pt1 | contig 12221 bp, 14 predicted proteins | sample OricomyardsoilBY_FD_108780 | JGI IMG/M metagenome (GOLD analysis project Ga0164241, IMG submission 108780) | Backyard soil microbial communities from Emeryville, California, USA - Original compost - Back yard soil (BY) | ecosystem: Environmental > Terrestrial > Soil > Unclassified | place: USA...
GACGCCGGCGCGGACCAGGTCGCGGTCCAGCTGGTCGCCGGGGAGCCGGGCGAGACCGTCGAGGGCGGCTTCGCGCGCCTCGCCGGGGAGCTGGCTCTCGGCTGAGCTGCCAGGCGCCCAGCCACCGGGACGCCGGCGGCCGGGCAGCAGGCGGTCGGCGGCCGGGCAGCGGGCGGTCGGCGGCTCGAGGGCAGGGAGCCGAGGCTCAGCGGCCGACGGCCTCGAGGTCCGCGAGCTCCTGCTCGCCGAGCCGGAGCGCGGCCCCCGCGACGTTCTCGCGCAGGTGCGCGACCCGCGAGGTCCCAGGGATCAGCAGGATGTTCGGGGACCGCTGCAGCAGCCACGCCAGCGCGACGGACATCGGCGTCGCTCCGAGTCGGGCCGCGACGTCCGACAGCGCCACCGACTGGAGCGGGGTGAAGCCGCCGAGCGGGAAGAACGGGACGTAGGCGATGCCGTCGGCCGCCAGCTCGTCGAGCAGGTCGTCGTCCTGGCGGTGAGCGAGGTTGTACATGTTCTGCACGCACACGATCGGAGCGATGCGCCGCGCCTCGGCGACCTGGGCGGGCGTGACGTTGCTCAGGCCGAGATGCCGGACGAGGCCCTGCTCCTTCAGCTCCACCAGCGCCTCGAACGCCTCACCGGCCGAACCTGGCTGGGGGCCGCTCGCGTCCCCCATCCGCAGGTTGACGAGCTCGAGGGTCTCGACGCCGAGCAGCTCGAGGTCTCCGAGCACCTGCGCGCGGAGGTCCTCGGGGCGGCGCGCGGTGGGCCAGCCGCCGTCGGCGTCACGCACGGCCCCGACCTTGGTCGCGATGAGGAGCGAGTCCGGGTAGGGATGGAGCGCCTCGCGGATCAGCTCGTTCGTGACCCGGGGACCGTACGCACCACTGGTATCGATGTGGTTAATGCCGAGCGCAAGCGCTTCGCGCAGCACCGCCACGGCCGCGCGTGGGTCGGCGGGCGGTCCCATGACCCACGGCCCGGACAGCTGCATCGCGCCGTACCCGAACCGGGAGACGGTCCGGTCGCCCAGCGTCCAGGTGCCGCCGGGAAGCGTGGTCTCGGAAACTGACGTCATCGAGGTGCCTTTCGTCGAAGCGGGGGGGCGTCTCGCGCTCACCACGACGATTCTTGGAGCGCAGCATCCCGATGGGAAGGAGGCACCTGAGAGTGCGTAACCACCCCGCGAGGGAGCAGACCATGGCGACCACGAGTGCAGCCGACAGACGAGCCCAGGCCACGAACCGGTACGACGGCGTTCCTCACGGAGCGCCCGAGCCGGCAGATGCTGGACCGGATCTCCTGCGGGTGGGCTGTCCTGGTGCTCTGCGCCGATGTCGCGCGGCCCGGGCGCCACTGTCGTCGCGACGTGGTCGTCAGACCGACGACGCGTGCCCCACGACGTCCCGCCACGAGTGCTGCGGCTCGAAGCCGAGCAGGCGACGCGCCTTGTCGATCGACAGGAGCGTCTCGGTGCCCTCGAGCGGCCGCCGGACCTCGACGTCCGGGAACTCCTCGGCGACCAGATCGGCGGAGTCCCGCTCCATCACGGTGTCCGCGTTCGCGACGACGAACGCCTCGAATCCCTTCAGCTCGCTCTCGACGGCGAGCCGCACGGCCTGGGCGCCGTCCCGCGCGTCGATGTAGCCCCAGAGGTTCCACCGGCGGCGGGCGGCGTCGTCCTGCCAGGACGGGAACTCGGCGTAGTCCGCGAGCGCCATGACGTTGGAGAACCGGAGGCCGATGATCGACAGCTCGGGGTCCCAGCGGGCGAAGTGGTGGGCCATCTCCTCCTCGACGGCCTTGCCGAGCGAGTACGTCGAGTTCGGGAGGACGCGGTACGCCTCGTCGACGGGGACGTAGGGCGGCGGGACGTCGAAGGGCAGCCCGAGGACGGTCTCGCTGGACGCCCACACGACCTTCTTCACGCGGGCGATCTTCGCGGCCTGGAAGACGTCGAACGTGGAGGGGACGTTGTTGTGGAACGTCGCGCCGCTGGTGCGGAGCCCGGGGGCCGGGATGGCGGCGAGGTGCACGACGGCGTCCACCCCGGAGTAACGGTCGTCGACGCCGGTGAGCAGCTCGACGACCTGTCCGAGGTCGGTGAGGTCGGCCCGCGTGAACTGGCCCGGCTGGTCGGGCGGGGGTGGCACCTGGTCGACCGTGACCACGTCGTACCCGTGCTCGGCGAGGTCGGTCACGACCGCCTGCCCGAGCTTGCCGCTGCTGCCCGTCACCACCACGCGTGCCATACCGCCAGGTTAGGCCGTGCGGAAGACGTCGGCGTTGCGCTCGCACCAGGAGGCGAAGGACCGCGGCGCCCGGCCGAGGATCTCCCGCACGCTGTCGGTGCGCAGGCCGGCCGTGTCGGAGCGCATGAGGCGGAGGCCTTCGACGAGGGCTTCTGCGAGGGCGGGCGGGGCGCCGTCGGGGTAGCGGAATCGCACCGCCTCCTCGGGCGTCCGCACCTCGCGGACCTCGATCTCGATACCTGTCGCGGCGGCGAGCACGGCGGCCTGCTCGGCGACGGTGAGCGGGTGGTCGCCGGTCAGGACGGGGGCGTGGTCGAGCCGCCCCGGGTCGTCGAGGGCCGCCACGGCCACCGCGGCGATGTCGTAGGGGTCGATCAGGGCGGCCCGCCCGGGGCCGACGGGGTCGAGCACGTAGCCGCCCGCCCGGAGCGTGGGCAGCCAGTCCAGCGTGTTGGTCATGAACCCGCACGGCCGCAGGAACGTCGCGACCAGGCCGGACGCGCGCACCAGCTCCTCCCGTTCGCTGTGCCATCGGCCCATCGCGGGCAGGGGACGCGCGGCGACGGCGTAGCTCGACAGGTAGACGACGTGCCGGACGCCGGCGGCACTGGCGGCCTCCAGCGCGTTGACGGCGGGCTGGTGCGCGATCCCGGGGACGAGCAGGAACAGCCGGTCGGCCCCCTGGAAGGCGGCGACGAGGGACGCCGGGTCGTCGAGGTCGCCCACGGCCGCCTCGATCCCCGGGGGCAGTCCGGCAGCCCGCCCCGGAGAGCGGACCAGGGCGCGCGCGGGCTCTCCTCGAGCGGCGAGGATGCGGACGAGCTCGCGTCCGACGTGGCCGGTCGCACCGGTGATCAGTATCATCGGACCTCCATCGTTAACGGGTGAACGAATCGAACGTTAACCCGTTAACGATCTAGCGTCAACGCCCACGACGAAGGAGTGCTGCTCCGTGCCCGAGCTGCTCGACCTGTACGGCAAGACCACCAAGGCGGTGCAGGCCGCCACCGACGCCGCGCTCCGTCGACAGGGGCTGCGCCTCGGGCAGGACCACCTCCTCGCCGAGCTGTGGCGCGCCGACGGCCGCACCCCGGGAGAGATCGCAGGCGCCGTCGGCGTCACCACCCCCGCCGTGACGAAGACGGCGTCCGTCCTCGAGAACGCCGGGCTGCTCGTCCGGCGGCCCGACTCCCGGGACGGGAGGCTCGTCCGCCTGTGGCTCACCGACGCCGGACGCGCCCTGCAGGGCCCCGTCGAGGGCGAGCGTCAGGGGCTCGACGACGCCCTGACCGCCTCGCTCACCGCGGAGGAGCGCGAGGTGCTGCTGAAGGCGCTCAGCACCCTGCGCCGCGTCGCGACGGACCTCCTCAGCCTCGAGCCGAAGGACAGGTAGGCCGCCTGGGCGGCCGGCGTCCCGCGACCCGCAACCCGCAACCCGCAACCCGCCCCAGGGTCAGCGGCCCGGCGCCGCTCCCCCGCGCCGGACGACGTCACGCAGGGCGGGCTCGAGCTCCGGGTGGCGGAACCGCCAGCCGAGACCCGCGAGCACGTCGGACGTGCAGTGGCGTCCGGTGAGGCCGAGCGCGGGGTCGCTGCGCAGCAGCCACGACCCCAGCCGGGCGACGGGCGCCGGTGTCGGGAGCCCGACCCGGCGGCCCGTGACCGCCCGCAGCGTCGCCATCAGCTCGGCGTTGCGCACGGGGGCAGGAGCGGACGCGACGAGCACCCCGTCCCGCAGTGCCGGGTCGCCGGGGTCCCCGAGGCCGAGCGCGCCGCGGACGAGCGCGAGCCAGTCGTCGACGTGGATCCAGCTCACCCACTGCCGCCCCGAGCCGACCTTCCCGCCCAGCCCGAACCGCGTGAGCAGCTCGAGCCGCCCGACGACCGGCGACCCCGGCTGGAGCACGAGCGACGTCCGGAGCGTCGTGACACGCTCCGCGTGCGCCCCGGCGACAGCCTCCTCCCACGGTCGCGCGACGCCCGTCATCTGCGGGAGCCCCGGGTCCGGGAGCGGGGTCGCCTCGGTGATGCGCTGCTCGCCGCCGTCGGACCAGATCGCCGTGGTCGACATCTGCACCCAGCGAGCCACCGGGCGGCGGGCCGCGCGGCTCGCGGCGACGAGCGCCCGCGTCGCGTCGACGCGCGAGGACCGCAGACTCGCGACGTTCGCGTCCGTCGGCCGGACGTCCACCAGACGCCCCGCGAGGTTCACGACGGACACGGGCCCCGCGCCGTCGTCGGGCGCGTCGAAGAGAGCGGCCCACGGCCCCACGCTGCGGCCGTCCCACGCCTCCTGGCGCACGGCCCACGCCCGGTCCGGCCGGCGGGTCAGGACGACGACGTCCGCGCCCCGCGCCTCGAGATCCGCCACGAGCGCCCGACCGAGGCTGCCGGAGCCCCCGGCGACGATGACACGAGACACGGGTTCAGCGTAGGTGTCGATCCGGAGCGATCTCGTTCGTAGGGTCGGTGAGAGCCGGACCTGCCGGCTCCGGAGCCAAGGAGACAGCCATGAAGCAGTACTTCCTCGCCGTGAACGGCGTCCAGGGCGAGCCGACGCCGCCCGACGACACGATCCAGCAGATGTACAAGGCCGTCGAAGCGTTCAACACCGAGCTTCAGGAAGCGGGCGCGTGGGTGTTCGCGGGCGGCCTCTTCCCGCCCGACGTCGCGACCACCGTCCGCCCGCAGGGCGACGACGTCCTCGTCACCGACGGCCCGTTCGCCGAGACCAAGGAGTACCTCGGCGGGTTCTGGGTCATCAAGGCCGACGACCTCGACGCGGCCCTCGCGTGGGCCAAGAAGGGCGCGATCGCGTGCGGCGGCGCGGTCGAGGTGCGGCCGTTCCAGGACGAGCCCGAGGCGTGACCCCACCGGACCCGAGCCCGGGGGCGTCCGCCGTCGCGGACGTCTTCCGGGCCGAGTACGGGGCGTGCGTGGCGACCCTCGTCCGTGCGTTCCGCGACATCACGCTCGCCGAGGAGGCCGTCCAGGAGGCGTTCGTCGTCGCGGTCGCGCGCTGGCCCGCCGACGGGGTGCCCCCCAACCCGGGCGCGTGGATCACCACGACCGCCCGCCGCAAGGCGCTCGACGTCGTCCGCCGCGAGTCCACCCGCTCCGCGCGCTATGCGCAGGCCGCACTCGTGCACGGGGCGGCGTCGGGGGTCACCGACGACGAGGGCACCCTCGGCGGGGAGGACGACGAGCGCGAGGAGGGCCCGGTGCGCGACGACCGCCTGCGGCTGATCTTCACCTGCTGCCACCCGGCCCTGAACCGGGCGGCGCAGGTCGCGCTCACGCTGCGCCTGCTCGGTGGCCTCGAGACCGGGGAGATCGCGCGCGCGTTCCTCGTCCCCGAGCCCACGATGGCCCAGCGGCTCGTGCGCGCGAAGCGCAAGATCAAGGACGCGGGGATCCCCTACCGCGTGCCGTCGGACGCGGACCTGCCCGACCGGCTGCGGTCCGTCCTCGACGTCGTCTACCTGGTGTTCAACGAGGGATACACCGGGTCAGCGGGGCCCGAGCTCGTCCGCGACGACCTGTGCGCCGAGGCGATCCGGCTCGCGCGGCTCCTCGTCGAGCTCATGCCCGACGAGCCCGAGGCCGCCGGCCTGCTCGCGCTGCTCCTGCTCACCGACGCGCGCCGCCCCGCGCGCACCGACGACGACGGCGACCTCGTGCTGCTCGCCGACCAGGACCGGTCGCGGTGGGACCCGGCCCGGATCGCCGAAGGCCAGCGGATCGTCCGCGAGCTCCTGCGCCGCGCGCGCCTGACCGGGCGCAGGCCCGGGCCGTACCAGGTCCAGGCCGCCATCGCCGCCGTGCACGACGACGCCGCCACCGCCGACGCGACCGACTGGCGGCAGGTCGTCGCCCTCTACGACCAGCTCCTCGTCGTCGCGCCGACGCCCGTCGTCGCGCTCAACCGGGCCGTGGCGCTCGCGGAGCTCACCGGGCCGGGGTCCGCGCTCGACGTCATCGACGCGCTCCGGCTCGACGCGTACGCGCCGTGGCACGTCGCGCGCGCCGACCTGCTGCGGAGGTCCGGGCGGCCCGAGGAGGCCCGCGCCGCCTACGACGCCGCAGCAGCGCTCACCCAGAACGCCGTCGAGCGGCGGTTCCTCGAGCGTCGCCGCGACGCGCTCGCGTGAGCTGTCAGGCGCCGACGGTCGTCAGCACGGCTGCCGCGAACGCGTCGACGGCCTCGGGCGTGATGTCCCATGCGCACATCCAGCGCACCTCGACGAGCCTGTCGTCGCGGTGGTCGTCCCAGTCGTAGAACCTCCAGCGCTCGCGGAGGTGCTCGGCGGCGTGGCGCGGGAGGGCGGCGAAGACCGCGTTCGAGTCGGTGGGTCGCGTGAGGACGAGCCGCGAGGCGTCGACCGAGCCTTCCTCGAGCGCCGCCCGAAGCCGCGACGCCATGCCGTTCGCGTGCTCCGCGGACCGCCGCCACAGCTCCGACCCGTAGAGCGCGACGAGCTGCGCCGACACGAACCGCAGCTTCGACCCGAGCTGCATCGTCATCTTGCGGACGTACTCGACGCCGTCCACCGCGGACGGGTCCAGGACGACGACGGCCTCGCCGAGCACGATCCCGTTCTTCGTCCCGCCGAGCGAGACCACGTCCACGCCGACGGCCGTCGTGAGCTCGCCCAGCCCGACGCCCAGGTGGGCCGCCGCGTTCGCGAGGCGCGCGCCGTCGAGGTGCACGCGCATCCCGAGGCCGTGCGCGTGCTCGACCAGCGCGCGGAGCTCGTCGACACCGTAGACCGTCCCCAGCTCGGTGGCCTGCGACACGGACACGACGAGCGGCTGCGCGCGGTGCGGGTCGCCCCAGCCCCACGCCTCGCGGTCGAGGAGCTCGGGGGTGAGGCGGCCGTCCGGCGTCGGGACGGTGAGGAGCTTGATGCCCGCGACGCGCTCCGGGGCGGCGTTCTCGTCGGTCACGATGTGCGCGGTCGACGGGGTCACGACCGCGCCCCACCGGGGCAGCATCGACGCCAGCGACACGACGTTCGCGCCCGTCCCGTTGAACACCGGGTACGCGACCGCCTGCTCGCCGAAGTGGCCGCGGACGACGTCCTGGAGCTGCTCCGTCCACGGGTCGGCCCCGTACGACACGGTGTGGCCTCGGTTCGCCGCGACCATCGCCTCGAGAACCTCGGGGTGGGCACCGGCGTAGTTGTCCGACGCGAACGAGACGTCGGGCAGGGGCGAGGGCTCGGGAGTGCGGTCGAACGGGAGAGTCACGCCTCCATTCTCGCCGCCGCGCCGCCCGCCCGGCTCCGGCGCGACGATGGAGCACATGAGCGACGCGTCGACGACCTTCCGGGCCCTGCACGACGGACCGGGTGTGCTCCTGCTGCCCAACGCGTGGGACGTGGGTTCCGCGCTCGCGTTCGTGGCGGCCGGCTTCCCGGCGGTCGCCACGACGAGCTTCGGGGTCGGCGCGGTCGGCGGCCACCCCGACGGGCGCGGCGCGAGCCGCGACGCCACGGCGGACCTCGTGGCGCGCCTGCGCCGGCTCGCCGTCCCGCTCTCCGTGGACGTCGAGGACGGGTACTCCTCGGACCCCGGCGAGGTCGCGGCGTTCGTCGCCTCGCTGGGCGTGGCCGGCGTGAACCTCGAGGACAGCGCGGACGGAGCGCTCGCCGACCCCGGCGTGCTCGCCGCGAAGGTGGCGGCGGTCAAGGCGGCCGCACCGGACGTGTTCGTGAACGCGCGCGTCGACACCTACTGGCTGGGGCAGTCGGCGACCGTGGAAGCGACCCTCGCCCGCGCCCGGCGCTACGTCGAGGCCGGGGCCGACGGCGTCTTCGTCCCGGGGCTCGGCGACCCCGGCGACGTCAGCGCGGTCACCGGGGCGCTCGACGTCCCGGTCAACATCCTCCCCGTCCCCGGTCGAACCGTGGCCGAGCTCGGGGAGCTGGGGGTGCGGCGTGTCAGCACCGGTTCGCTGCCCTACCGCGCGGCCATCGACGCCGGGGTTTCGGCGGCCGTCGGGCTGCGGGACGGCGAGCCGCCGGTGCCCGCGACGCCGTACCCCGTCGCGCAGGCGCGCCTCGCGGCGTTCGAGGACGGCCGGGTCGAAAGCGACGGCTGACGCCGGCCGGTCGGGCCAGTCGGGCGGGTGCCGGCGAGCGGCTACCGTCGACCGCATGCGCGTGCTCGTGATCGGTGCCGGTGTGGCCGGCGCGTCCGTGGCCTGGTCCCTCGCCCGCCGGGGGGCGGAGGTGGTCGTCGTCGACCGGCTGCACGACGGCGCCGCGACGCTCGCGGGCGCGGGCATCGTCCGGGCGTCGCTGGGCATCACGGAGCCGGGCTTCGTCGAGGCGTACGCCGCGGCGGTCCGCCACTACCCGGCCGCGATGCGGGATCTCGGCGACGCCCTCGGCGTGGACGTGGGCGAGGAGGTCGGGTACCGCGTCGTCGGGGGGCTGTGGCTCTCGCGGGACGACGCGGCGCTCGCGGACGTCGAGGCCCGGCTCCGCGCCCTCGACGCCGAGCAGGTGGGCACGGTCTCGCGCCTCGACCCCGCCCAGGCCCGCGAGGCGTTCCCCGCCGCCGCGCCCGACCTCGCGGCCGTCCACGTGAGCCAGGCGGCGCGGGTCGACGGGCGCCGTCTGCGGCTCGCGCTCCTCGCGGCCGCCCGCGCGCACGGCGCCACCACCCACGGCGACGACGCCCGCCTCTCCCCCGACGGCACCGCCGTGGAGCTCGGGTCGGGCGGCCGGGTGGGGGCCGACCACGTCGTCGTCGCGGCCGGGACGTGGACCCCGGACGTCCTCGCGCCCCGCGGCCTCACCGTGCCGGTCGCGCCGCAGCGCGGGCAGATCAGCCACCTCGGCCTCCCAGGCACCGGCACCTCGCGCTGGGCCGTCGCGACCGCGGTCGGCTCGTCCCACTACCTGCTCGCGTTCGACGACTCGCGCGTCGTCGTCGGGGCCACCCGGGAGCGCGACGCCGGGACGGACTACCGCGTGACCGCCGCCGGGCAGGCCGAGGTGCTGCGCGAGGCCCTGGCCGTCGCGCCCGGCCTCGCCGACGCGACCCTCCTCGAGACCCGCGTCGGCTTCCGCCCGACGAGCCAGGACGGCGTGCCGATCGTCGGACGGCTCGCCGACGACGTCACCGTCGTCACGGGGTACGGCGCGTCGGGGCTGACCCTCGGCCCGTACGTCGGGGAGCGCGTCGCGGACGACGTCCTCGGGATCACCACAGCCGAGCACGCGCAGCCCCGTCCGGCGCTCACGGCGTTCGACCCCGCGCGCTTCGCCGGGCCGCGATGAGCGCCCTGACGGTCCCGGAGTCGTTTCGCGCGATGCCGCGCTGGTGGCACGACGACGCCGGCCGCACCTGGCTCGACACCCTCCCCGCGCTCGTGGAGGAGCACTGCGGGACGTGGGGCCTCGTCGTCGACGGCGAGCCGTGGCACGGCTCGAACGCGCTCGTGGTGCCGGTCCGCCGCGACGGCGAGCCGCTCGCGCTCCGCCTCGCTCCCCCGGGCGACGACGTCGCGCAGGAGGTCCGCGCGCTGCGGCTGTGGGCCGGGCGCGGCACCGTGCGGCTCGTCGACGCCGACCTCGGGGCCCGGGCCACGCTCCTCGAGCGCCTCGAAGGGAGCCGCACGCTCCAGGACGAGCCCCTCGACGTCGCGCTCCCGGTGCTCGGCGCGCTCATGCGCACCCTCGCCGTGCCCGTGCCCGACGACGTCCCCTCCACCTCCGAAGTGGCCGCCGGTCTGCGGGACTCGCTCGAGGCCGGGTGGCGCGCCGTCGGGCAGCCGACGCCGCGGCGGCAGCTCGACCACGTGCTCGCGTGCGCGGCCGAGCGCGCCGGGGCACCCGCGGGAGACCGGGCCGTGAACGGCGACCTGCACGTCGGACAGGTGCTCGCCGCCGAGCGCGCGCCGTGGCTCGTCGTCGACCCGGTGCTGCTGCGCGGCGACCGCGAGCACGACCTCGGCCGGGTGCTGTGGTCCCGCCTCGACGAGCTCCCCGACGACGCGGCCGTGCGGCACGCGTTCCGGACCGTCGTCGACGCCGCCGAGGTTCCCGCCGAGCGAGCGGCGAGCTGGGTCGTGCTGCGCTCGATGTCCTACCTCGTCTGGGGCCTCGAGCGTGGGCTCACGATCGACCCGCCCCGGTGCCGAAGGCTCCTGGACCTCTTCTGCGGGTGACCAGGCCCACCGAGGTGACGGGACCCGACGTCGGTGCCCCGTCGTACGGTGCAGCGATGAGCAGAGCGGACTTCGACTTCCTCCTCGGGACCTGGCAGGTCCAGCACGAACGCCTCACCGACGCGTTCGACCCCACCTGCACCACGTGGTCGCGGTTCGAGACCGTGGCCGACGTCCACCCCATCCTCGACGGTCTCGGCACCGCCGACCAGACGACCGGCGTCCTCCCGGACGGCAGCCGGTTCACGGGGTTCTCGCTGCGCCTCTACGCACCCGAGACGGACGACTGGGGCATCTGGTGGGCGTCGACCGGCCGCCCCGGCGTCCTCGACGACCCGGTGCGCGGCCGCTTCGAGGACGGGGTCGGCACGTTCGTCGGGGACGCGGACCATGACGGGGACCGCTATCTCGCCCGCTTCCGCTGGACGGACTCCGACACCGAACATCCCGTCTGGGCGCAGGACTTCTCGTTCGACGACGGTCTCACCTGGGCGCCCGTCAACTGGCGGATGGTGCACACGCGCCGCGCAGCGACCGCCTGACCGGCGCGCGCCGTCAGACGCCGGCCTTGTCGAGGACCTCGAGGAACGCCTTCATCCACGGCCCGTTGTCGGGCCAGGCGCGCCCGGACACGAGGTTGCCGTCGACGACGTCGCCCCCGTCCTGGAACCTCCCGCCGGCGGTCTCGACGTCGACGGCGAGCTGCGGGTACGCGGACGTCGTCCGGCCCTGGAGCACGCCGGCCGCGGCGAGCAGCAGCGGGCCGTGGCACAGCGCGGCGACGGGGGCGTCCCGGTCGAAGAACGCCTTGACGAGGCGCTTCGCGTCGGCGTCGTTGCGGATGTACTCGGGCGCGCGGCCGCCCGGCACGACGACGGCCACGTAGTCGTCCGGGTTCACGTCCCGGAACGCGACGTCCGCAGGCCACGTGTGCCCGAGCTTCTCGGTGTAGGTGTCGAACGTGTCGACGAAGTCGTGGACGACGAACTGCAGCTTCTTCTTCTCGGGAGCCGCGATGACCACCTCGTAGCCGGCCTCCTGGAGCCGGGCGTAGGGGTACATCACCTCGAGCGTCTCCGCCGCGTCGCCGGTGAGGATGAGGATCTTGGCCATGGCGCACCTCGCTGTGCTGGGGAACCGACGAGTCCAGGGTGCCGCGGATGACCTCGCCCGGCGACCCGGGCCGAGGCTGCGCCTGGCCCCCGGACGTCCTGACATCCTTCTTCCCATGACGACGGAGACCTCGTACGAACGTGACCTCTTGCTGGGACGGCTGACGGGACAGCGTCGACACGTCCTCGACCAGGTCGCGGGGCTCAGCGAGGCCCAGCTGCGCCGGCCGGTCCTGCCCTCCGGATGGTCGTGCCTCGGCCTCCTGCGCCACCTCACGCTCTCCGACGAGCGGTACTGGTTCGGGGTCGTGATGGCCGGCGAGCCCCTGGACTTCTGGCCCGAGGGCGCCAACGGCGACTGGCGCGTCGACGACGACGAGCCCGCCGCCTCGGTCGTCGGGGCCTACCGCGACGCCGTCGAGCGCTCGGACGCGATCATCGCCGGCCTGTCGCTCGACTCGCCGCCCGCCCGGCACGAGGACTGGTGGGCGGAGGCGCGGCAGACCTTCCCGGACCTGCGCACGGTCCTGGTGCACGTCCTCGTCGAGACCGCCACGCACGCCGGGCACCTCGACGCGGTGCGCGAGCTCCTCGACGGCACGCTGTACCTCGAGATCTGAGACCCGTGGGCACGGCGGATCAGTGGGCTTCGTCCCCGTAGACGGCGCCGATCCC
>Ga0164241_10005241_pt1 | contig 12219 bp, 12 predicted proteins | sample OricomyardsoilBY_FD_108780 | JGI IMG/M metagenome (GOLD analysis project Ga0164241, IMG submission 108780) | Backyard soil microbial communities from Emeryville, California, USA - Original compost - Back yard soil (BY) | ecosystem: Environmental > Terrestrial > Soil > Unclassified | place: USA...
CCCGGGCCTCGATCTCGCGTTTGGCGTTTTCCCACGCACGCTTGCCGCGCCAGTCCTCCTCGGTGTAAAAAACGGCGGCCAGCGTGGCCAGCGCGGCCAGCGCAATGAGCGTCCAGCCCAAAATCCGCCGGCCGCGTTTGGTTTCGGGCGTTTTATTTTTCATATCAATTACATTTGGGTGGCAGGCACGGGTTCAAGCCGCCACTCCTGCGTCCAGCACCATGAATTTATATCGTGGCCGTTTCGGAGATTTCAGTTCGCGGTTTCGGCAGGAACAGTTTCCGCTGTTCCGCCGCCACCGGCCATGAACGCTCAGCCAGCAGTTCGTTCAACAACTTCCGTTGATCCCGGAATGACGCCATTTCCGAGGCGGACTGTGGCCGGGTAATCATGCTTGGTGAAGGGCTTCGTTGTGAAAGATTGACCATGAGTATCACCACCCAAACCGCCGCCAATCCGGCCCAAATCCGGCGGCGCGGCCAGATGACATCCCGCCACCAAGTTTGGAAAGCCGTGAGCGAAGCCGGCCGATTGGCCATCGCCGGCTCGCCCGCCGCCAAAACCGCCTTCGCCCAGCGGGCTTGGGCGGCCGGTCCGGGAGAAATGTCCCTTGAATTTCCTGACCAGTTTGCGAGCGGCAATCTCACGGCTTCGATTTCTTCGGCGTAGCTTCGGCAATCCACACACGCGGCGAGGTGGCGGGCAAGCCGCTCCGCCTCTGGTTCCGCCAGCAGATTGACGGCCCGAAGGCAAACATCCCGGCGATGCCGTCCGCATGGATTAAAAAACCGTTTCATGTTTGTTTATCCCCTTTCAGATCGAGAAGGTTCATTTTCATTTTGCGTAATTTTTCCAAGGCATGATGCAGCCGGGACTTCACCGTGCCGACCGAACAGCCGAGCACGACCGCCATGTCCGGCAGCGTCGCATCTTCAAAAAAGCGCAGCCGGATGACCCGGCGATGTTTTTCCGGCAACAGCCCAAGACATTGGCGCAAGCGGATTCCCGCTTCATTTTGCGACAACGCTTCTGATGGCGAAAGCTCCGGCGAAGGAAGGTTCTCCTGCCGCTCGTGAAGATGATCCGCTTCAAAAACCGGCAGCCACGCCAGCGGCAACGGACGGAAACGCGCCCGGCGGACGGCTTTCCGGTGGCGGTGCAGAAGAATGGCATAAAGCCAGGTTGAAAAACGGCAGGTTTGATCGTAACGCGACAGGCTCTTCCACGCCTCGACCAAGGTTTCCGAAACCAGGTCTTCCGCCGCGCCCAAATCGCCGGCCAGCGCGACCGCCTGCCGCAGCAGACGGCCTTGCAACGGCTCGGTTAAAAGGCAGAACGCCGCCGCCTCGCCGGCGCGGGCGCGGGAGAGAAGTTCCCCGCCGGCGGACAGCCCAGGCGAATCTTCCGTGATGACCATGCAAGAGTTAATCCCCGCCGCCGGCAAAAAGGTTCAATCATTTTTTGAACTAAAGCGTTTCAGATAAAACTGTGGCCGGAAACACTCAACATTCAACGCCGAACATTGAAGTGACTTTGCTTTGTAGAAACCATCCCATTAACACCGCGTTTCAACGCGGTGAGAGATCATGCCACCGCGCGGAAAAACCGTTTGAAACGGTTTTCCCGGCTGCCGCCGCCGGTCACACCCCGCTAAAGCAGGGTGTTAATGAAAGCTTTCCACAAAGCACATGGAACCTTCAATGCTCAGCATCTAAGCGGCTTCACACGGCGGCGCATTGGGTGTTCGGCGTTGAAGGTTCAATGTTGAATGTTTCCCATTTCACTTCGCCGGATACTGCCAAACCCAATCGCCTTCGAGGGGTTTGACCATGCCGTTTTGTCCCAAAACCACTTGTCCGCCGTCATCTTTTTCATTCCAGCCGACGGAATATAAAATAAATTGTCCGTCGTCCGTGCGACGATAATGCAACGGCTGGCCGTTGATGATGTCGTGCGGAATTTTTTCGATGAATTGCGGCGCGAGCGCGTCGAGTGATTCAGGATATTCGCTGTGCGCCAAGTGATAACGCTCCAGCGCGCAGGCGACGCGCGCCAGATCAATGCTGGATTGAATCCTGGCAAATTTTTCCACCGCCCGGCCAATGGCTGGAAACACCATCAGCGCCTGAACTTTGTAAGGCGAATAATGTTTGAGTTCCGCTTGAACCGATTTTTCCGCGCGTTGCAGAGCTACCGGTGAAACGACGCGCGCGTGGACGTCCACAAGCGGCAAAATCCATTGCTGGTGCATCCGGGCGAAGGTCAGTTCATTTTGATAAAAATACGCGCTCGGCATCGCCGTAAGTTTGTTGGTCATCAAGCAGCCGTTGTCCAGTCGCGAAATAATTTCCCGTGTGCGCCGCTGATTTTCCAGCGATGCAATCGCAAAGGCCCGCTCGCCGCGCATGGCAAATTCGTAATCCGTCAGAAAATCCAGTTTTCCTAATTCCGCCTCCAGCGCGACGAGTTGCTCATCCGACCAGTCATGTTTCGCCAAGCCTTCCCAAATCGGCTGCAGGTCAATGGCCACAATGGCAATTCGCACCAGATGCGAAATCAAAAAAGGCGACGTGCGCAGGGAATGGTTCAGATACAACAGCAGTTTCACATCGTCCAACGCCTTGGCACTTTGACCGTCAGCCAGTTCGGCGGTGGCACGCAATCGCAGCAGTTGTGTGCAGCGTTTAATATCCGCCAGCACAGGCAACAAGGTGGACGCGGAATTGAACCCGTCTTCATAATTCAACGGAACATTCGCGTAAGGCCGCCGGCTCGCTTGCCGCAATTCTTCAACTGCCGAATCAAATTTGCTCAAGGCGAACAATACATCTTTCGCCGGCGTTTGCGGTTCCGGCGTGGTAGGAAACTCGTTCGCCAATTTTTTATCGGCCGGATTACGATAAGCTTCCTGCCACATTTTCAAATCCGTCAGCCTCGTCCGACCTTCGCCGCCCAAATAACCCGTTTCACTGTCCGGCAAATCTTTGAATGACGGAAAATTTGGGCTGGCATCGGAATGATAAGGATTCATCACGATTTTATCATTCAGCATGTTGGTCCAAATCGGCGCGCAGAAAAAATTCTCATCGTCCGGCACGGGCGGCGGAACGAATTTATGCCAGTCCAAAACTTCACCTTGGGCCGCCAGTTCGCGCTGATAATTGTCCCACGCGCGTTTGCCGCGCCAGTCTTCCTCGGCGTAAAAAACGGCGATAAGCGTGGCGAGAATCGCCAGCGCGATTAAAATCCGGCGCAAAATCCGCCAGCCCGGTTTGGTTTTAGGAGTTTCATTCATAAATTTTCCATGGGTCAGGTTTGGCGGCCGCCCAAAAAGCGCCAGAGGACTGGCGCACTCCAGGACGCTGCCGCGTTCGTCGCGCGTTCAAATCCGCGCGCCAGCGTTTTGGAATGCGGCGGCCCCTCGCCGCTTTTTTCCAAGGCCGCCGATTATCACACCACCACCGTTTCCACGATTTGCGTGCGCGGCCTGGGCGAAAAAAGTTTTGGCCGCTCGATGTCCAGTGGCAATGAACGGTCGGCCAGCAGTTCGTTCAACAATTTCTGCTGTTCCTTGAACGACATTATTTCCGACGGGAACGCTTTGACCATGCCCGCCGGCGCCGGATCGCGCTGCGAAACATTGGCCGCAAAGATTAAAATCCAGATCGCGGCCAGCCCCGCCCAAATCTGGCGGCTGGGAAAAATCAATTCGCGCCAAAAAACTTTTGAACCATCAAGGCACGAAGACACAAGGCCGGCCGCCCGGCTTTGAGACTTTGTGACTTGGTGGTTCAATTCTTCCGTGACAACGGCACGGCGGATGGCCTCCAGCTTCGGTCCGGCGGCGCGGTGCCGCGCCAATAAAATTTCACGCGGTGTTTTCATTTTGCTTTTTCATTTTTGTTCCAGCAATTTTCTAAGCGCGCGTTTGGCGTAGTGCAATCGTGATTTCACCGTGCCCAGTTGTGTTTCCGTGATGCGCGCGATTTCTTCGAGCGAAAAATCCTCGATAAAATGCAGCAGCAAAACCGAGCGCTGCGGCAAGGGCAGCTGATCCAATAAATTCATAAATTCCATTTCCTGTTCGCGCCGCATGAGCAGGTCATCCGGGCTGTCTCCAAAGTCATCAGGCGTTTCGGGAATTTCATCGAACAAAATTTCGTGCCCGCCTTTTTTGCGCCAGCGCTGGACGCATTTTTGATGCGCGATGCCGAACAGCCAGCTTCCGAATTTTTCGTCCCCGCGCAGACCGCCGAGGTGTTTGACGGCGGCGATGAAGGTTTCCTGCACGAGATCAAGGCTCGCCTGCTCGTGGCGCGTGAGTTCAAAAACATAAACATAAAGCGGCAGTTGATAGCGCCGGAAGAGCGCGTCCCAAGCCGCCGGTTCTCCGGTGCGGGCTTGCGCGACGGGCAGATGTTCGTTGTCGGCCACTTCCGGCATTTTCATCAAGAGGAATGCGCGAGGCGAGCCAAGGTTCAATCGTATTTCAATAATATCCAAGGTTGCCAAGTGGACGGCAAACCCGCTAAATGAAAGGAATGTCAACAGTTGCCGAACAACTCCGCGCCGGTCGCGAGGCCAAAAAGCTGACGGTGGAACAGGTTGCCGAGGCGACCAAAATCCGCACCGACCACATTCGCGCGCTCGAAGAGGGAAATTTCAACGTCTTTTCCGCGCCGATCTACATCCGCGGCTCCGTGAAGAATTACAGCGCCCTGCTCAAGCTGGACACGCCCGCCCTGCTCGCCGCGCTGGACGCGGAGCTGGACCGGACGGAAAAATACAGCGAGCCGCCGCCGCTCGGCGACGCGAAGGAAACTTTCATAGACGACCTGACCCTGCTGCTGGCCAAGGTGAACTGGAAGGTGGGTTTTGCCGGCCTCGCCATCATCGGCCTCGCGTTGATCATCGGCCTGTCGGTCTGGGCCTTGCATCATCGGCAAAAAAACAATCCGGCCAAAAATCTGCCGCCCGCCGTTTATCAGCCCGCGCATAATGGTGACACCCTGCCGCTGCCGAAAAAATGAGGCCGGAATCACGCTCCGTTTCTTCCAACGGGCAAGCTGAAGCTTGAACTCCGGTTTGCAGACCCGCCCGCCCGTGTTTCACCTTACATGTCGTCGAGATACAGCGCGCGGTTGCGCCAGAGATAGATCGCGCCGGACATCACCGTCAGCACAATCGTGACCCACAGCATGATTTCCGCGAACAGCGGCGTCCACGAAACGAAAATATTTTTCAGCGCCGCCGGCCATTCCTGGCAGGCGTCCACCACCAGCAGGGCGATGATCGCGACGATCTGCGAAATGGTCTTGTGCTTGCCATAACGCTCCGCCGCCAGCACGACATTTTTGGAGGCGGCCAGCAGGCGCAGCCCGGTGATCGCCAGCTCGCGTGACACGATGATGACCACCATCCACGCGCCGAGCTTCACCGGCGCGTCCGGGCGCAGATGCGTGCTTTCCACGAACGCGATGAACGCCGAGCACGTCATGATCTTGTCCGCCAGCGGATCCATGAGGATGCCAAAGTTCGTGATCAAATTCCGCGCCCGGGCGATGCGGCCATCGAGAAAATCCGTGATGCCCGCGAGGCAAAAAAACACCAGCGCCAGCGTGTAGCGAAAAGGAACGGGCGCCGGCCAGAACAGCACCCAGAGAAAAACCACCGTCAGCACAAAACGCGAGGCGGTGAGTTTGTTGGGCAGGTTCATTTGAAATCGTCCTCGTCCTCGTTCTCATCCCTCGTCCTCGGAACCATTCGATTGCGAGAACGAGGACGACGACGAGGAGGAGATAATTTTACGCGCCGAATTTGTCGAACATCCGCGCGTTCGCCTGCATGAGGCGGATGAGAAATTTCGCCGGAAAGATGCCGAGCGAGCCGATGTTCGCGCCGGTTTCGGTGAAACGATCCAGCTTGTCCGAGCCGCTGCTCGCCGAATGCAGCAGCACCGGCTGCGGATGCCACGAATGCCCCTTCAGCGCGCACGGCGTCGAGTGGTCGCCGGTGATGGCCAGCACGTCGGGCTTCTTCTTCAACAGGATCGGCAGCGCGGCGTCAAATTCTTCAATCGCCTTCTTCTTCGCGGCGAAGTTGCCGTCCTCGCCGTATTTATCCGTGTATTTGTAATGAATGAAAAAGAAATCGTAATTGTCGTATTCGGCGGCGTAACGCTCGAACTGCTCCTTGATCGTCTGCGGGCCTTCGATCTTTTCCATGCCGACAAGCTGCGCGAGGCCCTTATACATCGGATACACGGCGAGGCACGCGGGCTTGAGCCGGTAACGGTCTTCAAACAACGGAATGTGCGGCTGATGCGCGATGCCGCGCATGAGAAAACCGTTCGCCGGCTTTTCCTTCGCCAGCACCGGCAGCGCGGCCTTGTAGAAATCCGCGATGAGCTTCGCCGTTTTTTTCTGCTTCAAGTTTTTCGCGTCGCGCGGCTTCACCGACGGGATGGAAAAACCTTCGCGGTTCGGGTCGGCGTCCGTCAGCGGGCCTTCCAGACCTTTGCCGCGAAAGACGACGACGAAGCGATGTTCCTTGCCGGCCTTGATGATGATTTGCGTGTCGCCGATTTTTTTTATTTTTGCCGTGAGCAGCGTCACGAGTCTTTCGCAGGTCTCCGTCGGGATGCGGCCGGCGCGGCGGTCGGTGACAATTCCCTTGGCGTCGAGCGTGGCAAAATTCGCGCGGGCGCAGACGTCGCCGGGTTTCAATTCCAAGCCGAGGCCGAGCGCCTCGATGACGCCGCGGCCGACTTGAAATTCCAGCGGGTCGTAGCCGAACAATCCGAGATGGCCGGGGCCGCTGCCGGGCGTGATGCCGGGCGCGACGGGAATCATGCGGCCCTGCGCGGAATCTTTCGCGAGACGGTCGAGGTTCGGCGTGTGCGCGGCTTCGAGCGGCGTCAGATAGCCCTGCTCTTTGGTGGCGATGTCCCCGAGGCCGTCGAGAACGATCAAGGCGGCCTTGGTTTTGGTCTTAAGCGTCAGTTCGGAATAAAGCGAGTCCAAATTCATCCCTCCAGTCTATAAAAAAATTCGCCTGACGCAATTTGATTTGACGTTCCGGCGCAAGATTTGCCGGCGAAATTAATTTCGGGCCGGCAATTCCATTTCCACGCCCTTCCGCCGGACGGCCTTGAGAATTCGCGGCGCAAAATAGGAGCCAATGACCAGCCCGGCGGCGAGCAGTTGGGCGAGCAGCGTCTCGACCGTCGGGAAAACGGAGAACCACAAGCCCGCCCACGCCGGAATCGCATTTTCCAGGCCGGTGATGGGCGTGGTGGAAATCCAGTGCGCGAGCTGCATTTCCTGCGCCTGCTCGCCGACCATCACCAGCAGCACGCCGCCGAGCAAAACGCCGGTGAAGACCAGCATTTTTCGATAAGGCAATTTCTGGTGCGCGATGAACGTCAGCACCGCCACGATGCCGGAAAAGAAAAGCCCCAGCGCCGCGCCGGCGAGGACAATTTTCCCGCCCATCTGCAAATAATACGTTTGCAGGAACAGCACGACCTCGAACCCTTCGCGGTAAAGCGACGCGAAGCCCACGAGGCCCAGCCCCCACAACAGCCGCGCGTGCGAAATTTCCGTGGCGTTCGCGCCGGTCAGCAATGATTTCTTTTTGCGATTGTGCATGGACACCCAGCCGCCCCAGTAAATTTTGTGAAAGAACCAGTTCATCACGATCAGCAGCACGATGACCGCGAGCAGGCCCGTGGCCGCCTGCAAATCCAGCGCCGGAATGTCGTCTGACAAACTTTTGACAATGCCCGCCGCGATGAACCAGGTGATGAGCGTCGCGACAAACGCCACGCCCGCGCCGAGGGCAATCGGCCGGCGATGCGGCCGGTTGCCGCCCACCATGCTGGCCGTGATGGCTGACAGCACAAGAATACACTCCAAGCCTTCGCGAAAAACGAGCACGGCGATGTCCAGCATCGCCACCGCCGAAGTGGTGTGCGCCGCCGTCGGATCGGGCGCGCCTTGCACCATGACGCCCTGCCAGACCAGCAGGCCGACGACGGCCAGCGCCGACAACGCCAGAAAAATGCGGAACATCAAAGATTTGGTCACAACAAAAATTTCGCCGCGCGGCGGCCAATTTGCCGCCCGCCTGAAAAATCACACCCTTGAAGAATACGCTTCCGCAAAGAATCGAACTGCCGGTGAATTGCGATAAATTGACCTGAATTTGTGGCGGCGGCGGCCGGCAAACGCAGCACAAATGCCCGCGAATTTCACCGCTGTCAACTGTTGGCAATCAGCGAGACACGCTGGCCGTGATCGTCGCGCGTGACGCCCATGGCCGTGGGATCAAGGACCATTTGCCCGTCCACGAGAAAGGCGTAGCGATGATGGCCGTGTTTCAATTCAACCCGGATCAGCCAGGCGCCGTCGGGAGTTTTCTGCATGGGATTGGAAAGGGGATTCCAGCCGTTGAAATCGCCGACGAGACTGACATGTTTGGCTTGGGGGGCGTTGCAAATAAAATTGCGGTTGCGCATGGTCAGCGCGCCGTATTGGCCTTGAAAAGAACTCATTATTTCAGATGGTGATAATAGGATGGTGATAGATAGATTGCGATTATGACAATGTGGCCGCCGCCGTTCAGGCCAGCAGATTTTCGAGGAGGATCAGGGCGGTGCGCCGCACCTGCTCGGATTGTAATTCCAACTGCCGGTAGGTTTTGCTCCAGCCGTCTTTTTCGTGATGCTGGTTTCGCCAGAAAGATTTGAGGACGCGTTCGGTGCGCTCCACTTGCTGCATGGCGGAATTGAGGCTGTCACGTCCTTCCGGCAGATCGGAAATATTGCCCACGAAGAAGCGGCTGATGTGTTTCTTGGCAAGCACGGCGCGCAGCAGCATCACGACGGTCTGCTCGTAGGCATACCAGCGGTGGCGCAGTATTTCGCCGAGAAAGCCATGCCGGACGGCGAAAAATTCAGAACGCGGACGTTCGGTGTAGCCGCGAATTTCCTGCGCCTCGGCCGGGAACCAGTTGTAGAGCAGCGCAAAGGTGCCGTAGGTGTCAATCAACTGCTTGGAGTTGTTGTGATCCGTGGCGATTTCCCCGATGCAAAGATCCTGCTGAAGTTCGTCGCAAATTTCCGGGAGATCGTGCAGGTGGCCCAGCACGTCTTTGCCCATCGCGCTGCCATAATTGAAATCGCCGGGAATCAGCCAATAGACATCGTTGGCGCCGCCGCGTTCATAGGCCATGCCGAGGCCGGAATACCACATCTGGCAGGTGTCCACGCACCAGGCCTCGAGCACGTCGGAATGCCGGGCCACCACCCGTTCGCGGAATTGCTGATGACGCGGGCTTTTGGCCACGGCCACCCGCGTCTTGCAATCCATCACGGTGATCGGACGGGCGTAAGTCGCCCGGTCGCCGTCCAAGCGCTCGACCAATCCGTAAAGCTCCCGCAAATCTTCCAAGCTGGCCGGATGCCGGAAGGGAAATATGATGACCGGATGAATGCGGCCGGCGGCGGGTTTCCCCGCCGGCTTCCGGCGCGGAACTGAGCGCGGCGGACTTTTCTTGGAAATGGTCATGCGTTCATCATCCCCTGCCGTCGTGCGCGTGCCAAGTTTTTTTGCCAATGTGTTTTCATTCAGCGCTCCCGGCCGCCGGAAAAAATTTTGCCCGCCCGCCCGCTTGTCTGCCAAAATGAAAAACACCGCCCAAATCTAAACGCAAATGATGCGGGGCAACGCAGAGAAAACCATGGCCTGAAATCCTCTGCGGCATTTCTGCGGCTTCGCATTGCTTCCGTTGGACGGAGCGATGCCGCATGTATTCTAAATTGGTTTTGGGAAGATCGTGACCTATTCGGAACTCACGCCCAGCGGCGGCATCGGGCAGTCCAGCGTGTCCGCCACGGCACGGAGCAGTTCGGCTTCAGCCTCCTGGATCACGCCGTCCGCGCCGACGATGCGGACGCAGGCTTCCAGCAGATTTTTCTTGATGATGGGCGCGGCCAGCGCCAGCCGGTCCAGCGCGGCATCCAGCGGTTCTACCCCGCATTGTTCGCGCGGCAGCAACGCCAGTTCCACATTGCCGGGGGCGCGCAGATACGGCGCGCCGGCGGTAAAAGCTTTTTGAATTTCCCCGGCGTCGCCGCTGCCCGCGCCGGCAAGCGCGGATAAAATGACCGCGCAATCCGGCACCAGCGGCTTGAGCGTGTAATACTGCACCGTGGCCGGGCGCGTTTGGGTGAACTTCGACGCGAGATGATGCCGGACAATTTTTTGCAGGACGAACTCGAACAATTCCACCCGCCCATCGCTGCCGACGAGCCAGGCCAGGGTTTCGGAAAACTGGTTGAACTGCACGGCGGTCAGATTTCGCAGCGCGCCAAGAGCGATGTTGACCAGCGGCAGACGGGTGCGTCGGGCCACGGCGAAAACTTCCGGGAACAGGGCGGCGGCATTTTCGGAAACTGCCGACGAAGTGCGCCGGGAAATTTCAGCAAGCTGTTTCACGCGCAACGCCTCATCACGCGACAAAATCAGCGCGTAGATCAGGGCGGTGGCGGCGAGCGGCTCATGCGCGGCGGTCTTGAGATTTTCTGGCAGCGATTCGCGCAATGCCTCGGCGTATTTCAGATGCAGCGGCGTGGGCTTTCCAAGATTGGGCAGCACGGAACTGGACTGGATGACCGGCGGGCGAATCGTTCCCCCGGCAATCACGCCACCAGCGAGAACCCCGCCAAGAATCTGCGCCATCGGCGGATGCTTATGCGCCAGTTCAGAAAGCGCGGCCCGCTCGACAACTTCTTTCTGCTCTTCTTTCAAAGGCGGAAATTTGCCGTCCCACGTCGGATCAATCGCGTGGATGCGGTCAGGAATCGGCGGATGCGTGGCCAGCGAACCGAACATGGCATCGCCGAGGCCGTTGCCAAAAAACATGTGGCAGAGATCGGGCGCGTGTTCGGACTGCAATTTGGAACCGTAGCTGTAACGGCCGATTTTTTGCAACGCGCCGGAAAGCCCGCCCGGATTGCGGGTGAACTGCACCGACGAAGCGTCGGCGAGAAATTCACGCTGGCGGCTGACCGCAGCTTGAATGAGCCGGCCGAAGAAAACGCCGATGCCGCCGACGATCAACAGCGCGATGCCGAGAATTGGCAGCATATTGTTTTTGTCACGGCTGCCGCTGCGGGCGTAGAGCAAAATGCGGCCAATGGTGGCGAGGCACAAAATGCCGAAGATGATGCCGAGCAGCCGCAGGTTCAGACGCATGTCGCCGTTCAAAATATGGCTGAACTCGTGGCCGATGACGCCCTGCAACTCGTCGCGCGAAAGCAGTTCAATACAGCCGCGCGTCACGCCGATGGCGGCGTCGCTGGGCGTGTGGCCGGCGGCGAAAGCGTTGATGGCTTGCTCATTTTGCAGCACATACACCTGCGGCATCGGCGTGCCGGAAGCGATAGCCATTTCTTCGACGACATTGAGCAGCTTGCGTTCGTTTGGGTCAGTGGTGTTTTGATTCACCAAACGTCCGCCCATGAGCGTGGCCACCGAACCGCCGCCACCGGAAAGCTGGTTGGTTTTCCACGCGCTGCCGATGAAGATGACCGCCAGCGTGCCGAAGCCGACGGCGAGAAAGACTTCGACGTTCCACCAGGCCATCGGTGGCGCGACGAACTGGGATTGATAGGAATTATGCTGATGCCGCTGCTGGCTGGACAGGTTCACTCCGACCATGACGACGGCGTAAATCACCGCCACAATCGAAACCACGGCCAGCGCGAAATAAACCACCAGCAATTTCGTCCGTTTCCGGGCCTGGTCTTGTCGGGCGAAGAAGTCCATTTCGATTTACGATTCTGGATTTGCGATTTACGATTCCACCGGCGGCGCGTAAATCGTAAATTACATATCGCAAATTTCAGGAGAACGAAACCTTCGGCGCATCCTTCTGCTCCGGCTTGTCCACGACGAACAATTCCGCCGGGCCGAAGTTGAACGTGTTGGCGATGAGGTTGCTCGGAAACACTTCGCGGTCGGTGTTGTAGGTCATCACGGAATCATTGTAAGCCTGCCGCGCGAACGAGATTTTATTTTCCGTCGAGGTCAGCTCCTCGGTGAGCTGCATCATGTTCTGGTTCGCTTTCAGATCGGGATAGGCTTCGGAAACCATCATCAACCGGCTCAACGTGCCGCCGAGTCCGGTTTCCGCCGCCGTGAGATTTTTCATCGC
>Ga0164241_10005242_pt1 | contig 12219 bp, 4 predicted proteins | sample OricomyardsoilBY_FD_108780 | JGI IMG/M metagenome (GOLD analysis project Ga0164241, IMG submission 108780) | Backyard soil microbial communities from Emeryville, California, USA - Original compost - Back yard soil (BY) | ecosystem: Environmental > Terrestrial > Soil > Unclassified | place: USA...
TTAACCCATGTCACGCGCCGGTAGACTGCTGCTTTTACTGGAAACCTTGCGCCGTCATCGCCACCCCGTTTCCGGCGCGGCCTTGGCGGCGGAATTGAAAGTCAGCCTGAGAACCCTTTACCGGGACGTCGCCACCTTGCAAGAGCAAGGGGCCAGCATCGATGGCGCCGGCGGAGTGGGCTATGTCCTGCGGCCCGGTTTCCTATTGCCTCCCATGATGTTGAGCACCGATGAAATCGAAGCCTTGGTCCTGGGGTCGAAATGGGTCGCGGAGAGGCTGGATGGGGATTTGAAAGCCGCCGCCGGAAACGTGGGCAAAGTCAGCTAGATTCCCAAGGAGTCCTGGAAATTCCTCAGGCCGTTCTGAATTTGAGTGTATCTGCCGGTAAAAAAGGCGGGAGATGTTGGATCTGCATTGATTTGATAGGTCACAACCTCGATGGCCTAGTCGTGTTTTTCGGTAGGGGGATTTCCATCTTTTATGCGCACAAATGGTGCGCACCTTTTTTGATATTCTTGGCATTTTATCCCAAACAAATTTTATTCTCAGAAAGCGCTTTCCAAAAGCAAGCGACAAGCAGAAAGACGCCGTGAAAGCCGTGGCGAGGGACCTGTGGGACCTTTTTTATGCCCGTCATTCGAAACATCAATGACATCCAAACCGGCTAAAATACTGCTTTACGACCCTTTGAGATCGTAAAATTCCCTATTACATACTAATGCGATAACCTAGGTCTATCCGCGCCGACCTAGGTCGTTGCAAGGGGTCAGAATGCTTGTGAATCGCAATTTCAAAGCCATCGGTCTGGTTACCCTATTTCCCAGCCTGTTTGGAGTGGTTGATGCCTATGCTGATACGGTTGCTAGGCCAAACCTTTCCCATGAAGGACGCATTTATTTAAAGCCGATTAGCGTTCAGGTTAGTTGCAGCACATCCGGAGCAACCATTTACTTTACCCGCAATGGAGAGGAGCCAACAACTTCCGATTCGACGATAGTCAATGATTCAAGCTTGTTAATGGGTCCCGGAACCCACCTGCTAAGATTTCGAGCATTCAAATCGGGTTGGTCGGATAGCCCGACAAAGAGTGCCGTGTATCAAGTAGGCCCCCAGGTAGTTGCTGATTTAAACCACAGCTTTGCGGTAGACACTTCAGGGAAGGTCTGGACCTGGGGCTACAACATTGATGGCCAACTGGGGTTGGGCTATAAAAGTCTTATTCAAAGTGTCCCAATAGAGCATGATGCGATTTCAAATGTGAAAATGATGGCCTATGGGACCTCCAATCACAGTATTGCTCTGAAAAGCGACTCGACCGTTTGGACATGGGGTACCAATTCAAAAGGTGAATTGGGAGTGGGAAATACCACGCCAACCCAAAGACCGGTACAAACTACTAGCCTGGACAGTATCGTCTATGTTGCGGGGGGATATTCTCGATCTTTTGCTATCAAATCCGATGGAACGATATGGGGATGGGGTTCAAATTCTTATGGTGCTATCGGCGACAGTACTACAACCAACCGAAATGCACCCGTACAAATTAAAGCTTTGGAAAATGTGATAACTCTTGCCAGCGGAAATGAGCATTCCATGGCGCTTAAGTCTGATGGATCGGTCTGGTGTTGGGGGCGATCGAACTATGGGCAAATAGGTCAAGGAAATTATTCAAATTATTACTACCCAGTACCAGTAAGCTCCTTAACGGAGATAATTGCAATAGCCGCAGGCCAAAACCATAACTTGGCATTGAGTGGAGACGGAACGGTTTGGGCCTGGGGTGAGAACTCCTACGGCCAATTGGGCGATAGCTCTAATACGAGTCGCATAACGCCGGTCCGGGTCAAGAATTTATCAGGTATCGTCGCCATTGCGGCTGGTTGGCGGAGTAGCGTAGCCGTGAAATCCGATGGAACCGTTTGGACTTGGGGTAATAATACTTATGGGCAGTTGGGGAATGGGGGATCAGGAGACAAAAACTATCCGGTACAAGTTACTGGCCTCGATTCAATAAGCGGCATTAGTTTGGGAAATCATATCATTGCACTTGATCAAAATGGCTTGATTTATGGATGGGGTAGCAACAACCAAGGACAGGCAGGAAATGGAGGATCCGTAATTACTGCCAGCCCTACTTTAGTCACAAACCTGGATTTTGTGAAGAGGGTGGAAAAACCAATATTAAGCCGCAAAGGCGGTTACAGCCCAAAAATATTCAGCGTAAAAACTTACAGTACGACATCCGCTTCGGCCTTGTACTATACCCTGAATGGCCTGGAACCAACACAAAGTGACGAGGCCGTGGGACCGGATTCATTAATCCAAATTGATCTCGGAATCACCCAATTGAAAGTAAAAGCATTTACCACCGGCATTGAACCGAGTGAAACGGTATCCGCATCTTTTCAAGTTGGGCCTATGTTGACCTCAGGGGTGGCCGCCTGTTTCGGACTTGACACCTTAGGAAAAGTTTGGTCTTGGGGTTATGGCGCGGACGGAAGACTCGGCACCGGCAATACCGCCAATGTCCTTGTTCCCGATACCATCTCGATTATTAGCAATGTGGTGGAGATCAGTTCGGGACATGGACATACGCTGGCGTTAAAAAATGATAGTTCAGTCTGGGCATGGGGAAAGAACAACAGCGGCCAATTAGGTGATGGGACCAATACAAGCAGGTTGACGGCATCCCAAATTTCGGGACTATCTGGAATAACTTCCATACAAGCTGGCCACGACCACTCTTTGGCGATTAGAAAGGATGGTTTGGTATTCGCATGGGGAGCTAATGGTTCCGGGCAATTGGGTGATAGCAGTGTTGTGAGTCGAAATATTCCTACGCAGGTAAAGCACATAACAAAAGCAATTCAGGTTGCAGCGGGACGTTACCAATCCGCTGCCTTGCTCGACAATGGGACTGTAATGGCTTGGGGCACTGATCAATACGGTCAACTTGGCAATGCTTCGACTTCGAGCAATTCCAACCTTCCAGTCCATGTAAATGGGCTAGTCCATATAGTATCCGTGGTTTCAGGAGATCAAAGTTTCGCCGCTTTACGAGACGATGGGACCGTTTGGTGCTGGGGCTACAATAACTATGGACAACTTGGGGATGGCTCCACCACCTCTCGTGATATTCCTGTTCAGGTCAGTGGGCTGACTGATGTCATTGCCATTGCTGGCGGTTTGGCCCATACCTTGGCAATCAAACGAGATGGTACAGTTTGGGCATGGGGATACAATGCCTACGGGCAGCTCGGCGATAGCTCCTATACCAATCGGCTCTTTCCGGTTAAGGTTAAATCGATTACTTCAATTATATCGATAACCGGCAAAGGAAGCAATAATACCTGGGCCATGCAAAGTGACGGATCGGTCTGGGCCTTCGGAAGCAGTAATGTAGGGCAGCTCGGGGACGGTTCATTTTCGGATCGGAATCTCCCGGTGCTTTTAAATGGCATTGACCTGTTGAAGGAGTTAACCGTCGAGATACCTTTCCTTTCCATTCCCGGTGGACAATACCTTAATACTTTTAATTTGAAGTTGCATAGTACCATTTCCGGCGCCGCCATTCATTATACTATTGACGGAAGCGATCCCGATGAATCGGATCCAGTGGTAGGCTTCGACTCTTCGATTTTTATCGATAAAGGAATCACAACTTTACGGATAAGAGTGTACGCTCCTGATCACCAACCCAGCCCGATATTATCTGAATTTTACAATATCGGCGAGCGACTCATCGTAGCCGAACATGCCAGTTTCGCTATTGATACGGCAATGAAATTATGGGCTTGGGGGAAAAACGATTATGGTCGGCTTGGAATCGGCAATACTGTATATCAAAACTATCCCTATCCAAATTCAAACATCACCAATATTATTGATATTGCAGGTGGGATTGGCCATGCCGTTGCCTTGAAAGCCGACAGCACGATCTACGCTTGGGGCCGAAACGACAACGGCACTCTCGGGGATGGTACCAATACATTGCGTTACACCCCGGTGCGTACCGGCTCACTTACAGAGATGACCCAGGTTGCGGCAGGTCATTATCATTCGATGGGTGTTAAAAAAGACGGCACAGTTTGGGCATGGGGCAATAATGCCGCAGGGCAACTGGGTGACAGCACCGTTGGAACCAAGCTGTCCCCGATTCAGGTTAAACATTTAAGCGAAGTAGTCGCCGTGGATGCAGGTTATCAACAATCGATAGCTTTGCTCAATAATGGAAAGGTCTATACATGGGGAACAAATGTTTATGGACAACTCGGCGTCAATATTTCAGGAGGCAACTCAACCTTGCCCGTAAAGGTCAATCTGTTATCCGATATTGTTTCGGTAGTATCCGGTGATCAATTCTTCATGGCGCTTCAAGGTAATGGAAAAGTTTGGGCCTGGGGATTTAATACTTATGGCCAAGTCGGCAATGGTACGACAACCCACGCATCCTATCCTCAACAGGTGGCTGGGTTATCGGATATTGTTTCTATCGGTGCAGGCAATAATCATGCGTTTGCCATTAAGCGCGATGGTTCGGTGTGGGCTTGGGGGCACAATGCTTACGGCCAACTCGGCGATAGCACCACAACGAATAGATCTTCACCGATACAAGTCAAAATCATATCGCAGGTCCGCTTGGTTGCGGCGAGTAGAGGCTCCCACACCTTGGCTTTAGGATCGGATGGGCAAGTCTGGGGATTTGGCTATAACGGAGACGGCCAACTCGGCACTGAGACTTTGGCAAATTGCAATGCTCCGGTTCGCTTGCCTTCATTCTCATTGGTAAAAACAGCAATTCAGCCCCGCTTTCAATTTCCCGGAGGTTGCTACCGAAATCCATTTTCAATCAAAATTCTCGCCACGTCCCCCAATGCCATTTTGAGGTTTACACTAAACGGAGATGAACCCGACACCTTAAGCCAATTGGTAGCCGGCGACAGCTTAATCGCCTTAAGCGAAGGTCAAAATATCTTAAAGGTTAAGGCATTTGTTTCTGGAATGGAACCAAGCCAAACCGCGGTCGCGGTCTATGATATCGGCAGACATGGAATTGCGGGAGGTTATGCGGCCTACCACCTGGATGAAATCGGCGACTTATGGTCATGGGGCGACGGGTCCTTTGGCCAGTTGGGGAATGGCCAGGTTTCCGACCAATCTCTTCCAGGCCTGATTTACGGGATCAGCGATGTCCTAGATGCGAAAGCGGGGCAATACCATGCTTCGGCATTGAAAAACGACAGTACCGTTTGGGCTTGGGGAAAAAACAATCTCAACCAACTTGGCGATGGATCGACCGTGATGCGAACCTACCCGGTTCAGGTGCAGGGTCTTGCTCAAATAAGACGACTTGGGATCGGATACGATCATTCCTTTGCCGTTAAATCGGATGGAACCCTGTGGTCCTGGGGAAAAAATGACAAGGGCCAATTGGGAGACAGTACCAAAATCAACCGGTCCAGCCCCGTTAGAACAAAAATCATCTCAGAGGTAGTGGCTGCGGAAGGGGGTTACCGGTTCTCGCTGGGCTTGCAATCGGATGGAACGGTATGGGCTTGGGGATACGGGGACTACGGGCAATTAGGATTGGGTAATACCTGGACAGATAACCCTTACATTCCTACTCGGATCGGATATCTCAACCGCGTTATAGCAATTTCCTGTGGCGGTTATCATGCGGCGGCACTTCGTGAAGACGGGACCGTCTGGACTTGGGGGTATAACTATTACGGCCAGCTAGGCGATGGCACAACTACCCAGCGTAATACTCCAACTCGCGTGGTCGGACTGGACAGCGTCATTGCCATTGCTTCCGGCCTATATTTCAACCTGGCTTTGAAAAGAAATGGAACGCTTTGGAGCTGGGGATATAACGTCAACGGGGAGTTGGGAGATAGCTCAAATACAAATCGATCCACTCCGGTTCGGGTGAAAACAAATCGGTATATTCGTGCGATTCATACCGGACTCGGGGGGGTTAGTCTGGCGACTGCGACCGATTCCACGCTTTGGAGTTTTGGCGAAAACGCCAGTCTCCAGTTGGGCGATGAAACCACCTTGCACCGGAATTATCCCGTAGCCGTTCATGGTGTGGATATCGACAGGGACGGCCTGGACGACTGGCAAGAAATGTCATTGGGATCAAGCATTCAAAATCGCGATTCCAACGGGGACGGGCTATCCGATGGCGTGGCCTACAACCTAGGGTTATCGGTGACAAGCGCGGACACCGACGGGGACGGTCTAAGCAATACCCAGGAAATGGCGATGGGTACCAATCCCATAGATGAAGATACCGATGGTGACGGAATTGATGATGGAAGCGATGCCTTCCCCTTGGATCCCTCTCGGAATTCCGAACCCTCCGCAAATCCTGATGACCACACACCTCCAAGTATTCAATTGGATTTGCCGACCCAAGCCATACTTCTTCCCTAACCGGGTGTTTATCATGAAGCTGATTTTCATACTGCCAGCTTGGACGCTGACTATGGCATTTTCGGGTCCAAACCCGGTATTTCCGGAAAGGCTGGTGGACGAGCCCCCAGTACTGACCCCGACCAAGGTGAAGGTCAACCGGGTTACGCCCTTGGTAAAGCCACATTCGCCGGAACCGAAGTTCTCGCGTCGAATAACGAATGAAGACATTTTCCATTCCCAAATCTTTTCCGAACCACTGGTTCCGATCGGAACCACTCCAACCCCAGAGGATAATCTTCGGCTGGGCCAGGCGCTGTTAAGTTTTACCAAACGAGAGAGTAATGAGGATTGGCGTGCCCTAACCAATTTTATTTCCGCCCACCCAAATTCGCCTTGGAACCCATCCCTGCTTTTTAATCTGGGGCTGATTTATTACCACACCGGCTATTTTTCCCGCGCATTGGAGGCATGGGAAGAATCTTGGAACTTATCGAAAGCAACGAATCATCCCAAGGCAAGGGCATTGGCGAATCGGTGTGTAGGCGAGTTGGCCAAAATGAATGCGCGATTGGGACGGTTTAAACGACTCGAAAAACTATTTGAGGAAACTCAAAATCGGGATATTCAAGGGCCGGCAACCCAATTATTGAACGGGGCGAGAGCCGGTTATTTCTTAATGCAAGAACGGCCGCAAGAGGCTTTCCGATGCGGTCCTCAGGCATTGCATTCCTTGTTGGCACTCCAGGATAAACTGAATTCCTGGCCATTGGCTCTATTGGATTCGAAATCGACCCAGCGGGGAATAAATCTCACCCAATTGGAGATGCTGGCCTCCAAAGTCGGTCTTAAACTGCAAAAAGCAAAGCGCGAAGCCGGAGCGGCCATACTCCTTCCTTGTGTCATCCATTGGAAGGTTGATCATTACGCGGCTATTGTTGAGAAACGGGGCGCACTTTTTCGCATTCAAGATCCCACATTTGGCGAGGAATTATGGGTTAGCCAAGCGGCACTGGATGCGGAAGCCAGTGGACATTTCTTGGTCCGATCCGGGAAACTGCCCTCAGGATGGCAATCCCTAAACGATGGCGAGGGCCGATCCGTTTGGGGCAAGGGTAATACAGGTTCCAATGATCCCGGGGCCACCACTCCTGGAGACGGTAAAGCAGGAGGTAGCGGGGGAAACGGCTATGGTGATGGCGGAGGTAATGGTCCCGACGGCGCAGGGGGAAATAACGGTGGGGGTGCGGGAGGAGGTTCTCCCAATACGGCGGGCGGTCCTGGGGGAAATGGCGGGCCAGGCGGCGATGGTCCCCCGCCCACCTGTCCCGGGATGGCGAATTATTCCTTTCATACCATGGCGGTCAGCCTAAATGTTCATGACAATCCGGTCGGTTATTCACCCCCACTTGGTCCTTCAGTCAAATTCGTGCTGGACTACAATCAGCGTGAGGCCGGACAACCCGCCAATTTTAGCTATTCAAATCTTGGGCAGAAGTGGACTTTTAACTGGCTTTCCTACATAACGGATGACCCAGCTAATCTAACTGCAGATGTTTCGCAGTATATCGATGGAGGAGGAACCACCCATTTTCACAGTTACAATTCCACCACTCAGGCCTACTTAGCCGACCCGCGCAGTGGCGCGAGGCTATTTCGAAAATCCTCGTCCCCCATAGTCTACGAAAAAAGATTCGCAGACGGCAGCAAAGAGGAGTTTTCGGTACCAAATGGATCGGCCTCCTTTCCCCGTAAGATATTCATGCGCAAACGCTTCAACCCGGCGGGTGATTCTGTCGTTATTACCTATGATACCTTGCTGCGAATTGTGGCTATCACCGACGCGCTGGGACAGGTTACTTCCTATGATTATGGATTACTGACTGATTCTCTCAAAATCACCAAGGTTACCGATCCGTTTGGAAGGCATGCCGATTTGGCATATGATACAGCCGGAATGCTTTGGAAAATCACCGATGTCCTCGGAATGGTGTCTGAGTTTCGCTATGGTAGTAATGATTTCCTGGATACTCTGATTACACCCTATGGGATAACCTCTTTCACAACCGGATCCAATGGAAGAAATCTTTGGCTTGAATCCCTGGATCCCCTTGGAGACAAAGAGCGACTTGCATATCAGGACACAGCCAAGGGAATTTATTCCAACGAGTCAAAGATTCCCTCAGGTATGAATACCTTCAATAGTTGGCTACACTACCGCAATACTTTTTATTGGAATAAATTGGCGATGAAGCGTTATCCCGGCGATTATACCAAGGCCATCCTTTATCACTGGCTGCATTCCGCTGATTTAAATTCGACTGGGTCAATCCTGGAGAGCATCAAATGGCCTTTAACCAGGCGTGTCTGGTATAATTACAAAAATCAGCCACAATCTCATACCATGACCAATAACATGAGCTCCCGTCCAAGCAAAACCGGCTTGGTACTCAGCAATGATTCAAGTCAGATTTTTGAAAAGGATTACAATCCGTTAGGCCTTCTTACTCTCGACAAAGACCCAAAAGGCCGGGAAACCCGTTATTTATACGATACCAATAACATTGATCTCTTATCCGTTCGACAAAAAAATGGTTCAACGACCGACTTATTGGATACGATCACCTATAATACCCAACATTTGCCGTTGACAATCACGAGTGCTTCCGGTCAAAAAATGACACAGACCTATAATAGTCACGGTCAATTGCTCACCCATACCAATCCCCGTGGAGAGAAGACGACCTTTGCTTACGATACCTTAGGCTATCTCGTCCGAATTACCGGGAATAACCCATCCGATACCACCCGGTATACCTATGATGGGTTTGGCCGACTTCGCACCCATACCGACCGGGACGGATATACGATTCGGTATGACTATGACGCTTTGGACCGAGTGACCAAGGTTTCATATCCCGATAGCACTTACCGGCAATTCACCTACAATAAGTTGAACCAAGAAAAGGTACGCGACCGTCGCGCCCGATGGAGCAAGACCTATCATAATGCTTTGGGACAGTCTACGGTTGTGCAGGATGCCATGCAACGGATGACCACCATGGAATGGTGCCAGTGCGGATCCCTCAAGTCGCTTACCGATGCTAAAGGCTCCGTCACCCAGTGGAACCGTGATTTGCATGGACGCGTTGTTGCCAAGATCTATGCCGATGGGAAAAGGAATGTATTTGCTTATGACTCCGCCAATGGCCTTTTAAAATCAATAACGGATGCCAAGGGACAGGTCAAACAATTCACCCGCTACAAAGACGATGCCTTGCAGCAAGTCAATTATGCGAATACCACCTACTCAACGCCATCCGTCAGCTATGGTTATGACAATAGTTATAACAGGGTGAGCGCGATGACCGACGGCATAGGCACATCAACCTATAAGTACAAACCGGTCGGCGCATTGGGGGCGTTGCAACTCGATAGCTTGGATGGTCCTTGGCCAAACGACATGCTGGTTTTGGACTATGACTCTCTTGGCCGGGTTATCCGAAGAAGTCTAGGTGCAGAAATAGCCAAATTCTCCTACGATACCTTAGATCGCATGATGGCCGACTCCAATGCCTTGGGCCAATTTTCATACCATTTTCATGGCGCCTCCTCTCGCTTGGACAGCATCCTATACCCCAACGGACAAAAAACCGCATACACCTACCTTCCAACCGATCAGGATTTGAGACTGCAGCGCATCCGTAATCAAAAATCCACCGGCTCAATACTTTCTCAATTCGATTACGCCTACGACCCTGAGGGGCAAATTTTGCAGTGGGTGCGCCAGGCGGATAATGATACTCCGACGGTTTATTCCTTCCAATATGACTCCACCGACCAATTGGTTTCAGCATTACTCCGTAAAGTCGCTCCTAGCAATCCCATCCTGAAATCCGCAGCCTATGCTTATGATGCGGCCGGGAATCGCATCAGTTGGCAGCAAGATAGCCTGGTGCAAAAATCCACCTTCAATAATCTCAACCAGTTGCTTGCCAGCCAAGGAGGAGGTAAAATACGCTTCAGTGGATTACTTGATGAAGATGGGACCGTCACCTTAGGCGGACAAACCGTCCCGGTGACCGGTGACCTAAAATTCGAAAGTATGGTAGATGTGAACGCAGATACCAACATCATTCCGGTCACCCTGCAAGATTATAGTGGGAATAGCCAGACTAAAAATTACCAGCTGGTATTACCCAATGTCGGAAACAAATCCTATACCTATGATGCCAATGGCAATATGATTTCGGACGGTACGAGGTCATTTCAGTGGGATGCCGAGGATAGGTTGGTAGCCATCATCCAAGGGACATTGCGCAGCGAGTTTTTTTATGATGCATTGGATAGGCGCGTCAAGGTCGTAGAAAAAAGCAACGATACCATCACCACCCAAAAAACCTTGCTTTGGTTCGGCAATTCCATCGCGCAAGAACGAGATAGCCTTGGCTCAGGGGTGAATAAGGTTTATTCCGGACTAGGCTTTGCGATGGGAGGAACGAGGTATTTTTATACCCTCGACCACCTCGGTTCGATTCGGGAAGTCACGGATGACAGCCAAACCTTACGCGCCAGGAACGAATACGACCCATGGGGAGGAAGGGATAAGCTAGAAGGCGATCTGGATACCGACTTTGGATTTACCGGGCATTATTTCCATGCGCCAAGCGGCTTGGTTTTGGCGAAGTACAGGGCTTACGATACTGATCTCGGGAGGTGGATTTCTAGGGATCCGATTGGGGAATTAGATGATATAAATTTATATAAATATGTTTCCAACCAGAGCATAAATAAGATTGATATACTAGGCCTTCAAACTGGCGTAATAAATTTGGGTACAGTTTGTGCTTTGGGTGGTGCAGCAGCAGCTGCAGCGGCGGCTGCACCCGCAGTTGCGACGGTGGTTATTGGCGGGGCTGTGATTACAATTGTATTGACAATGAACGGAGACTCGGATGCTGGAAATACCGATAAGAAGCTTTCGGATTATGAAATTGAGAAGCTTAAAAAAGCTGGAATTGATATTCATGCTGAAAAGGGCAAAAAATCCGCTTCAAAGAAAGATCTATTTAAAGACGGAAATGGGAATATCAAGGTTAAGCCCAAAGATGGGAGCGGAGATGGTGAGGAAACAGGATTGAATATTAACAACTTTTAAATCAAACGGTAACAATGGAACCTAAAATTGAAATCGGAATCATATTAAGTGGCGATGACAACCTCGTAGCACACTTAACAAACATCGTTGATCATGTATTACATAAATCGAGCGCAGTATATAAAGGAGTGGAAAATTTAACAAACCTCGAGAATGAAAAATATTTTTTACTGCTGGCAAGGAGGAACTATGACCTTAGTGTCGTTTTAAATGACGCTCTAGAACTTGTTCATCCGATCACCAATGAACTTACAACCTTCACCCAAGAGGGTGGGGAGATTGAAATAAATGTAAGTATTTTAGTTAGTGGTACAATGCCATCGATAAATTTTCAGCCGGAGTTATTAAATATCCTAGGTGTTATTGGGGCCTCCATCGACATCGATATAAATTGATGATTTTAGTGGCGCATCAATTGGAGCTACGATGTACTGGAGTAGTACGAGAAAGTCCATCCAATCTTAACTTAAGCCTCGCTAAGCCAGTGGGTTCGGAATGTTCCTGGGGAAATGAGGAGGGTAGGCAGGGTTTCGGATAATTACCCTTAACCCATGTCACGCGCCGGTAGACTGCTGCTTTTACTGGAAACCTTGCGCCGTCATCGCCACCCCGTTTCCGGCGCGGCCTTGGCGGCGGAATTGAA
>Ga0164241_10005243_pt1 | contig 12218 bp, 8 predicted proteins | sample OricomyardsoilBY_FD_108780 | JGI IMG/M metagenome (GOLD analysis project Ga0164241, IMG submission 108780) | Backyard soil microbial communities from Emeryville, California, USA - Original compost - Back yard soil (BY) | ecosystem: Environmental > Terrestrial > Soil > Unclassified | place: USA...
ACATCCTGATCTGCTTGACGGCCCGCTTGTCGAGGAAGATCTCCATGACGAGCCCCGCGTTTAGGCAAGGTGCCACCCTGTCGTCAAGCATTCGGACCCACGTCGGTGCGCGCATCCGAATGCGTCCGAATGCTTGACGACAGGGTGGCACCTTGCCTAAACGCGGGGCTCGTCATGGAGATCTTCCTCGACAAGCGGGCCGTCAAGCAGATCAGGATGTCGGCGAACGACGCCATCGAAGAGGGCGACAGTGAGTCGCTCCGCGAGGACATCCTCGAAGCCTTCACCGAAGAGCAGGTCGAGGAAATCGAGCGTCGGCTCGACAACAGCGACTTCTTCGAGTTCTTGAGCGACGTGCTCGACGACTGGAACGGCGACGACGTCGACGAGCTGTTCGAGCTCATCGAGACGCAGCTCGGCGACGTCGGCATCGACATCAAGTACGAGCCTCGCGTCGACGACGAAGAAGGCGGCGAGGACGATGACGTCGATCTCGACGACGACGATGACGACGATGACGACGACGACGACGACGAGCCCGAAGAGGAAGAGCCCGTCGACGAGCCCTGACCGGGCGCGCTCATCGAGTCGCGCTCATGCGGGCTCGCTCGTCGGGCGCGCGTAGCTCAGCGCTCGGAAGGATCTTCGCGTTCCAGGCCGATCGACTCGCGCAGGTAGGGTTGGCACGGCTTCGCTTCGGCGGGCATGCTCGGGCAGAGCTCGTGGATGCAGCGTAGGTAGCGCGAGTCGGGCTTCTCTTTTTTCAGGCGCTCGAGCGTCTCGCAGGTCTCACGCTCTTCGCCGTCCTCGTGAAAGGTCTTCGCGAGCGTCCACAGCACGCGGTCCGCGTGGCGCCAGGGCGTGTGCTCGTCGTAGGCGCGTCGAAGCTCGATCTTCGCGCGTGCCCGATCCTTCAAGGCGTCGCGGTACAGCATGCCGATGCGAAACGCGCCCTCGGGCCAGCGAGGACGCTCGTAGCTGGCGCCGGCGTACGCTGCCTCGGCGGGACGCATCATCTCCTCGAGGACGTCGATCGCTTCCTTCGGACGACCGACGTCCTCGAGAAAGAGCGACGCGACGAAGTACGCATCGTCGGTGAGTGAGCCTGCCGGGTACTTGAATTTCCTGGCCTCGCGGAGGAGCGCGCGGATCGAGTCTTCCTTCTTGCCGCAGCGCGCGAGAAGCTTCGCGTACTCGTACTCGACGGCCTCTTCCGCCTCGGTCCCGGCGAGGCTCGCGCGGATCGGGAGCAACCACGCGAGCGCCGCGTCGGGCCCGCTCTCGTCCTCGACGTGCTCTCGCATGCGCATGACGGCGTGTCGCACCAGGCCGCTCGACGGATACTTGCGCACTGCCGCGAGCAGCTCTTTGGAGCCCTCGTCGAAGCCGCGCTGTTCCCAGACGACACGCCCCGTCTCGAACGCCGCGCGGACGCCCTGATAGCGCCCGTCCGACTCGCGCTCGACGCGGCGGTACGTCGCTTCGGCCTCGTCCCAGCGCCCGAGCTTCTCGAGCGAGCCGGCGGCGAGCAGGCGCGCCTCGTCTCGATCCTTGTAGCGGTCGCCGATGTCCGCGGCCTTCTCGAACGCGGCGACGGCCTCTTCGTAGCGACCGGCGTTCTGTGCGCGGAGCCCGGCGCCGAGCGACTCTTGGTAGCCCTCGGCGTAGGTGGGCGCGCAGGCCGCGAGCCAGACGAGCAAGAGCGCGGCGCGCGCCCTCACGAGGACGCTCCCGCGACCTCGGCGATCGCGCGGATCGTCTCTCGAGCCGCCTTCGCCACGCCTTCGTCGTCCACGTCGCGGTGCGTGACGACGCGAAGGCGCTTCGGTCCGAACGCGCTGACCAGCACGCCGGCCTCTCGGAGTCGCCCGACGATGAGATCTGCTGCGACGTCGAGGTCGACCATGACGATGTTCGACTCGGGGCTGGCGACGCTTGCGCGTGCGCTTCGGACGTCCTCTGCGAAGCGCTTCGCGCGGCGGTGATCGTCGGCGAGGCCCGTCTTGTGGTGGTCGAGCGCGTAGAGCGCGGCCGCGGCCACGACGCCCACCTGTCGCATGCCACCCCCGAGCATCTTGCGGAAGCGATGTGCGCGCACGATGAGGTCTCGAGGACCCGCGAGCACGGAGCCGACCGGCGCGCCGAGCCCCTTCGAGAAGCACACGCTGACCGTGTCGAACGGCGCCGCGAGCTCGCGCTCCGAGGTGCCCGTCGCGATCGAAGCATTCCAGAGCCGCGCCCCATCGAGGTGGAGCCCGAGGCTCGCGTGCCGCGCGACCTTCGCGATCGCCGCCACGTCGGCCGCGGGAAAAATGCAACCACCGCCGCGATTGTGCGTGTTCTCGACGACGACGAGCCGCGGGCTCGGGCCGTAGTACGCCCGAGGTTTGATGGCGGCTTCGAGCTCTGCAGGGGTGAAGAGCCCGCCGGAGCCGACCTCTGTGATCTGGACGCCGCTCCACGCGGCGGCGGCGCCCGACTCGTACCAGACGCAGTGCGATCCGGCGCCCGCGTACACCTCGTCGCCTCGGCTCGTGTGACAGAGCAGCGCGACCTGGTTGCCCATGGTCCCGCTCGAGACGAAGAGCCCCGCCTCTTTGCCGAGCAGGTCGGCGGTGCGCTCTTCGAGCGTGCGCACCGTGGGATCTTCCCCGTAGACGTCGTCTCCGACCTCGGCCGCGGCCATCGCCGCGCGCATCCCGGGGGACGGACGCGTGACGGTGTCGCTGCGGAGATCGACAGGCGCGCTCATCTACGTGCTCCGGCCGAAGCAGCACGGAAGCGCTCGTCGATCCCCCACGCGATCCGCGTCGCGGTCGCCATGATCGGCTCTTGCGAGTTCACACCGATGCTCGTCGGGAGGACCGAGCCGTCGGCGATGAAGAGGCCGGGCAGGTCGAACGCCTGCCCGTGCACGTCGACGACGCCGCTTCGAGCATCGCGACCGACGCGTGCGCTGCCGAGCGGGTGGAACGCCATGCACTCGATGCGTCGGGCGTCGATGTCCGCCGCCTCGAGCTTTCGCGCGTCGTCCATCGTGTGGAGAGTCGGATAGCCGAACACGGAGGTGTAGACCTCTCGGGCACCTGCCGCGAGCGAGACCTCTGCGAGCAGCGTGACGGCCTTGCGCAGACGAGACAGATCACGCGGCGCCATCTTGTAGCTCAGGATGGGCTCGCGTCCGGGACCGCGACGAACGCGGCCGCCGCCTTCGTCGTGGATCATGCCGCCGAAGACTGCGCAGTGGCCGAGCGAGCGCGCGCGTTGGCGGAGCTTCGGCCCGACCCCTGGGAGGCCCGCCGCCAAGAAGTTCACGGCCGTGTAGACGCCGACGAGCTTGATGCCGTCGTGGTGGAAGTGATCCGAATAGACGCTCTGCAGCGCGCCGTCCCAGCCTCGAATCGGATCGTCGAAGCGCGAGACGATGCGCACGGCCGGGTGCAACGTGACGTGTCGACCGACCACGCCGCTCGCGCGACCGATGCCGTGCTTCTCGAGCAAGAGCGGCGTGTGCAGCGTCCCGCACGCCATCACGACGACCTTCGCGCGAATGGTGAACGGCGTGGACGGCGCGCCGAACGGCCCGCCGAGCAGCCTGCCCGAGACGCCCGCGGCGCGGCCGTTCTCGATGACGAGGCTCTCGGCGAGCGCGTCGGACAGGATGGTCGCGCCGTGCTGCGCCGCGCTCGGCAGATAGGAGACGTCGACGCTGCGCTTCGCGCCAGCTGGGCAGGTGAAGTTACAGCGCCCGTTGCCCTCGCAGTCGTTGCCCGTGTTGCGCTTGAGCGGCTCGATCTCGATGCCGAGCTTCTTCGCTCCTTCGACGTAGCGCCGCGTCGATTCGCTTCGCGCGCTCACCGGGACGGTCGTGACCTCGAGGCGCTTCTCGACCTCTGCGTAGGCCTCCTCGTAGCGACGCTCGCTCAACTCCGAGAGGCCGAGATCACGCTCCCACGTCGCGTGGACGTCGCTCGGGATGCGGAAGCAGACGCCTCCGGTGAGCAGAGACGATCCGCCGACCGCGCGTCCCAGGGTGATCGAGATCATCGGCGTCTGTCCGACCCCGAAAGCCATCACCATGCCGCTCTCGCGGAACATGCGACGCACCGACTCGCTCGGCGCGAACTTCTTGTAGTCGCGGGCCGCGAAGTACGGACCTTCCTCGACGACGATGACCCGCTTGCCGGATTCGGCGAGGGTCGCGGCCATGACGGCGCCACCGGCGCCAGAGCCGATGATCACGACGTCGCACGTCTCTTCGAAGCGCTTGTCGATCTTGCGACCGTGGAGAACGTTCGGGAGCTCTTCGCGGAGACTGGAATCGCCGTCAGCCATCACGCGTCCTTTCGAAGGTTGGTGCGGCGGACCACGAGATCTTCACGGTCGAAGCCCGTCTCGTGGAGCAGGTCGCCCGTCTCGAAGGCGACGGTCGCGAGCGGCACCTTGAAGGCCGTCAGGAGCATCGAAAAGAGCCCGACGGGGTGCTCCTCCAGTCGCTCGAGGACGTGGACGCGCTCGGCGAGCGAGAGCTTCGTGAAGCGCGACGGCTTGCGTGCGATCCACATCGGCGCCGCCTCGAGCGCGCCGACGAGCACGCCGAACGCGCGCGACAAGTCCGACGAGCCCGTCCCGACCCAGAGGTCGATCTGCTGCACGACGCGGTCGAGTGCGGCGTCGGTGGGGCCTACCAGTCGTCCGGTCGCGTCGTGGTCCGCGAGGATCGCCTCGGTCGCGCTGCGAACGACCTTCTTACCCAGTCGTCCGAGGCCGCTGCGATTCCAATCGAGCGGGTGGGCGCCCGCGGGAAATGGGTCCTTCGCCGTAGGCGAAAACGGCGTCGCCGAGCGCGTCATGCGCTCGGCGATCGCGTCGGTCACGCGGGTGAGTCCGGGCAGGATCATGGCCCCGGCACTCTACACCGCTCGCTCGATTCGAGAGGTCGAAGACGACCTCGGGTTTGGGAGGCAGATTGACGCCGCCGGGAGCGCGAAGGCTGTTCTTCACCCGAAGGAAACAGCTCCTCGAGGGAACCTCCGCGCTCCCGGCGGCGAGCTTTTGCCGTCAGCCGCGCGAACGGCGCTTCCTGCGAGCGAGGACCAAGGCACCGGCGAAGAGCGCCGCCGCCATGCCACCGGGCGTCCCGCTTCCTGGCGTCGAGCAGTCGCAAGCGCCGCCTTGCGCGTAGATGCCCGAGCTGTCGCCGCCGCCCTGTGCGCCGCCGCCCTGTGCGCCGCCGCCCTGTGCGCCGCCGCCCTGTGCGCCGCCGCCCTGTGCGCCGCCGCCCTGTGCGCCGCCGCCTTGCGCGCCGCCGCCGCTTCCGTTCGTAACGGGCATGTCATCGGAAGGATCGTTGGGGTCGGTCTCGCCCGGATCGATCTGCCCGTTGTGGTTCGTGTCTTCGTCGCCGTCCTTCACCCCGCCGTGGTCCGTGTCGCTTTCGATGGGGTTCGTGGTCGTCGCGCCGCCGTCAGCGTCGGGTACACAGTTCGTGCCGACCGTGGCCGGGTTGTCGCAGCCGAGGCCGAGCTCGGTGCCGTCGTTGATCCCGTCGCCGTCGCTGTCGGGATCGAGCGCGTTGATGAGGCCGTCGCCGTCCGTGTCATCTCCGGGGTCGACCTCGTCTCCGTCGATCACGCCGTCGTCGTCGCTGTCGGCGTCGGTCGGATCCGTCCCGAGCACGCCCTCTTCTTGATCCGTGAGGCCGTCGCCGTCGATGTCGTCGGTGCAGCCGTCGTCGACCTGACCGTTGCAGTCGTCGTCGAGCCCGTTACCGCAGTCTTCGGTCGCTTGCGGGATACAGGTGCAGGTACCACCCGGAAGCTGGCAGGTCGGATCGAGTGGCGAGCAGTCGCTGCTGTTGTGACACTCGACGCAGCTGTGCGTGACCGTGTCGCACGCGGGCGTCGGCGCGGCGCAGTCGCTGTCGGAGAGGCACTCGACGCACACACCCGTCGGATCGCAGATGGGCGCGTTCGCGGGACAATCGGTGTCCGTCGCGCAGCCGGCGACTGTGGTGTCCGTCGGTTGCTGACCATCCGTCGTCGTGTCGCCGTCGGTCGGCGTGTCCGTGACCGGCGAGCCGAGCATGCCGCCAGCCGAGATCACCGCTTGGTTGCTGATCGTGCCCGAGACGCCAGGCGCGACCTTCACGCGGAACTTCACGGTGGTCGAGGCGCCGATCGCGAGCGTCCCGCCCATCGTCGCGTTCGCGCCCGTGCCGAGGCGGACGACGATCTTGTCGCCCGCGAACTCCCCTTGATCGGAGTCGGCTGCGTCCGTCTTCGCGCCGGTGTTCGGCCCTGCCGTGACCTGGATGGATCCGGGGACGTAGGTCGTTCCGGTCGGGATGAGATCGGTGACGACCGTGTTGGTCGAGGCGTCGTTGCCCGTGTTGTGGACGGCGATCGTGTATTCGATGATGTCGCCGATCTGGAGCGTGCCGCCGTTGACGTCGACTGCGGTCTTGCCCGACGTAGTGAAGTCGGGTTGGAACGTCGCGACAGAGGTTACCCACGCCGCGAGCAAGAACACGTCCTGCGAGCTCTGCGCCTTGATCGTCGCGGAGCTATCGCCGCCGGTCAGCTTGCTCGTGACGTCGACGACGTCGAGATCCATGCCCGACATGCTCCCGGCCCCACCGGTGAGCTGCGGAAGGTCACCGACCGTCGTGACGGGCGCGCCCAGGTACGATCGTGACGAGTTGAAGAAGTTGTTCGCGGGGTTGCTGGCGTCCGAGAGCGCCGTGCCGCCGTTGAAGAACAGCTGATCCCCGGTGAGACTCGCCTCGCTCTCGAACGTGACGACGCCGAGCCGTCCATCGAACCCGGCGCTCGGGACGAGGAAGCCGTTCAGCGACACGTTCTGCGGGGCGCCTGGCTCTACGAGATCGAATCCATCGAAGAGCGCGAGGTTGCGCAACGCCCCCGCGGGGTTCTCGTAGAAGACGACGATGTACCAACCGGCGTAGTCGCTCTCGTCGGAGAAGAGCCCGCGCGGATCGTCCATCGCGACGCCAGAGACGCGGAACTTCCCGGCGCCCTGCTGCTGGACGAACGAGGTGACGTCCGCCATCGATTGGTACCAAACGGACGTGTCCCAGGTCTTCGTCGCCGTGAGCGAGATCGACGCGCCGCCGGGTCGATCGAGCGTGGCCGTCGTGTCGGGCCCTGCGGTGCGGTGCGCCGACCAGTACAGATAAGCGTGCGTGACGGTCGCGCCGGTCGGCATGGTCAGCACGGCCGTCGACCGAGCTTCGCTCGGATCGATCGTGCCGTTTACCCGGGCTTGGTTCGTACCCGGCGACTGCGATCGCCAGAGACAATCGCCGCCGGTGTCGTCGTCCCCGAGCCCGAGGAGCCCGCAACCGCCCACCTGTCCGACGATCGGAGCGGGCGTGCCCGGACGATACTCCTGCTCCAGCGTGTTTCCGAACAGCGCGAAGTCGCCCTTCTGGTTGACCTGAACGCGAAGCGCGGGCGCCGCCGCGGCGTCGTGATGCGTCGCGAGGGCCACGCCGAGGGACATCACCAATGCAAGAGCGGCGCTCGAGCCGCCGCGACCAAACCGTTGAAGACGCATGCCTCGCTCCTTCACGGGACTATCTGTCCCCGCCACGATCGATACGAAAAAAGTTAGACCCCAGGGTGCCTATTGCGATCCGTTCGATCGCTGCCCACCCCACAAAGTAACGTCAGGCGCGGTCCGCTCGAAGCGGTGCCTGCGCCAGGATTTTCACTATCGATCGGCCGCTGGCGCTTTGCAAGATGATATTTAATCACGTCCTCTTTAATAGGGTTATGCGATCCGCGTCTTCGCAGTCGATGCCGGGCGGAACGCCAGCCACATGGGCGAGTTGCTCGCCGACTTTTCGGACCTCGAAACGCGGATCCCCGCGCGCCGTCGAGGGATTGTCGTCGTCCGACCTGCGGGCGGTGGGTCTCGGGAGGTCGGCGGGGGTTGCCGTAGGGCCTCCGGGCGTGTGTTAGCCTCGGCGCCTCCCATGAGCCCCCAGCCGTTGGTCCACACCGATCCGACGAAGCAGGACGACCGCCTCGGCGCCGAGGCGAGCGCGCATCTGTCGAAACATCCGGCGCTGCAGCTCGTCGCCGAGCTCCTCACGCGGCTGCGCGAGATGCGCTTCCCGTGGTGGACGGCGGAGCAGCTTCGCGCGGCCTATCCCGCCGCGGTTCGCCTCGAGTGGCTCGCGCAGCGCCCCGATCTCCGGCAGCGCATCACGACTGGCCTGACGGGCCTCGCGGCGAAGGCCGCGCGGAACAAGTCGCACGCGTTTCAGGCAGAGCTGGTCGACTCGGTCATCGACGAAGGTGACACGACGGTCGAGGCGTTCGAGACCTCTTTCGAGCCGACCGACATCGCCATCTACGGACCTGCGATCGAGCTGTGGCACCTGTTCCGGCAGCGCATGCCTTGGGACGACGACGCGACCGTCCACAAAGATCTCATCGGGTGGCTCATCGGCGCGCTGCTCGCCGACAAGAGCTCCCTCGACGGCTCTGCGCGCACGCCGATCTTGGGCGCGCTCTCCGTGCGGACGGCCATCGATGGTCGCGTCTGGCACACGCGGGTTCCGCTCGACGTTCGTGTGGCGATCGACGAAGCGCGGTTTGCCCATCAACGCGAGCGTCCGGGAGAGCCGTACGGCGTGGAACGGGATCTGGCGATCACGACACCCGCGCTCATCGCGGCCAGCATTCCTCTGAAGGATCTTTTCCCCGTGCTCGACGTGGCGGCGCAAGCGCTCGGCTTCGACGACGGACACGCGCGACCGGCCGGGCGGGAGTCGGGGCAGAAACGCGAACCTGCCTCTCCCGGCTCGTCCGACGACGTCCCAGGAGCGCCTTCGTGGCCGACGATCGATCCTCCGCCGAACGATCCTGTGTCGAGCGATCCGCCGGCGACCGATCCACGGTCGATCGATCCGCAGCCGCGAGATACCGTGCATCCTCCCCCCGAGGGGGCGTTCGTCGACGAAGCCACGAGCGACGCTGCGAGTGAGTCCTCTGGGGAAGAGGGTGAGCTCGACCACACCAATCCGTGGGTGGTTCCCAAACTGGTCGGGGACGCGGCGCGCGCCGCAAAAGACCTGAAGAAGACGTCGAAGAAAGAAAGCGACTGAACGGGCCCATGGCGAAGAAAAAAGGCGGCAAGAAGGGCGGGGGCGCGCGCGACTCCAAGCCGGCACAGGCGGCAAAGAAGGCGTCGAGCTCAGAGAAAGCGGCACCGGTGCCGCGCGCAACCACATCCGAGGCCCCGAAGAAGGCCGACCCGCTGAAGAAGCCGACCGCGGCGCGCGAGAGCGATCCGCCCGACTCGAACGAAGAGCTGGATGCGCCTTCGAGCCGAGAGGCCGAGCCCGATCCGCCGATCCCGAAGACGCAGGGCGCCGCCTGGGCCAGGCCGCTCGTCACGCTCGAGAAGTGGTGGACCTGGTTCGAGATGCGTCTCCTCTTGGTCGTCATCATCTCGCTCATCGCGGCCCTCGTCGCTTGGGTGTCGCTGAAGGGCATGTCGTCGCCAGTCGAGAGCTCGGCGAAGGCAGGGACGATGTATCGAGCCATGCTCGGGGCGATCGTCCTCGGCAGCCTGACGCATGTCGTCATGAAGCGGCTGAAGATCGCTGGCCGAGCGGCGCCGCTCGCAGTCTTGGCCGCCATGGTCTTCGCCGCGCTGATCGCGCCGTCGTGGCGCTCGACGGGCGTCGAGTACTCAGGGCGACTGCTCAACTGGCTCCAAGAAGGCTCGAGCCTCACCATGTTCGGCGGCCTCCGCGGCGTCTCGACGCGGCTGACGATCGTCCTGGCGATGCTCGGCGCGAGCCTCGCCGCGGCGAGCGGCAAGCACATCAACATCGACGCGGTGCTCCGCTTTTTGAACCCGAAGCTGCGCGTCGTGACGTTCGTGCTCTCGAGCATCGCGACCATCACCGTCTGCGTCGCGGCGGCCTGGGGCTTCGTCGACTACATCTCGATCGAGAGCTTCGGCGCAAACAGCGACGCCAGCCGCGGCGAGAAGGTCGCCCACGTCGAGCACCACCTCAGCCAAGACTTCTTTCTATGGCGCAAGCAGGTCGGCTTCGATCTCGACGCGCTACCTGTCGTGCTCGGCGGCAAGAAGTGGGATGACGACAAGCGACTGACCGGCCGACAGTGGAACGCCTATCTCGACGAAAGTGGATATTACGATCACTTCGAGAAGGCCGACGTCGACGCCTTGCGCGCCCCCGCAGAGGACCTCGATACGTCCCGTATTCCTCAGGTCGTGGTCCCGGACGGGACCGCGCGCGGCCTCTTGGTCCACGCGATGAACCTGCTCTTTCCGATAGGGCTCTTGCTCGTCGCAGCGCGGTTCTTCTTGCGCATGCTGCTGGTCGTGAGTGGCCATCAGAGCGTCGAGGTCGAGGGCGAGCTGCTTCATACGGCGCACCTCGCGAACGACGACGAGAAGCCGACCGAGTCCGAGCCACCAGCGACGAAAGCAGAGGCCCCTCTTGCCAAGAAGAGCGCCGCGCTCGCCGCAGCGAAGCGATCCACGGCGGAGACCGACGACGACGCGGACGAGGACGACGATTCTTCAGAGGACGACGATGCGCCCGAAGAAGCCGTGAAGGCCGAGCCCCGCGGCGTCGCGAAAGCCGATGCCAAGGACGGAGCGAAGGATGAAGCCGAGGACGCAGTAACCGAGGCGAAGGACGACGAGGGCAGCGATGACACCGACGAATCCGATGCGGACAAGGGGGTGAAGTCGTGACCAAGCTCTCCTCTCTCGGCGTCGCAATTCTGACGATCCTCGGAATGCCGCTCTTCGCGGTCATGGGCGCGATTTCGCTCCTCTCGTGGCTGAGCCACGATCGGCCCGAGCTGCGCGCCGTGCGCTTCATCGCGCCCAGCGTGCTCGAGGATCGCTTCGTGTCGTCGCCGATCTTGGTGACGATTCCTTTGTTCACGTTCGCCGGCTATCTAATGGCCGAGTCGAAGACGCCAGACCGACTCGTGCGGGCATCTTCGGCCGTGCTGGGCTGGCTTCCAGGTGGTCTCGCGATCGTGTGCATCGTCGCGAGCGCGTTCTTCACGACGATGACCGGCGGCAGCGGCGTGACGATCGTCGCGGTGGGCGGGTTCCTTTATCCCGCGCTCATTCGACAGGGCTACCCGAAGGACTTCTCGCTCGGTCTCGTGACCTCTGCGGGCGCGATTGGCCTCTTGTTCTTCCCGAGCCCGCTCGTGATGATTTACGGGTTCGTCGCGGGCGTGGACGTCAACTACGCCTACATCGCCACGTTCCCACCGGCGTGCGGTCTCATGCTCACGCTCGCGCTCTACGCGGTCTGGGTCGCGAAGAAGCACAACGTGCCGCGCTCGCCCTTCGTGCCCAGCGCGGTCGGCGGAGCCCTCTGGGCCGTCAAGTGGGAGCTGATGGCGCCGATCGTGGTCGGCGCGGGCCTCGTCTCTGGCCTGATGGAGCTCGACGAGAGTGCGGCTGCGGCGGCGCTCTACATGCTCATCGTCGAGGTCTACATCTACAAGGACCTCACCTGGAAGAAGGTCCTCACGGTCGCAAAGGACGCGCTCAGTCTGTCCGGCGCGCTCATCCTCATCCTCGCGATGGCGACCGCGATGACGAACTACATCATTCAGGAACAGATCCCCCAGGCGATCCTGGACTACTTCGTCGCGAAGGGGATGAACGAGCCCTGGCAGTTCATCGTGGTCTTGAATCTGTTCTTGTTCGTCATCGGCATGCTGATGGACGCCTTCAGCACGATCTTGGTCGCGCTGCCCCTCCTCTTGCCGCTCGCGGCGATGTTCAACATTCACCCGTTCCACATGGCCGTGATGTTCCTGCTCAACATGGAGCTCGCGTACATCATGCCGCCCGCGGGATTGAACCTCTTCATCTCCAGCTTCCGGTTCAATCGACCGGTCATAAGCGTCTATCGGGTCGTCATACCCTTTGTCATATTGCTCCACATCGGGCTGATACTCCTCATCGTGTTCCCGAAGATCTCGTCGTTCACGGTCGAGAGCACGATCGTCGCCAAGAAGGCAGAGGCCGAGAAGGCGGGCGTCTCGCCGCGAGAGGCGTGGCTGCTCGAGTGCGTCCAAATGGACAAGAACAACCCGCGTCCCTGCACCAAAGAGGACAAAGCGAAGTTCGGAGAAGACGGCCTCGGCATCGCGACGCCAGGCGGAGCCGACGCG
>Ga0164241_10005244_pt1 | contig 12216 bp, 12 predicted proteins | sample OricomyardsoilBY_FD_108780 | JGI IMG/M metagenome (GOLD analysis project Ga0164241, IMG submission 108780) | Backyard soil microbial communities from Emeryville, California, USA - Original compost - Back yard soil (BY) | ecosystem: Environmental > Terrestrial > Soil > Unclassified | place: USA...
CACGGCGGGATGTCGATGGACGCCATGGTCCGCGACATGCGGAACCGATTCTGGGTTGCGGCGGTGCTGTCGGTGCCGGTGCTGTTGTGGTCGCCGATCGGTCGGGAGGTGCTCGGGTTCACCGTGCCGGCACCGTTCGGCCTGCGCGACGACGTGTTCTCCCTGCTGCTGTCGCTGCCGGTGATCTTCTACTCGGCGTGGATCTTCTTCGCCGGCGCCTACCGGGCGCTCCGGGCCCGGACCCTGGACATGATGGTGCTGGTCGCCGTCGGGGTGGGCGCGGGCTGGCTGTACAGCGTCGGGGTCACCCTCACCGGTTTGTTCACAGGCGCCAGTGGTGACGTGTTCTACGAGGCAGCCACGGTTCTCACCGCGTTCGTGCTGCTCGGCCACTGGTTCGAGATGCGGGCCCGCGGCGGCGCGAACGACGCGATCCGGTCCCTGCTGGAGCTCGCCCCACCCAAGGCGGTGGTGCTGCGGGACGGGCAGGAGGTCGAGGTCGCCACGGCCGACGTCCAGGTGGGCGACCTGCTGCTGGTCCGCCCGGGGTCGAAGATCCCCGTCGACGGTGATGTGGAATCCGGCGACTCCGAGGTCGACGAGTCGATGGTCACCGGGGAAAGCCTGCCGGTGCCGGCGAACAGCAGATACAAGCCCGCCGCGGAACCGACCACCCGTCGTAGCATGTCGCTCCTTAGCAGTGCGCTCACATCGTGCCTTGAGTATGGACCGCCCCAGCCGTTTTCTCGGTGGGCCGTGCCGGCGGTCGCCGAGCGTGTGGATGACCGCGAGGCCGATGCAGCGCTCGCCGGCTACCGTGCCGCGCATCCGCGGGCGTGGGCGCGGCTGCGGCCGGTCGTCGAAAAACACACTGGGCCATGAGGTGAGCCGGGGGGCCGACATCCCGGTGGTTGCCCTGCCACTGCGCGCTCGTGCCGGGCGCTGAACAGCTGTGCGTCCGGCGGTCTACGCCGCACCCAGCACCAGTCCGGCGCCGATCCCGATCACCAGGACGAGCGCTGCGCCGAGAATGGCGGTGCCGGCGGCCCACGGCCCCGCAGTGTGCGCGTGACTCGTTGCCTTCCCGGACACCGGCTGGACGGTCGGGATGATCCATCGCAGGTAATAGAACAGGCTGGCCACCGAGTTCAGCACCGCCACCAGTACCAGCCATTGCAGCCCACCGTCCCAGCCGGCGGTGAACGTCGTCAACTTGCCGAGAAACACGGCGGTGGGCGGGGTTCCGACCAGGCTGAGCAGGCTGACGAGCAACGACGCCGCCAGCCACGGGCGCGCGGCGGCGAGGCCGCGATAGTCGGCCAGCGACCGGTGCCCGGGCAGCGCCGTCGTGACCGCGAACGCGGTGACGTTGCTGACCGCGTACCCGGCCAGGTAGACCAGCAGCGACGGCAGTGCGAGTTCGCTGCGCCCGGCGGCGGCCACGGGCACCAGCAGGTACCCGACCTGGCTGACCGTCGACCAGCCCAGCAGCCGGCGCGGGTCCTGCTGGAAGAACGCGGCGAGGTTTCCCAACGTCATGCTGAGCGCGGCGATCACCGCAGTGAGCAGGCGCAGCCGGGCGTCGTCGGGGAGCGCGTCGACGATCCGGTAGACGGCGACCAGCGCGCCGATCTTGGGCACCGTGGTGACAAAGGCGGCCGCCGTGCCGCCGGCGCCCTGTGCGGCGTCGGGAACCCAGAAGTGGCCCGGCACACCGCCGGCCTTGAACATCAGCCCACCGACGACCAGCACGCCGCCGACCGCAACGAGTCCGCCGGCCACCCCGCCCAGCCCGTCGGCCATGTCGACGTACCGGCTGCTTCCGGCGACGGCGCTCAGCAGGGTGACACCGGCCAGCAACAGGATGCCGAGCAGCGCACCCAGCAGGTAGGTCTTCATCGCGGCTTCGGCACCCGCGGCGGTCCGGGACATCCCGACCAGCGCGTACAGCGGAATACTCGCCAGCAGAAAACCCGCCACGAGCACCAGCAGGTCATCGGCACCGGCGACCACGATGGCGCCGAGTGCGCCCAGCAGGAGCAATGCGTACGTCTCGCTTTCCCGGGTCTGCCCGGAAAGCTCTTCGGTGCCCATGGAAATCACCAGCAGCGTTGCGCCGATCACGATGGCCCTGGCGACGCCGGTGGACACGTCGGCCGCGAACGTTCCGTCGAACACGGCGCTGTCGGAGCCGGCCAGCCCGACACCGGTCGCGACGCCCGCCGCCACCAGGGCGGTGACGGCGATGATGCGGGCGACCCACTGCCGCTCCCGCGGCAGGAACGACCCGGCGAGCAACGCGGCGACCGCCCCCAGCAGCAGCAGGATCTCCGGCAGCAGGGGTGCCAGCTCCGCGGACATCGATGCCGTTTCGGACATCTATCGGCTGACCAGATCGACGACGACCCGGGCGGCCGGTTCGATGATGTCGAGCAGGAACCGCGGCAACACTCCGATGATCAGCGACAGCAGCAGAAGTGGTGCTACGGCGACTGTTTCCGAGGTTCGTAGGTCGGCGAATCCGTGGGACTTGCCGCGGACGTCGCCGGTGAGCAACTGCTGCAGGGCGCGCAGGAACAGGGCGGCGACGATCAGGATTCCGGGTAACGCCAGCGCCGTCACGGCGGCCGCGCCGATGCTGCCGGTGAAGATCTGGAATTCGGCGATGAACCCGCTGAACGCCGGGATTCCGAGCGAGGCGAATGCCGCGACCGCGAAGAAGCCGGCGAAGCGCGGCGCCGGCTTCGCGAGACCCCCGTAATCCTCGAGCTCATAGCTGCCGCGGCGATCGTGCAACACCCCGGCCAGCAGGAACAGCGCCGCGGTGATCAGGCCGTGGCTCACCATCTGCGTCACCGCACCGGTCACGGCGACCTGACGCGACGTGGCGTTGCCGGTCAGCACTCCGGCGGCGCCGACGGCGAGGATCACGTACCCCATGTGGTTGACCGAGGTGTAGGCGATCGTGCGTTTCACGTTGGTCTGGGCGAGCGCGACGAGGGCCCCGTACAGCACCGACACAATCCCGACGGCGATGATCACCCCCGACCAGGCTTGCCAGGCCTCCGGCAGCATCGGCATCGCGATGCGGACGAACCCGTAGGTTCCCAGCTTGAGCATCACCCCGGCCAGCACCGCCGACCCGATCGCCGGCGCGTCGGTGTGCGCCGGCGGCAGCCAGGTGTGGAACGGCACCGTAGGGGTCTTGATGGCGAGCCCGATGACGACGGCCGCCAGCACCACGCCGCCGACCCAGCCACTGCCCTGCAGCGGCGCCTGCCGGGTCAGCTCCGCCATCTCGAAGGTGTGCGGGTCCGCCGCGACGTACAGACCGATGAAGCCGAGCAGCAGCACCAACGAACCGAGGAAGGTGTAGAGGAAGAACTTCAGCGCGGAGCGGCCGGCGTGACCGTGCCCCCAGCCGAGGATGACGAAGTACATCCCGACGATCGTCAGGTCGAAGAACACGAAGAACAGCACCAGGTCCTGGGCGGCGAACACCCCCAGGCACATCGATTCCAGGAAGCAGAACAGCGCCGCCTGAGTCCGCGGCCGGTGCCGGTCGCGCCAGGCGAAGACGGCGCAGGCGGCGAACACCACCACCGTCAGCGCGATCAGCGGCAGCGACAGCCCGTCGACGCCGACCGAGTAGCTGCTGGCCACCCCGGGGATCCACGGCACCTGCTGCGCCAACGCCATCCCGCCCGGCGGCGGCGTCCGGTAACCGATCCAGATCACCAGCAGCAGGACCAGTTCCACAACGCTGACCGCAAGCCAACCGACCTTTGCCGCGCGGTCGGGGATCCTGAGGACCGCCAGTACGCCGGCCGCGAGCAGCGGTAAGAAGATCAGAACGGTCAGCACGGTCAGATCACCACGATCAGCAGCAGAGCCGCGAACAGCAGCAGCACGATGACCTGGACGTAGTACTGGTACAGCTGCCCCGTTTGTGGCCGCTTCGCCTCCCGGGCGGACCTCACCACGGCCACGGCGACGCCGCGCACCCCGGCGTCGATCCCCCCCGAGTCGACATCATCGGCCCGCCTGGCCAGCCACATCGTCCGGTCCGCGGAATGGCGAACGGTTCGGTCCAGCCCGGTGTCGTCGAAGCGTGCCAGGGCTGCGGCGAGCGACAGCACCGGTGCCACGACCACCACGCCGACAATCCGCTCCAGGTGCAGCCACTCCGCCGCCCACCGCGGCGCGGGCGTTCCCCACCGGTACACCGCCGCCAGCACCAGCACCGCCAGCAGGCCGGACGAGATCAGCTCGACCGGCGTCGCCGCCGGTTCGCCGGAAACCCCGAGAACGGTGGCGATCTCGGTGGACAGCGGCGGCAAAGCGAGCGCCCCGAGGACCGCAGCGCCCACGGCCAGTGGGATCAGCGCAGACTGCGCGACCGATGGGACCGACCGCGTCCCCGGTTCCTCGGTGTCGAAGTCGTTCTCGATGCCTGCGGCGGTGTGATCCGCGCTGGGCCGCGCCCACAGCACCACGAGCACCTTCCCCGCATATCCCGCGGACAGCGCCGCCGCGACCAGGGTGACCACCGCGAGCGCCGTGGAGCTTTCGCGCACGGCGGCCAGGATCTCGTCCTTCGTCGCCCACAGCGACAGTGGTGGGACCCCGGCCAGCGCGAGAAGTCCTATGGTGGCGCTGATTCCGACGACCGGCCAGCGACGGGCCGCTCCGCGCAGCCCGTCGAGCTGCTTGGTGCCCAGCGCCGTCAGCCAGGCACCGGCAGCCAGGAACAGCAGCGCCTTGGTCGCCGCATGCGCGACAAGATGCGTTGTCCCGCCGGCCGTACCGGCCACCCCCGCCGCCATCACGACGAACCCGAGCTGCGCCGAGGTGGACGCAGCCAGGAGCTGCTTGAGGTCCCGTTGCGCGATGGCCACCGCTCCCAGCAGCAATGCCGTGAGCGCACCCATCCAGGCCGCGACCGTCGCCGCCCACCCGGTCGCGGCCAACAGCGGCGCAACCCTGAGCAGCAGGTAGCCGCCCATCGCGACCATGGCGGCGGAGTGCAGCAGTGCGCTGACCGGGCTGGGGCCGAGCATTGCCCGGGACAACCAGAACGAGAACGGCAGCTGCGCCGCCTTTCCCAACGCGGCCACCAGAATGCCGCCGGCCACGACGTCCCGCCAGGGCGCCGGCAGCCCGGCGAGCCCGCTCAGCGTCAGGTCGGACCCACCGGTCAGCGCCGCCCCGGCGGCCAGGTACAGGCCGAGGTCGGCGGCCCTGGTGGTGAGTAGCGCCGTCGCGCCACCGGCGACCCGGTCGGGATCCTGCCAGCGGAACCCGATCAGCGCATAGGAGGTGGCGCCCATGATCTCCCAGGCCAGCAGGAGCGCGGGCAGCGTGTCCGCGGTCGCGGTGATGAGCACCGCCGCAAGGAACAGCAGCATCAACCCGAAGAAACGGGACGGGGCGGTCGGCACGTCGCCGCCCCGCCAGGCCGCCGCGAAGACCAGCACCAGCAGGGCGACCAGCGCGACCGTCGGCAGCACGACCGCGGCCAAGCCGTCGACCCGCAACCCGAAGTCGGCGCCCGCCAGGAACGGCACGGCCACCGCCGGCCGCTGCAGCGCTGCCACCACGGCCAGCACCGACGTCACCGCTGACGTGCCGACTCCAAGAGTTCTGGCGACCCGATCCGTGCGCCGGCCACCAACGCACAACACACCACCGACCACGGCCGGCAGGACGATCAGAATCCACAGCAGGACCGCCATCATCCGCTCAGATCCGTTGCCATGTCGGTCATGTCCGAGTTCCTCGACCGGTGCAACAGGGTCGCGACGGCGAACCCCATCGCCATCTCCACCGTCATCGCGGCAATCACGACCAGGAGCACCACCTGCGCGGTGGGGGTGGGCGAGACGAACCAATAGAACCCGACGGCGGCCAGGATGACGCCGTTGATCATCAATTCCAGACCCATCATCACCATCACCACGACCTGCTGGGACAGCGCCCCGTACAGGCCCACGCAGAACAGGGCGGCGGCCACGATCAGCACCAGCTGCAGCGTCATCGGCCGACCCCGCCCGGCTGCGGATCGGTCGGCGGTCTGCATCGCAGGTCGCTGCCGAACCGGTCGTACCGACCGCGGGGCAGCGCCAGCACCAGGGCGGCGATGATCGTGGCCAGCAGCACGGCGCTGACGATGATCATCACCAGCATCTTGGAACCCATCAGCGCCTCACCCAGGGCCGCCGTCGGGTCCGGGTCGGAATCGCCGCTACGACCCGGCCACGGCGCCAGCAGGATGCCGGCCGTCAGCGCCAGGAACACCGCGCCGGAGGTGACCGCGGCGGTTCGCTTGCCGTGCACCATGTTCATCGGCATCAGTGCCGGGTTCATTCCCATGTACATGATCATGTACACGGCCATGATCGCCATCTCCATGATCATCATCAGCACGGTGATCACGCCGATGTAGGACAAGCCCAACAGCAGCACCTGCAGGCCGACCGCGACGAACGACGCCGCGAGCGCATAGGTGGCGCGGGCCATCGAATCGACCTTGAACACCAGGGCACCGGACACCACCGCGACCAGCGCCAACACCCAGAACGCCACCGTCCCCGCCACCCCGATGCTCATCACCCGCCCGCCTGTCCGACCGAAACGACCGACACCACAAGCACCTGCAGCAGGGTGATCGGCAGCAGCACCAACCACCCGACCTCGACGAACCGATCCGCCCGCAGCGTCGGCAGTCGGCGTCCCAGCAGGATCAGCACTGCGCACAGCGCGGCTGTTTTGACCGCCACCCACGCCCACTCGGGGAGCAGCGGCCCGGACCCGCCACCGAGGAACAACGTGACCCCGATCGCCGCGCCGGCTGTGAGCAGTGCATACCGGCCGGCCAGCATCAGCAGTCGATCGACCCCGGACAGTTCGGCGAACACTCCACCGGCGATGTCCACGCCGGCCGGATGACGCAGCGGCCCCCACACCGAGAAGCCGGCGACGGACACGCAGAACACCGCGAACGCGGCCGGCATCCACACCGCGAACCACACATTGTGCTGCGCCCCAACCACATCGGTCAGCCGGAGGCTGCCGGCGGCGACCGCCGGCGCGGTCAGCGCGAACATCAACGGCAACTCGTACGCCAATGCCTGCGCCACGAACCGGTAGCCGCCGACCAACGAGTACACGCTGTTCGGTCCCCAACCGGCCATCCACACCAGCGCCCACACCGTCACATCGAGCGCGTTGAACCAGACGATGCCCACCGACGAATCCGCGACAGTGCCCGGCCCGAGCGGGACCAGCGCGGCCATCAGCAAAGCGAGCACCGGCAGCCCCAGCACGCCGACCCGCCACAGCAGCCGATCCGCAGCGACGGTGGTGCGGCGGCGTTGGCGCAGCAGTCGGGCGGACTCCACCACCGGAAGCCGCAGCGCCGCCGACCACCCGCGGGGTGCCGGGCCGGCTGCCGGCGGCCGGCCGGCCGGGTCCAGCGCGGCATCGAGCGCGGCGGTGAAGGTGGCCAGCACAATGACACCGGCCGCGACCAGGACCGTCGACACCACCACCGTCAGCTCACCCACGGGATGCCCCCTGTCGCTGGAGCGCGGCGATGTCCGGGTCGACGGAGGCGACCACCAGCCGCGCCGCCCCGAGATCCAGTCCCGTGACGAGGGCCGGGATGACGTCGACCGCCCCACCCGCCAGTGCACCGACATTCGCTGGCGCGCCATCACTCCCGGACGTCAGCCGATTCGCGATGCCGGTCGCCCGGGCCAGCAACCGGTCGTGTACGTCGCCGACCAAGACATCGGGCAGCCCGCGCTCGTCGACTTCCGACTGGTCGATCCCGCCGAGGCCGCGCATCGACCAGCGCAGCGTCCTGGAGCGTCGCACCCGCACCGCCCAAGACGCGGCCGCCGCCGAGCAAGCCTCGAGCGGTGCGCCGTCGAGCAGCGCATCCCGGACGTCGCGAAATCCGCGCGCGGCGCGGTCGCTCCCGGCCAGAATCAGCAGGCGGGCCACCCCGTCGCAGTCCAGAGCCGCACGGACCCGCCCATCGACCGGCGGACCGAGCGGCGGATCCGCCCCCCGCAACCAGCTCATCTCCGCGCGGGCGATGACGTCACCGTGCAACACGCACCGCAGCACGAGCCCGGCCGGCCACGCCGGCAGGACGGGCCCCAACGGCACGGAAAGCACGTCCATCTCCAGGCCGTCCCGATCCTCGTCGCCGCCGGCCAACGGAATGCCGCCCGGCATCGGCATGTCCATGTCGCCCATGTGCCCCATGTCGGAGTCCATGTCGCTGTCGGAGTCAATGTCGCCCATGTCCATGTCCCCCATGTCCATGTCCCCCATGTCGGAGTCCATGTCGCCGTGCCTCTCGTCGGAACTAGAACCGTTGTGGTCGGACCCGTTGTGGTCGGACGCGTCGTGGTCGGAGCGGTGGTGGTGCTCGTGACCTTCGTCGTCGTGACCGCCGCCGTGGGCGTTGCGGTCGCCATCTTCGTGGCTGTCGTGGCTGTCGTGGCTGTCGCCACCATGGCTGGCGCGCGAACCGTCATGGTCGTCGTCGCCGTGCACACCGCGGGCGTCGGTTTTGTCCCCGCTCCCGGTCTCGTCCCCGCCGCGCAGCAATGTCGCCGCTGCGAGTTCCAGGGCCTCGGTCGCCTGCTCCCGGCCCGCAGCGCGCACCAGCGCGCGCGGCCGGGGCATCTGCGCCCAGAGCCGATCGATCACCCGACGCCAGGGCTCACCCGGGTCCCCGCACACCACCAGCACGTCGGCGTCCGCCGGCGTCAACGCCGGCCGCCAGCTGCGTCTGGTGGCGGCTCGCTCGACGGCGATTCTGGTCAGCGCCCATCCCGGCACCTCGACGATCAGCACATGTGCGCCGCCGACGGCGGTGCGGCTCAGCCAGCCGGGTCGGCCGGCGATCACACCCACCGCAGCGCGCCCTCACGCCAGGCCCACAGCACCCCCACCATCAGCAGCCCGAGAAAGACGAACATCTCGACGACTGCGCTGCCGCCGACCCGGGCCACCACCACGGCCCACGGGTACATGAACAGCATCTCGACGTCGAACGCCAGGAACAGCAGCGTCAACGGATACCAGCGGACGTGAAACCGGGACAGCGCATGCTGATCCGGAACGTGGCCGGACAGAAACGGCCGTTGGTCCGGAGCCAGGGGTGAGTCTCCCGCCAGCGCCCGGCTCACGAGGATCAGGCCGATAACGCCGATCAGAGCCATCGCGGCCATGCTCGCCAAGCCAACGATTCCGGACATACCGACCCAGTTTCCGCACTGCGCCGTCCCAAACACGCGGGTCATTCCGTCAGGCAAATGTGATCGCGTTGACTCATCAAAATGCCCGCCTGGGCCCGGTCGTTGACTCACTTCGGGATGCCCGCGTAGCGGCGCGTCGGTGGGTTGCCGACAATGGGGTCGGGTAGGCCCGGCTGATGGGACTGACGATGGTGCAGCGACAAGCGGTCACCAAGGCGATCGCGACCCGTTACAGGCGCGCGGACCGGGCCGGGAAGAGGGTGATCCTGGACGAGTTGTGCGCGACGACGGGCTGGCATCGGGACCATGCCCGGCGCTTCGTCGCCGGCTACGGCCACGGTGCGGATCTGGCCAAGTTGGGCAGCGGCGACGTGACCCAGGCGGTGCTGCGCGAAGCGGACAGAGTCTCGGTCGGCGCGGTTCAGTTTTTCGTGGTGGCGCTGCGTTCGTTCCTTCGGTACGGGTACCTGACCGGCTTGATTCCCACCGATCTGTCCGGTTCGTCGTTGCCGGTCACCGGGCGGCGCCGCTCGCGGCTACCCCAGGACGTCGGTCGATCCGACGCGAAGGCCCTGCTCAGGGCGTGTGATCGGCGCAGCCTGATGGGTCGCCGCGACTATGCGGTCATCTTGATCCTGCTGCGGCTGGGCCTGCGGGCCTGCGAGGTGGCGTCTTTGCGGCTGGCCGACATCGACTGGCGCGCCCGTCTGATCACCGTGAATGGGAAGCCCGGGTGGGTCGACCAGTTGCCGCTGCCCGTCAATGTCACCCTGCCTGTGCTCCAAGCAGCCAGCCTCCCTCGCCAGCCGAGCGGTTGGGTCGGCGCCGGTTGGGGGCGCACCGAAATCCTCCGGTCGGGGCCGCCTGCACTCACGCACCCGCCCTTGCCGTGCCATGAACTGTCCAAAGAGGTCGACATTTCAGGGCGTGCTATTGATTGGCGGGAAACGCCGGGGCGATGCCCCGGCTGTCGTGACGCTGGTACATCGGGGTCATGGCGCCGGTCGGGTCTACGCGCTGCAGGACGGCGTCGGCTATGCGGGTGAGCTGGGACAACTGTTCCGGGGTAAGCGCGTCGATGATGTGCCGGCGGACATTGGCCACGTGACCGGGCGCGGCTTGCACCACCGCGTGCCAGCCATCGGCGGTGAGCCGGGCGTTCGTGGACCGGGCGTCATCGGGACATGGGAATCGTTCGACCAGCCCCCGCCCTTCCAGTCGCCGCACGACGTGGGACAACCTGGACAGGGTGGCGTTGGTCTGGGCGGCCAGGGCGGTCATCCGCAGTGTCCGCTCCGGAGCTTCGGACAGCATCGCCAGGACGTAGTACTCGAAGTTCGTCAGGCCGGCGTCCCGCCGCAGCTGGGAGTCCAGCACTCCCGGAATGAGCTCCAGCAGGGCGATCAGCCGCAGCCAGGCGACGAGCTCGTTCTGACTCAGCCACTGCGGTCCACTTGCGTCGGTCTGCATCACGCCAGTGTGCCCAACAACGGTTGAAGCTACAACTAATCGGTGGTAGCTTAGTTGAAGCGACAACCACACCGGGTGTCATCATTTCCACCGTGAAGGGACAGATCATGAGCACCGTCAGCATCCTGGGCACCGGCAACATGGGCTCCGCCATCGCGAGCGTCGTCGAGAAGGGCGGCAACACTGTCCAACTGCTCGGCCGCGGTGTCACCGACCAGCCCGTGCTCGGCAACATCGTCGTTCTCGCGGTGCCCTACCCGGCCGTGAGCCAGCTCCTCGCGGAGCGCGGCGAGGAGCTGGCCGACAAGGTCGTCGTCGACATCACCAACCCGCTCGATTTCCAGACCTTCGACTCGCTGACCGTGCCCGCCGACTCCTCGGCCGCCGCCGAGATCGCAGCCGCGCTGCCGAAGTCGAAGGTGGTCAAGGCGTTCAACACGACCTTCGCCGCTACCCTGACCTCCGGCACCATCGGTGAGCACCCCACCACCGTCCTGATCGCCGGTGACGACACCGACGCCAAGGCGCAGCTCGCCGAGGTCGTCACCGCGGGCGGCCTGCGGGCCATCGACGCCGGCACCCTGCGTCGCGCACGTGAACTCGAGGCCCTCGGCTTCCTGCAGATCAGCCTTGCCGCGGGCGAGAAGATCACCTGGACCGGCGGCTTCGCCGTCCAGGCCTGACCCGCACCCTCCGCCACACCACCACATACCGCCGGGGGTCACCCCGGCCCCCAAGAGGCACCACGAACACCGACGGCCCGCCGCGGACGGGCAACGCGGCCCCCGGCCTGCAGCCGCCGGCCGGACACCTGTCGCGTCCCACCACCGACTTTCACTCGTAGCGCCCCGGATGACCCGCGATCGGCGACTGCGCACCATCGCCTTCAGTGTGCTGGTGATGATCTACCCGCTGATGTTCACCGCCGGCTGCGTGATCATGGCATTCCAACCGACCGGCGACGCGGGGACCTGGACCGCCAACCTCATGGTCTGGGCGATGGCCGCCGCCCTCATCACCGCCCCCCCAGGTCTTCATGGTTGGCAACATCGTCGCGTTCTTCGTCGTCGTCGCGGTCGTCATCGGCGGCGCCGTGCTGTTGTTCCGGCGGCAGAAGCGACGCGTCGCGCACTACGAGTGCTCGGATCGCCGACTCCGCAAGCCGGGCTGCACAACTGGCGATCTAGGCTCTCCGGAAACACAACCAGCCTGGACGGCGGCACCCACTGGCCGGTTGTGTGGCCGGTACGCGTTGACTCAGTCCGACAGCGAGCTGTCCGGCGACCCACCCCCGTGTCGGCGCGCCGGGGGCGGCGTTTGATGCGGACGTTCCTGGCCGCGTTGCCCTCGCCCGCTACGGGACCGGGCTCGAGGTGGTTCGTCGCGGTCAGGTGAAGTGCGCGAACACCGGGGCGTGGTCGGAGGCCGGGGCGTCCCGCCGGGCGGCGGGGTCCAGGGTGATGCTGGCGAC
>Ga0164241_10005245_pt1 | contig 12216 bp, 8 predicted proteins | sample OricomyardsoilBY_FD_108780 | JGI IMG/M metagenome (GOLD analysis project Ga0164241, IMG submission 108780) | Backyard soil microbial communities from Emeryville, California, USA - Original compost - Back yard soil (BY) | ecosystem: Environmental > Terrestrial > Soil > Unclassified | place: USA...
CAGGCAGGCCAGCGACACGGCGCCGACATAGCCCAGGCCAAAGATGCTGATCTTCATGCGGTTCTTTCGATGAGCGGCGCGCCGAACGTCGCCCGGCAGCGCGCGATGATGCCGTCCAGCCGCTGCATCGAGCGCGGCCAGGCGTGATGGCTGAGCATGCGCGCACGGCCGGCTGCGGCCAGGCGCGCGCGCTCATCCGGATTTTCGACGATGCGCAGCACCGCACGCGTGATATCCGCCGCGGTGTCGGCCACCAGCAGATGGGATTTGGCGTCGGCATCGACGCCGCCGGCGGCCACCGTGCTCGTCACCACCGGCACGCCCATCGCCATGGCTTCGAGAATCTTGTTCTGCGTACCGCGGGCGATGGCCAGCGGCGCGACCATCAGCGCCGAGCCGCGGATGTACGGGCGCACGTCCGGCACCGAGCCGGTGACGGTGACGCCGTCGATGCGCCCCAGCGCGCGCATCTGCGGCGACGGGTCGGCACCGACGATCAGCAGCTTCAACGCCGCGCGCTTGGCTTTCAGCATCGGCCACACCTGCTGGCAGAAGCGCGCCATGCATTCCTGGTTCGGGTAGTAGTCCATGCGGCCGATGAAGCTGATGGTGTCGGCGTCGTAGGGCGCATCGCCGGGACTGAAGAACTCGGCATCGACGCCGTTGGGGAACCAGTCGGTGGCCGCGCCGGTGCCGTAGCCGTTCAGCGTCTGCCATTCGGCGCGGGTGGTCGCGGTGCACAGGTCGAAGCGCCGGGCCAGGCGCTTTTCGGCCCACAGCATCTTGTGGCCCTCGAAGGTGTAGCCCAGCGACAGCGGGAAGCGCTTGTAGTGCGCATATTCGAGCCACTTCTGCGAGTCCATGTCGCCGAAGTCCAGAATCTTCGGGATGCCGCGCACCTGCGCCACGTACTGCGCCACCGACGAGCAGTGCACGAAGATCAGGTCCCAGCTTTGCGTGGCCAGCAACTGGCGCACCTTGCCCGCCAGGTCGCTGCTGTAGAAGTAGCCCATCGACGACGGCGTCGTCAACGGCAGGCGCGCCACCATGCGCGCGAACTGCAGCGGCTCGCGCACCCGGCCCAACCTGAACGCGGTGCAGTGCGGCTCGATGCCCAGGCCCTCGGCGGCTTCGGCTTCGCTGCGCACCAGCGAGCACACGGTGACGCGGTGGCCCTGCGCATGCAGGTGCCGGATCATGTTGAACGGCCGGATCTTGCCGCCGCGCTTGGGCGGATACGGAAAGCGGTGGCACAGGTACAGGATGTTCATGCGGCGACGAAGCCCTTCAGCTCGCTGGCGACGTCGGCCGGGTCGCGCCGGTCGAGGAAGACGCGGCTCCAGATTTCCAGGTTCATCAGCGCCAGCAGCGCGTCGGTGCCGTCGCTGCGGTTGCTTTCGTGGTCGGCCAGCAGCGCGCCGACGCCGGCCGGGTCGAACAGGCCGCGCGCGCGCAGCACCTCGGGCGCCAGCAGCCCGCGCAGCAGTGGCGCCAGCTCGCGTTTCAGCCACGCCCCCATCGGCGTGCCGAAGCCGCGCTTCTTGCGGTGCAGGATGTCGTCGGGCAGCATCGGCGACAGCGCGCGCTTCATCAAGTGCTTGAGCTGGCCGCCGGGAATCTTGGCCTCGGCCGGAATCGCCGCCGCCAGCTCGACCAGCTCGTGGTCGAGCAGCGGCACGCGGCATTCCAGCGACACCGCCATGCTCATCTTGTCGGTCAGCATCAGCAGGTCGTCGGGCAGCTGGGTTTCGGCGTCGACCGCCAGCATGCGGTTCAGTTCGTCGAGCGAGCCGGCACCGGCGAACGCGGCCGCCAGGGCATCGCCGCCGCCGCCCGCATCGAGCAGCAGCGCGGCCGCCGTTTCGCGGCTCAGCACCTGCAGATAGCTGCGGTAGCGCTCGTCGGCCGGCTGCTCGGCGCTGGCGATGAAGCCCTTGGCCAGGCGCATCACGTTGAGCAGCTTGGTATGCCGGTCGGCCGGCAGACGCCGCCCCGCCAGCGACGCGGCACGACGCGCCCACGACGGCAGCGCCTGGAAACGACGCGCATAGTGGCTGCCCAGGTAGCGCCGGTAGCCGCCGAAGAGCTCGTCGCCGCCCACGCCCGACAGGATCACCTTGACGTCGCGGCGGGCGAACTCGCTGACCAGGTAGGTGGTGATGAAGGCCGTGTCCGACAGCGGCTCGTCCATGTGCCACAGCAGCCGCGGCAGCAGCGACACCACGTCGGGCTTGACGACGATCTCGTGATGCTCGGTGCCGAACAGTCCGGCCACGCGCTTCGCGTACGGCAGTTCGTTGTACAGCTTCTCGGCCTCGCCGCCTTCGAAGCCGATGGCATAGGTGCGGATCGGCAGCGACGAATGGCGGGCCATGAAGCCGACCACCGCGCTGGAATCGACGCCGCCGGACAGGAAGGCGCCGATCGGCACGTCGCTGACCATCTGCATGCGCACCGACTCTTCGATGCGCGCGCGCACCCGCTCGACCCATTCCCGGGCCGGCACGCCGGCGTCGACGCGATCGCCGAGCCGCCACCAGCGCCACTGCTTCACCTGGCCGTCCTGCACCGACAGGCAGCTCGCCGGCGGCAGCTTGTGCAGGCCCTTGAACAGGCAGTTCGGCGCCGCGACGTAGCCCAGGTGCAGGTAGTCGGCCACCGCGTCGCGGTTCAGCTCGGCCGACACGCCCGGCAGCTTCAGCAGCGCCTTGGCTTCGGTGGCGAAGGCCAGCCGCTTCGCGTCGCGCAGCAGGTACAGCGGCTTGACGCCGAGCCGGTCGCGGCCGATCAGCAGGCGGCGGCGGCGGGCGTCCCACAGCGCGAAGTCGAACATGCCGTTGAGGCGATGCACGAATTCGTCGCCATCACGGTCGTACAGGTGCAGCAGCACCTCGCAGTCCGACGCCGTCTTGAACGCATATCCCTGCGTCAGCAGCTCGGCGCGCAGCTCGCGGTAGTTGTAGATCTCGCCATTGCACACCAGCCACAGGCTGCCGTCGGCGTTGCTCAGCGGCTGGTGGCCGCCGGCCAGGTCGATGATCGACAGCCGGCGCATCGCGATGCCGCAGTTGCCGTCGATGTGCTGGCCTTCGTCGTCGGGGCCGCGGTGGCGCGTGACGTCGCCCATCGCCGACAGCAGCGCCGGTTCAACCGGCCGGGCGTCGAAATGGATCAGTCCGTGGATGCCGCACATGGCTAGGATTCAGGCTGATACGGCCTGGACGCTGCCGGCGCCGGCCAGCAGCCGTTCGTAGACCGCCGCATAGCGCGCCACGCTGGCCGACCAGGTGCGTTCGACTTCGACAAAGCGGCGCGCCTGCGCGCGCACCGTCGGCCACGCTTCGCGATGATCGAGAACGTCTTCGAGCACGGCTTGCAGCGCGCCGGCGTCGCCGGCGCGAAACAGGAACCCGGTGTCGCGGTCGCGCACCAGCTCGCGGTGTCCGCCGACGTCGGAGGCCACGAACATGCGCCCCTGCGCCATCGCTTCCAGCGGCTTCAACGGCGTCACCAGCTCGGTCAGGCGGATCGGCAGCCGCGGATAGGCCAGCATGTCGATCAGGCCGTAGTAGCGCTGCACCTGATCGTGCGGCACGCGGCCGGTGAAGACCACGCGCTCGCCGATGCCGGCGCTGGCGGCCTGCACCTTCAGCGCCGCCTCCTGCGGTCCGCCGCCGACCAGCAGCACGCGCAATTCGGGCCGCCCGGGCATCATGCGCGCGGCGGCTTCGAGCAGCAGGTGCAGGCCCTCGTAGCCGTAGAACGAGCCGGCGAAGCCGAGCACGGTGGCGCCTTGCAGGCCGAGTCGGGCGCGCAGCGCTTCGTCAGCCTCGGCGCCGAAGCGGAAGGCGGCGACATCGACCGCATTCGGGATCACGGTGATGCGTTCTTCGGGCACGCCGCGCGCCTCGATGTCCTTGCGCAGCCCTTCGCAGATGGTGGTCACGGCGTCGGCGCGGCGCAGTGCGAAGCTCTCCACCGCGCGCGACAGGCGGTAGCGCGCGCTGCCTTGCGCGGTGGTGCCGTGGTCCACCGCCGCGTCTTCCCAGGACGCGCGCATCTCGTAGACCACCGGCAGCCGTGCGCGCCGGCCGACCCACAGCGCGGGCAGCGCATTGAGCACCGGGGAATGGGCATGGATCAGCTGCGGCCGCGTCTGCGTCACCAGTTCGGCGAGCCGCGCGCCGGTCAGTCGCATCTGCTGCAGCAGGCCGGTTCCGCTCGCGCTGGGCGTGCGGTGAAAGGTCCAGCCGTCGACGTCTTCGGCCAGGGCGCTGCCGGGACCCTGCTTCGGCGTCGTCAGCGCCACGGTCTGCCAGCCCAGCGCCTGCTGCTCGCGCAGGATCGACAAGGTGCGAAAGGCGTAGCCGCTGTGCAGCGGCGCCGAATGGTCCAGCACATGCAGGATGCGCAGGTTCATCCGACCTCGGCCACCTCGGATGTTGCCGCCGCGATCGCCACCGCAGCGCCGGCGCCGTCGACCCCGGTGCGCAGGAAGGCTTCGAACATCAGCAGCGTCCACAACGGCGCGCTGTAGTCGCGCGAATTGTTCTGGTGCGCTTCGACCAGATGCGCCAGGTACTTGCGCTCGAACCAGCCGGTGGCCGCCAACCGCTCGCCGAGCACCGCGTCGCGCACGCGCTGCTTCAGCGGCCCGCGGAACCAGCGCGCCAGCGGCACCGCGAAGCCCATCTTCGGCCGGTACAGCACCTCGTGCGGCAGCTGCGGCTGCAGCGCCTTCTTGAGCAGGAACTTGCCTTCGCCGCCGCGCACCTTCAGGCTCGACGGCAGGGTGGCCAGCCATTCGATCAGCTTGTGGTCCATCAGCGGTTCGCGCACCTCCAGCGAATGCGCCATGCTGGCGCGGTCGACCTTGGTGTTGATGTCGCCGACCAGGTAGGTCTTCATGTCCAGGTACTGGATCAGCGCCAGCGGGTCGTCGGTGCCGGCGCGCGCGGCGTGGAAGTCGAACACCCGCTGCGCGTCGTAGCCGGCCAGCTCGCGCCTGAACGCCGCGCTGAACAGCTGCGCGCGCATCGGCGCGCGCAGGATCGACATCGAATGGAAGTAGGCCTGCACCGAGGTCCGCGCCATGCCTTCGAAGGTGGTCTTGGCGCGCAGCACGCGCGGCGCCCAGTCGGCCTTCGGGTACAGCTGGCCGAGCATGCCGAACAGCGGCTGGCGGATCGCCGCCGGCAGCGCCGAACGCATGCGCTCTTCCATCAGGTGCAGGCGATAGCGACGGTAGCCGCCGAAGGTCTCGTCGCCGCCGTCGCCGCTCAGCGCCACGGTGACATGCTTGCGCGCCAGCTGGCATACCCGGTAGGTGGGAATGGCCGAGCTGTCGGCATAAGGCTCGTCATACAGCCGCGCCAGCGTGTCGATCAGGTCGAAGTCGTCGCTCTTGACGGTTTCGACGCGGTGGTTGGTGCGGTAGCGCGTGGCCACCAGCTGCGCGAATTCGCTTTCGTTGAACTGCCTGTCGTCGAAAGCGATCGAGCAGGTGTTCACCGCTTCGGCCGACAGCCCGGCCATCGCCGCCACCACGGCGCTGGAATCGACGCCGCCGGACAGGAAGGCGCCCAACGGCACTTCGGAGATCATCCGCAGCTGCACCGAATCGCGCAGCCGCTGCACCAGCTCGGCGCTGGCGTCTTCGACGCTGCTGGGGTTGCCGAGCGTGAAGTTGACGTCCCAGTATTCCTTCGGCATTGGCAACGGCTGGCCGCGGCGGATGCACAGCGTGTGCGCCGGCGCCAGCTTCATCGCCTGCTTGTAGATCGTGCGCGGCTCGGCGACATAGCCGAGCGCGAAATACTCCTCCACCGCCAGCGGGTCGATCTCGCGTTTGAGGTCGCCATGGCTGCCGCGGTAGGCCAGCAGCGACTTCAGCTCCGAGCCGAACAGCAAGCTGCCGTCATCGAGCAGCGCGTAGTACAGCGGCTTGACCCCCATGCGGTCGCGCGCCATGAACAGCGTCTGGCGGTTGCGGTCCCACAGCGCGAAGGCGAACATGCCGCGAAAGCGCTTGACGCAGTCTTCACCCCAGGCTTCCCAGGCGTGCACCACCACTTCGGTGTCGCTCTTGGTGTGGAACACATGGCCCAGCGCCAGCAGCTCGGGGATCAGTTCCTGGTAGTTGTAGATCTCGCCGTTGTAGATGATGACCACCGAGCCGTCTTCGTTGAACAGCGGCTGCTGGCCGGTGGCGATGTCGATGATCGACAGCCGGCGGTGGCCGAAGCCGACGCCGGGCTCGATGTGCAGGCTGCCCTCGTCCGGGCCGCGGTGGTGCTGCGAGTCGTTCATGCGCTGCAGCGCGCCGCGGTCGATGTCGCGGCTGCCGCGGGTGTCGAAGATGCCGGTGATGCCGCACATGGGATTACAGCGCCTCGTAGAGCTTGGCGTAGTTTTGCACCATTGTCCGCAAGCTGAAATGCCGAACCGCACGCTCGCGCGCCGCCGCACCGTGACGCCGGCACAAATCGGCATCGTCGGCATATCGTTCGGTCAGGTCCGCCAACAACGCCCGGTCGCCGGGCGCGAAGTCGGCGCCGACGACGCCGGCGTCCATCAGCTCGACGTTGCCGCCGACGGCGGTGGCCAGCACCGGCAAACCGGCAGCCATCGCCTCGAGCAGCGTGTTGGAGACGCCCTCGTTCAACGACGGCAGCACGAAAAGGTCCATCACCTGCATCAGCGCGGCTATGTCCTGACGCGCGCCGGCGAACCACACCTGCTCGGCGATGCCAAGCGCCCGAGCACGCTGCATCAGCTCGTCGCGCAGCGGACCATCACCGACGACCATCAGACGCAAGCGAGCCCGCAGGTCGGCGCGCCGGCGTGCAAGCCCGGCGAAGGCGCAAAGCAAGGTGTCGTGGTCCTTGACCGGCCGCAGGCGCCCGACGGTACCGACGATGAAGAGGCCGTCGCGGCGAAAGCCTTCGGGCAGCAACTGCCGCGGCCGCTTCGACGGCGGCTGAAACGTGTCGGTATCCACGCCGTTGTAGATCTGCGTGATACGCGATGGCGGCAGGCCCCATTGCTCCGACATCAGGCCGCGCAGATTCTGCGACACGCTGACGTAGCGCTGCACCAGCGGCGCATGCACGCGCCGCACCAGTTTCGGCCGCCACGCCAGGCCGTGCAGGTTGTCGACATCGAAGCCGTGCTCGCTGTGCACGGTCTTCGCATGCGCGAGGCGCGCCGGCAAAAGCGCGTCCAGACCGGACAAATTGCGGGTGTGCACGATGTCGGGGCGCAACTGTCGCAGCAGCCGGAAAATGCCCAGCCGCAGCCGCCAGATGCCGATGCGCGAGCGATGCAAGGCATGAACCTGGACGTCGGGCCATTGGATGCGGGCGGCGAAATCGGAACTGTCCTCTATGCAGACGATGGCGTGGCGAAATCGCTCGCGAGGCAGGCGGTTGACGAGATTGACCACGCCGTTCTCCATGCCGCCGATGACGAGATGGTGGATGACGTGGACGATCAGCCGCGGCGCCATGTTCAGTAGCCCAGACACTCCTGCAGGAAACAGGCATCGCTGAACTCCCAGTGGATGCCGCGACGGCGAATGTCCCAACGGTCGACCTTCGTCAGGTTGCTGCCGCCGTACGCGGCCAGGCAGGCGCTGTAGCCGGCCTGGCGTACCAGCGTCAAACGCTGCGCATTCATCTGGTGCCGACCGCCGTAAGGGTAGGCAAAGGCCAGCTTCTCGATATCCAGTTGCGCTCTCAGCGCGTCACGCGACTGCGCCAGCTCACGCACCACGACCGGCTCGGACTCGGCCACGCAATCGATGTGGCTGACGGTATGCGAACCGATCTGGAAACCCCAACGGTGCATCAACCGTAGGTCGTCCCAGCTCATCACCGGTATCAACGGGTTGCCACGCCTCACGTCGTGCGGGAACTGCCCCTGCGCATCGACCATGCCGGTGGATACATAGAACGCGCAAGGGACGCGGTGGCGGCGCAGGACCGGTACCGCATTCAGGAAGTTGTCCCGATAACCATCGTCGAAACTGACGGCGACCAGCGGGCGGCGGCTGCGTACGATTCGCTCGGTCGAAGCCACTTCGTCGATCGACAGCAGCGTGCAGTGCCGACGCAGCAGCAGCATCTGCCGCTCGAACTGCTCGACTCCCACGCTCAGGTTGTCGCGAACGTCGTCGCAGACGCGGTGGTACAGCAAGACGGTGATCCGCGGCGCCGCAAGGCGCCAGCCGATCAGGCCATGCCATGCGAACAACACCCTGGCCAGACCTTCCTTGGTCCAGCGCTTCCAGGCAGGTTCCGTCTTCGGCTGCAATCGACCCAGCCGGTCGGCCAGTTCGCGCTGCTGCTTGAGTGTCGGCTTGCGATAAGTCTTGCCTGCCTCGGCCGACTGTGCAATCGGCTTTGGCTGTCCACGCAGCAGTTGTTGGGTGACCTCGCAGACCAGTTCGCTGCCGAGTTCGTCGAGCCGCAACTGCAGGCCGCGCGGCGTCGAAAAACGCTCGCGCGGAACGCTCGTCTGCGCCAGCAGTTCGCCCTGGTCCAATTTTTCGTTGACACGGTGAACACTGCAACCCACCGACGATTTATCGGTCCACAGTTCCCAGAACGCCGGCGGCATGCCGCGGAACTCGGGCAGCTTTCCTTTGTGCAGGTTGATCGTGCCCAGTCGCGGCAACGCGAACAGTGCGGCCTTGAGAATCGGCGCGGCCAGCGACAAGCCGAGGTCCGGCGCAAAGCGTCGCACCTCGTCGAGACTGGCGGTTGCGTGGATATCGGCTGTGGTGCATATGCGTACATTCGCGCGCGAACGCAGCGCCTGCATCTCATACTCGCCACCCGGTGCCTGCGCCCCGGCCGGCGGCGCTTTACCCGATGCCAGGCGCGCCAGCACATCGCGCGATTGATACGGCAACCAGCGCCAGCCGTGCTTGCGCAAATTGATGCGCTGATTGGCCAGCAATCGCGCGGTCGACCGCGGCGGCACATGGACCATGATCAGCCATTCCAGATTCGGCCGGACGTCATCCAGATCGATGATGTTGCGGCGAACCGTGTAGTTCAGGTCGGCACAGAACACCACCAGCCGTGCGCCGACTGGCGCCACATCGGCGGCATCGGAGTCGCCGACCGAGCCCGCGGATACCGCGTTCACAACGCGGCCCTCGCGCGGCGCACTGCGCTGCGAGCCCTGCGCGGAGCGACCCGGCGCGGGTTCACCTGCTGCGCATGACACGCTTCAGCTGCGCATCGATCGCGTTCAGGTTGTCGTCCATGAAGGATTCGAGCTTTGCGCCGACCCCGTTTGCCGGTGTGCCCGGTGTGAAAACAACAATGGCGGCCGAATCATCGCCGCGCCCCAGCAGCCGGTTCCGGGCGGCAAGCCACTTGGCTTCAATGTCGTTCGACGTCAGCGTGCCGCCGATCCAATACAGCTTCCACACCGTCAGGCGCTGCTCACTCGCATCTCCGAGGTGCGTCGAACCGCGCAGCTCGGCAGTCGCCACTTCGACGGGTTCACCACCGACCGGTCGAAGCGCCCGCGAACCCTGAGCCATCTGCACCCAGCCTTTGTTGGTCGAATTGACCAGCACGTTCTCAGAGCTGACCAGCTTGCGCTCGTAGTCCTGATGACGGTAGTAGCCGACATACAGCCCGACCCGCTGGTCACCACGTGCATAGGTGCGCATCGACTCGGCGGATGGATTCTCGAATTCGGGTTTCCAGTCACTCAACGGCTCGTCGCCGGCCAGCCAGCCACCTTGCAAGTTGGGCAGTTGAAGCTGAACATCAGCCGCGCTTTCGCCCCGGTCGATGGCCCACAACGCCGCCTGCGGCGACCACAGCAGCACAGCGGCGGCGCAACCCATCACCAACGGCGCGACAGCGCGCGCATCGGCGAATTCGCGCGGCGCGGGCGCGGTCGGCGCGGGCACTTGCGGCTCCGCCCAGCGCGCACCGACCATGTACATGATCAGAATGACCACGCCGAAAAACATCCAGCCGTAGATGATGTGGTCCACGCCCACGGCCAGCCGATTGCCCGACAGGTGGCCGATCATCACGATCAGGTAGGCGCGCACCCAGTTGGCGACGATCGGCACCAGCACCGCGACCACGCAAAAGGCCAGCCGGCGCTGCCAGCTGCGGTAGTTCAGGTAGGCGAACAAGGTGCCGACCATGAACGAAGCGATCAGGTAGCGCACGCCGCTGCAGGCTTCCACGACCGACCAGCTGCCGCTGGGGATGATGAACTGCTGGCCTTCGCGGTACACCGGAATGCCGCTGAGCTGCAGGCCCCAGACGGTGAAGTTGGCCGTCCAGTGCATCAGCGTGGGCAGCATGAATTCGCCCACCGGCACGCAGAAGAACATGAAAGCCAGCGGGAACAGCAGCTGCCAGGCGATGCGCAGGCCCAGCACCGCGGGCACGATCAGCACCAGCATCGCCACCAGCGCGAACTGCGTGGCCGCGTTGACGGCCACCAGGTCGGCCATGAACCACAAGGCGGCGGCAGCGGCCAGCGGCAACAGCAGCCACGGCTGCGGCTCGGGCGAGAACTCGGCCAGCACCGCGCGCTCGCGCCACACCAGCCACAGCACGATCGGCAGCACCAGGAACGCGTGGGCGAAGGTTTCGGAGCGCTCCCAGATGGTCATCATGGCCAGCGCGGTGTCGCGATAGACCAGCAGCACCAGCAGCTGCAGCCCGATCATCCAGGCCAGCGAACGGCGCCATGCCGACATCGGTTTCGTCATCTCGAGCACGGCACTCATGGTTCGATCGTTCGGTGCGTTGACACGGCGCTCGGGCTTCTCAGCCCAGGTTGCGCACGACGAACGGCCCGAGCCAGTTCGCCACGCCGAGCGGCAGCCGGCGCCAGGTTTCGATCAGCAGCTTGTACTTGGCGTTGGCGGGGTTGTTCTGCGGCACCGCGTCGCGCTTGTACAGCTGGTATTCGTAGTGCAGCGGCGTCGGCTCGAAACCCCAGTTCTTCTTGAATGCGTAGGGCCCGGTGCCCTGCTTGCTGCGGCCGTAGTCGAAGACCTTGATGCCGCGCGCCAGCGCGTGGCGCATCAGTTCCCAGTACTTGAAGTCGTTGGCCGCCAGGTCGCGCGCGGTAAGGTCGTCGCCGGCGTAGTACGGCAGCACCTCGTCGCGGAAATAGAAGCTGAGCACGCTGCTCAACGCCCGGCCGTCGGGCGCGCTGACGGTGAGCACTTCGCAGTCGTTGCCGAACTCGTCGCGCAGCGCGCTGAAATAGCGCCTGGGCAAGGCCGGCGTGCCATGGCGGTGCACGTTGTCGGCATACAGCGCGAAGAAGCGGTCGACGCCGGCATCGATGTCGCTGCGCAGGCCGTTCTTGATGCCCTTGCGCACCATCGCGCGCTGCTTGCGCGGAATCGCCAGCATGTTGGCTTCCTCGGTAGGCAGCAGTGCCTTGCGGAACGTGACGTACAGGTCCTGCTTCGGCCAGTCGGCATGGCGCGGGCGCACGTGGCGCAGTTCCAGGTGTTGCACGCCGAGCCTGCGTGCCACTTGCTGCGCATGCCGCTCGAGCGCGTCGGCGGCGGCGGCGCTGTTCGCGGCCACGCCGCCGTACACCGCGAACGGCAGGCTGACCAGCGCCTTGCCGAACAGCAGGCTGTCCACATGCGCCAGCGGCAGCACTCCTTCGATGCGGCCGTCGGCCTCGGCGTAGATGAAATGCGTGTCGTGCCTGAACACGCGGCGCAGGATGCCTTGCCAGCCGGCACGGTGGAAGAAGCTGGCCGCCGGGCAATCCAGCACGAAGCGGTCCCAACGGGCCGCCGCGGCGGTATCACCTTGGGCGAGGGTGCGAATGGCAAGGGCGCTCATCGGCTCAGGCCGCCAGCGGCGGCTCCAGGAACAGATGATCCATCCGGCCCCAGCGAAAATCGCCGAGCAAGCGCCACAGGCGCTGCTCCATGCGCGCAATGTTCACGTAGTGGCGAAAGCGCGTCTTCACGTCGATACCGGCGATCCGCGGCTGTCCGGTATCGATCTCCCAGGGGTGGAAATAGAACACCGCCGACTCGCCGTCGCGCGCGTTGACGCGCCGCAGCATCCACCGCGACACCGCGTAGGGCAGCAGCCGGAAGTAGCCACCGCCGCTGGACGGCAGGTTGCTGTCGAACAGCCGCAGCGTGGTGATCGGCACTTCCATCAGTCCGGGCGCCGCGCGGTACTTGAAGCG
>Ga0164241_10005246_pt1 | contig 12216 bp, 11 predicted proteins | sample OricomyardsoilBY_FD_108780 | JGI IMG/M metagenome (GOLD analysis project Ga0164241, IMG submission 108780) | Backyard soil microbial communities from Emeryville, California, USA - Original compost - Back yard soil (BY) | ecosystem: Environmental > Terrestrial > Soil > Unclassified | place: USA...
CGGCGGCGGCTTCACCGGCGGGGTCTACGAGATCGGCGCCCTGCGCGCCCTCGACCTGCTCGCGGTCAACAGCACGATCAACAACTTCGACGTCTACGTCGGCACCAGCGCCGGCTCCTTCGTGGCGAGCATGCTGGCCAACGGCGTCACCCCCGACGAGATGATGCAGGTGATCAACCGCCGCATCCCCTCGGAGCTCGAGGACCTCAACCTCGGCAAGGTGCTCAAACCCAACTACCTGGGCTTCGCGCAGAAGGTCGCGATGCTGCCGCTGCGCACGCTGGAGCTGGCCCGCAGCCTGGCGCGGATGGGCGACTTCTCGGCGATCGACATCGGGGTCGGGCTCGCCGACGCGCTGCCAACCGGCTTCTACGATGGTGGCGGCATCGCCGATTACGTCGAAGGGGCGCTCTCCGAAGACAACCGCGTCGACGATTTCCGCTTGCTCGACAAAGAGCTCTACCTGACCGCAACCGACCTCGATACCTGCGAGCGGATCGTCCTCGGCGAGGAGGGTTGGAACGACGTGCCAATCTCGAAGGCGATCCAGTGCTCCACCGCGCTGCCGATCGTCTACAAGCCGGTCGACCTGAAGGGGCGTCAGATGGTTGACGGCGGCATCCGCTCGACCACGAACGTCGATATCGCGGTCGAGAAGGGCGCCAAGTTCATCGTCGTCGTCAACCCGCTCGTCCCCTACGTCAACGACTTCGAGAAGACGATCCCGACGGTTTTCGGGACCCGCGTGCGGCGCGTCTCCGACATGGGTCTGCCGGCGATTGCCAACCAGGTTTTTCGCCTCATCGCCCACTCCCGCCTGCACCAGGCGGTCGAGGTCTGGAAAGAGCGCTATCCCGGCGTCGACATCATCCTGATCGAGCCCGAGCCCAACGACGAGCTGATGTTCGGCACGCCGATCATGGACTACTCGCGGCGCCTGAAAATTGCCCGCCACGGTTTCGAATCGGTCACCGCGACCCTGGCCAAGGACTACGAGCACTACAAGGAGATCGCCGACCGCCACGGCCTCGAGATCTCCGAGCGCCGCGTCCGCCGCGTCGTCGAGCGCGCCGCCGAAGAGGAGACCGAGCAGGCATCAGCCTGGCGCCGCGTTCTAGAGCAGACCACCTCGGCTCTCCTGCGCCAAACGGACGAAGCTTCTTAGGTCCCAAGCCGCGGGGGGAGGACCGTTACCCCTTAGCGGGAATTGACATCGCACGCGCCTGCGGCGCTTAGCGACAATCTGAGAGCGCGGCTTCGCCGCGCCTAGAGCCACGAGTGCGGCGGCTGCTTCGGCAACATTCCCGCCGAGGGGTAACGGTCCTCCCATCCAGCTTGGAAGCGAAAAGTGCGTGTGGCGTAGGAGAAGCGGCCTCAGCCTCTTGGGGCGGGCCAGCTCGCGCAAGCTTCGAATTGAGCTTGTGTTCGCGGGGAGGGCCACCCAATCCCTCTACACAAACCGCTAGCTCGCGTAGAGCTGCTCTATCTCGTTCTCGTGCTTGGCGGTGACGACGGCCCGCTTGACCTTCAGCGTCGGGGTCAGCTCGCCGGACTCCTGGGAGAGATCGTGGGGGAGGATGGCAATCTTCTTGACCTGCTCGACCCGGGCGAATTTCTCGTTGATCGTCTCGACGTGGGCTTCGATCGCTTTGCGAACGTCTTCGTTGGCGGCCAGCTGCGCGGGGTCCTCGGGTAGGCCGTGCTCCTTGGCGTAGGCGACAGCGTCTTCGGGGTCGAGGGTGACCAGGGCAACCAGGTATGGCCTGCGGTCCCCGACTACTACGCACTGCGAGACGAGCGGGTGTTGCTTGATTTCGTTCTCGAGGTTGGCCGGGGTGATGTTCTTGCCGCCGGCGGTGATGATGATGTCCTTCTTGCGGCCGGTAATGGTCAGAAAGCCATCGCTGTCGATCGCGCCGAGGTCGCCGGTGTGCAGCCAGCCGTCGACGATCGTCTCGCGAGTGGCCTCCTCGTTCTTGTAGTAGCCCTTGAAGACATTGGGTCCCTTGACCAGGATCTCGCCGTCATCGGCGATCTTCACCTCACAGCCGGGCAGTGGTTTGCCGATCGTGCCGATCTTGAAGTCCTCTGGCGAGGAGATCGTCGCCGCGGTTGAGGTCTCGGTCATCCCCCAGCCCTCCAGCACGAGGACGCCGGCGGCGTCGAAGAAGCTGAGGATCTCTGGGTTGATCGGCGCGGCACCCGAGCCGGCGAGCCGAAGGCGGCCGCCGAAGAGGTCGCGGATTTTCGAGAGCACCCGCTTGTCGGCGAACTCGTATTGCTTGCGGAGCAGGAAGCCTGGCTTGCGCCCGGCGCGCTCGGTCTCCCGCATCTTCTTGCCGACCCGGATCGTCCACTCGAAGATGGCCTTTTTCAGCCCGCCCTCTTTCTCCATGGCGCTGGTGGCGGTGCCGTAGATCTTCTCGAAGATGCGGGGGACGGAAGGGAAAAAGGTGGGCTTCACTTCGGTCAGGTTGGGCAGGATCTTCAGCGGGTCGCGCTCCCAGTAGGCGATCGTCGTCCCCCGCTCGAAGCTGCCGAGCTGGATCAGCAGGGCGTAGGAGTGGGCGAGGGGGAGGAAGAGGTAGGTCGTGTCTCCGTCCTCGATTACGTCCCTTTCGCCGATCATGTCGAGCATTGCCCGGTAGTTGCCGTGGCTGATGATGCAGCCCTTCGGCGGACCGGTGGTGCCCGAGGTGTAGATAAAGGTGCAGGTGTCCTCGGGAGTGACCGCTTTCCAGCGCGCCTCCCACTCCGACGCGTCTCGGCCCGAGCCGCGGGAGGCCAGATCCTCCAGCGAGATCGCGTCCTCGCTGGAGCCCGTCATCCGCACCACGTGCTCGAGCAGCGGCAGCTGGTCGCGCACCGCGCGGATCTTCTCCATCTGCTCGTCGTCCTCGACGAAGACGACCTTGGCGTCGGAGTTCTCCAGCACGTACTGGCACTCCTCAGGGGAGTTGGTCTGGTAGATCGGCACGACGATGGCGCCGGCGGAGAGCGCCGCGAAGTCGCAATAGGTCCACTCGGGGCGGGTGTTGGCCAGGATCGAGACCTTGTCGCCCTTGGCTACGCCGAGCTCGATCAGGCCGAGCGAGAGCGGGCGAACGATCTCCTGCACCTCTTCGAAGCTGCGACTGACCCACTGGTCGTCCTGCTTGTAGCGAACCGCGGGGGCGCCGCGGTAGAGCTGGGCGGAAAGCGGCAGTAGGTCCGCCAGTGTGGCCGATTTGGTTCCCCGCTCCATGCGGGGAGGCAGTCTAGTTGAGTACTAAGTGGTGCGAGCCTCGCGCCCCTGGCTCTGGCCCGGCATGTGGCGCAGCGAAGTCTCGAAGAGGGACTTGTCGATGCGCCCGTGGAAGATGGGGATGCCCATCTGCACGCACTTGCCGATCACCTCCTGCCGCTTCATGTGAAGCTCCTCGGCAAGCTCGGACGGGGTGAGGTGATTGGCCACGGCGGACCTCCCAGGTCGTTGAAATCGGGTAGGGAGATATTTACCCCTGAGGCCGGACGTGTCAAACGAATCCGCGCCTCTTGGGGAGATCTCGGAATCCGGAGTCGCGATAATGGGATCGATGCCCGCGACCGCCGAGAATCAGAGCCCGGAGCCGGTGGCTGTGCCGATCCCGCGACGGGGTCGGATCTGGGTCGTCCTTGTCCTCGCGCTGGCCCTTTTCGCGCTCGGTTCGGTCATCGTTGGCATCGCCACGCGGCCGGCCGGAGAGGACGTTGTGCATGTCGCCGGGATCACCGACGCGCAGAGCACCTTCAGCGGCATGCCACAGGCGGGAGACCGGCTTGGGTCCTCTGACGCGCCGGTCTCGATCCAGGTCTTCAATGACCTGCAGTGCTCCAACTGCCGCGACGACTTCCTTGAAACGATCCCGACCCTGGCCGAGGACTACGCGCGGCCCGGCGACGTGAAGTTGTTGATGCGCCACTACTCGGTTGCTCAGAACCCGCTCGAGCTTGGCTTCTTCGGCGCCGAGGCGGCGGCCGAGCAGGGCTATGGCTGGCAATACACCTACCTCTTCTTCCGCAACCAGGATGAAGCCGAGCGTTTTGGAGTCGGCGACGAGTTCATGGCCTCGCTGGCCGGCTCGATCGGCGAACTCGACGTGCCCGAATGGGAACGGGTTCTCGGTCGTGAACGCGCCAGTGATGGCCCGGTTGCTCAGCGACTCGAGGGCTACGACCAGCTCGGCGGCGACCTCGGCATCCGCACGCGCCAGGCAGCGATCGTCAGCGGTCCGGGTGGCACCCGCACGCTTCAGGACGGCCCGACCTTGGCCCAGATCGAAGCGGCGATCGAGGCCGTTCAGTAGTCACGCCGCTGGTCTGGGATAATCGCCCGCTCTCGGGGCGTGGCGCAGCCTGGTAGCGCGCACCGTTCGGGTCGGTGAGGTCCCCGGTTCAAATCCGGGCGCCCCGATGAAGCCTCCCTGTGCGTGGGTTGACCGCGACTTTCGTCCGCGCAGGGGGTCAGTGTTGGGACCCATGCGCAGATTCCTACTCATTCCGCTGACGCTGGCACTGCTGGCTCTCACCCCGGTGATGGCCGGGTCCGCTGGCGTGTCGCCGCGGGGATTCATCGGAATCTCGCCGCAGGGGACCACCGGCGATGAGGACTACGAACTGATGGCGATGGCCGGGATCAAGAGCGTCAGGTTCCCGTTCAACTGGGCCGAAACCGTGCCCACCCCAAGGGATCGCTTCGACCCCAACTGGGAGGGGTTCGACAACGCGGTAGCCGTCGCCGCCAAATACCGGATCAGGGTCTTCCCCTTTCTCTGGGGAACGCCGGCGTGGGTCTCGCCCCGTCTTGGCGCCGAGCCGGTGGCCAGCGCTCGCCAGCGCCGCGAGTGGCTGCGTTTCCTACGCGGGGCGGCCGAACGCTACGGGCCGGACGGCGATTTCTGGAACGAGAACCCCGATCTGCCGCGCCTGCCGATCCGCCAGTGGGAGATCTGGAACGAGGAGAACATCGTCACCTTCTCACGCGAGCCCGATCCGGTCGCCTTCGCGAGGCTGATTCGCATCTCCGGCGGCCTCCTGCACCGCCTCGATCCGGGCTCGACCGTGATCCTCGGCGGCCTCTTCGGCCGCCCGCTGCAGATACCGCCCAACATCCATTCGGCCACCTTTCTCGCCGAGCTCTACGAAGTGCCGGGAATAGAGCGCTATTTCGATGGCGTCGCGCTGCACCCCTACGTGGCCGATGCCACGGCGATGGAAGTGCAGATCGAAGACCTGCGCGAAGTGATGCGCGCGAACCACGATCTGGCGACCAAGATCTACGTGACCGAGCTCGGTTGGGGCTCGGATGGCTTCGAGTCGCGCTGGGAGCGTGGACCGCTTGGGCAGGCGCGGGAACTCGATCGTGCCTTCGCGATGCTGACCGAAAACCGCGGGCGCTGGCGGATCGGTGGGGTCTGGTGGTTTTCCTGGATCGACGCCGCCGGTGCCTGTCAGTTCTGCGATTCCGCCGGCCTGCTCACCACCGACCGCGAAGCGAAGCCGTCCTGGTATCGCTTCAACGCCTGGACCGGGGGCGACGCCCACACCGTGCCTCGGGCGTCCGCGCGGGCGCTGCGCCAAACTCCGTAAGCGCAGCCCAGATCTCACTAGGGTCAGCTTCGCGACGCTAGGCTGGGCCAGGTGAACTGGATCGCCATATCCGCGCTGGAGGTGGCGCTCGCCGCGCTCTGTGCCTGCCTTGTTGTCCTCTGGGTTCGGGGGAGGAGGACACAGCGGCGCTTTCACATTCTCGGCGAGGTTGCGGCGGTATCCGAGGCCGCTGGTTCCCTTGACGAGACCTTCGACGCGATCTGCGACATCCTCGTCCCAGATCTTGCCGACTTCTGCATGATTGACGTGATCGAGGACGGGCGCCCACGCCGTGCCGCCGTACGGGTCGCGGCCGATGCCGCCCCGGGGGTCGAAGAGGGACTTCGCCAACGCCAGCCGTCGCTTCCCGAGCAGATCACCGACAGCGAGGTTCGCGGGCCCGTCGAGACCCGTTTCATCGAGCGCATGTCCGAGGCAGAGCTGCGCAAATTGGCCCACGACGATGGCCCCGATCTCGAGTTCCTGCGCGGGCTCGACGCCCGCTCGGCGATCACCGTGGCTCTTTGGGCGAGAGGGAAGGTAACCGGGGCGCTTACCCTCGCTGTCGCCTGGTCGGGACGGCGCTACCGGCGCAGCGACGAGCGCTTCATCTGGATCCTCGCCGGTCGCGTCGCACTCGCCCTCGACAACAGCGGTCTTTTCGCCGACCTGGAGCGGGCCGAGCGGGCCCGGGCGGAGATCGCCGAAACGCTGCAGCACGGCCTCCTGCCGCCGCCACTGCCCCACATCCCTGGGTGGTCGCTGGCCGCGATGTATCGGCCGGCGGGCGCGGAGAACGAGGTTGGCGGCGATTTCTATGACGCTTTCCGCGTCGCTGGCGGTTGGATGGTGGTGATCGGCGACGTAACCGGGCGTGGCGCTCAAGCTGCCTCGGTGACGGCCCTGGCTCGCTACACGCTGCGCACAGCAGCGGTGCTGACTGACGATCCACTGGTCGCGTTGGCCACTCTCAACCGTGCCCTGCTCGCCCGCAGCGGAACCTCGCTGTGCAGCATTGCCGCCCTGGTGCTCAGCGAGGATCCAGAGGAGCCGGTGCGAATTGCCGTTGCCGGTCACCCGCCGCCACTCCTCGTCGACGGCGAGGAGGTTGGCGAGGTGACCACCGCTGACCCTGTGCTGGGAGCGTTCGCCGACGTCGAGTGGCGGATCGCCCACAGCGCGGTCGAGCCCGGCCGGCAGCTGGTCCTGGTCACGGATGGGATCATCGAGGCCGCCGGCGAGGGAGGTCGCTTCGGCGAGGAGCGGTTGCGAGCAGAGCTGTCCGGCGCTGGTAACCCTGCCCACGCGGTGCAGCGCTTGGAGCGCGCGCTTCACTCGTTCACCGACGGGGCGCTGGACGATGACGCGGCGATTCTCGCCGTCGCCCGCGCGGTCGAATCCCCGGGTCCCTTCAGATCCCCCGCTCTGAGCAGGACCGGACGCGACAATGGATAGCGCGCCAGAGGCACTGATCGGGCGCCTTTTCCACGCCTTCAACCAGCGCGACGCCGAGACGATCGTCGCGCTCTGCTCGGAGGAGATGGAGTTCGTCGCCGTGACCGGCGAAGAGGCGGGACGCGAGTCCCCTTACAGCGGTCGCGACGGCCTGCGCGATTACCTCGCCGACGTCGAAAAGGTCTGGGAAGAGCTGCTGATAACACCAAGCCGGGTGGAGCGACGCGGCGACAAACTGCTCGTCGTGGGGCGGGTCTACGTGCGTAGCCGCGAGCTCGGAATACGCGACATGCCGGTGGCCTGGATCTGGGTCTTGCGCGACGGATCCTTCGTGCGTGGAGAGGTCTTCGTCGATCCCGATGCGGCGGCTGCTCGCTTCGCGTGATCGGCGCCGAGGCCGATCGGCGGTTTGCGCCCTGGTGCCTCGGGTAGCGAAATGGCCAACGACGAGGCGGTTATGCTCGCAATACGCGGGGAACAGGCTCCCCAGCGGGGATCGCGGTTAATGGCAAACGGCTCCACCACCAACGAGAAGCCGACAGGGCTTCAGATGAGGCTCCCCGCGAGGGCGGAGAACGTTGCCGTGGTCCGCCACGCGCTGGCCGGGCTGGCGGAGGAGATCGGCATGGACGCGGCCGGTATCGCCGATCTGAAGACGGTGGTGACCGAGGCCTGCATGAACGTCGTTGTCCACGCCTACGCTGATGAGGCCGGGCCGTTGAGAGTCGAGGCCGAGCCGGACAGCGAGGGCCTGACGGTGACCGTGAGCGATAACGGCTCCGGCATCAGCCCACGGGCTGACTCGGAGAGGGAAAGCCTCAGGCTGGGTCTCTCCCTGATCGCCGCGCTCTCCAGCAGCTTCAGTATCTCCGGCGGACTCGGCCGGGGCACCGAAGTGATGATGCGGGTGCCCCTGCGCGGCGGTGGCACCAACGGCAGCCCGGCCGAGCAGCAGCTTGCCCCCGAGGTGATTGGCACGGAGATAGCTGTCGGAAGCGCCGAGCTGCTCGAACCTGTCCTGGCTCGCATGGTCGGCGCTCTCGCCGCCCGGCGCGATCTTTCGGTGGACCGTGTCTCCGACGCCGTCCTCGTCACCGACGCGATCGCCGAGGCGGCACCGAGCCGCTTCGCCGACGGTTGCGTGCGGCTCGGGCTCGGCGAGAGCGACGACGGCCTCGAGCTGCGCCTCGGCCCGATGGAAAAGGGCGCTGCCGCGGCTATCCGCCGCGAGCTCGAGGTCCCCGACGTAGGCGGCTCGCTGGAGGCTCTCGCCGACCAGCTGATGGTCGACGAGTCCACCGACGGCGACTACCTGGTCGTCCGCTTCAGCAAGCTGCCAGGCGCCTAGCGGCTGACCCCACGGTCTTGTTTGGTGGGCTGGTGGGTGCGTCTCTGCGGGAATTGATGTCGCACGCGAGCTGCGCTCGCTTAGCGACTATGTCGGTGCTCGGCCTACGGCCGAGCAGATATCGGATTGCATTTCCGCCGCTTCGCGACATTCCCGCAGAGACGCACCCACCAGCCCCTCGAAGCACGCTGAGCTACGAAAGCTCTGGCTTCGAAGCGTCACCTCGGCTTGAAGCTTTCTCTCAAGCTTGAGAGGTCTTGGACTGCGCTCGCAGCCTCGGCCTTTCTGGGGGCGTGTCGAGAGAGGAGTCTGGTGGGCCTCCGGGCGAATGTCGCGAAGCGGCCTATGCAATCCGGTTCCTGCGCGGCCGTAGGCCGCGCTCTTCATTCACCCCAAGAGCAAAGCTCTTGGGGTGTCAATTCGACCGGAGGCCCACCAGACTCCTCCCCCATCCAGCCGCCCCGGAACTACTCGTCGAGGCCGCGTTCCTCCTCGATCTGGGCGCGGATGCTGGCCAGGGCACGGCGCAGGATGCGTGAGACGTGCATCTGCGAGTGGCCGATTCGCTCGGCGATCTGAGACTGGGTCATGTCCTCGACGAAGCGAAGACGAAGGACAAGGCGCTCGCGTTCCTCGAGGTAGGGCAGCGCAGCGTCGAGAGCGATGCGTCCCTCGACCAGCTCGAAGCGCTCGTCCTCGCTGCCGACCCACTCCGAGGGAGGCGCTTCGTCGGAGTCTTCGCCGCCGGCGGGCCGGTCGAGCGAGAGCGGCCGGCGGTTGTGGTTTGCCTCGAGGACCTCGAGCACGTCGGTCTGCTCCAGCTCCAGCACCTCGGCAATCTCGCCCACCGAGGGCGAACGCTGTAGCTCCTTGGTCAGCTCGGTGATCGCCTTGTCGACTTCGGCCATGCGGTCGTGCAGGCCGCGAGGCACCCGCACGGTCCAGACGCGGTCGCGAAAGTGGCGCTTCAGCTCGCCGAGGATCGTCGGCGAGGCGAAGGCGGTGAAGGGGATGCCCCGCTTGGGGTCGAAGCGGTCGACGGCGTTGACCAGGCCGAGGTTGGCGACCTGGAGCAGATCGTCGAAGGACTCGCTCGCACCGCGGTATCGCAGGGCGAGCCGCTTGGCGAATGGCATGTTCCGTTTGACCAGCTCCTCGCGAATCGCCGGGTCCCGTGACTCGGCGAATTGACGCCAGAGCTGCGCTTCGTTCACCTCCATGCAGCCAGCTTAGGGTTCCGTCACGCTAGGCTCCGACTCCAGCTTCGAAATCGACCAGTCCGACCCAGAGGAGACGCCAGATGGCCTTTTCGGTTCCCGACCTTCCCTACGCCTACGACGCACTCGAGCCGCACATCGATGAGGCGACGATGCGCGTCCATCACGACAAGCACCACCAGGCCTACGTCGACAAAGCGAACGCGGCGCTGGAGGGGACCGAGTGGGCCGACCGCGACGTCGAGGACGTGCTGCGCAACCTCAGCAGCCTTCCCGGCGACAAGCAGGGTCCGGTCCGCAACAACGCTGGCGGGCATTACAACCACAGCCTCTTCTGGCAGATGCTCAGTCCCGATGGCGGCGGCGAGCCGGGCGGCGAGCTCGGCTCGGCGATCGGCGAGACCTTCGGCTCGTTCGATTCCTTCAAGGACGAGTTCAAGAACGCCGGCATCGCCCGCTTCGGCTCCGGCTGGGCCTGGCTGGTCAAGGACAGCTCCGGCCTCGCCGTCGTCTCGACTCCCAACCAGGACTCGCCGATCTCCGACGGCAGCGTGGCGCTGCTCGGCTGCGACGTCTGGGAGCACGCCTACTACCTCAAGTACCAGAACAAGCGCCCCGACTACATCGACGCTTTCTGGAACGTAGTCAACTGGGACTACGTCGGCCAGCGCCTCGCCGAGGCTGGCTGAGCTAGAGCGCTACGGGTGTCGCTGGCCGCGCCGCCTCAGGCAGGTGGCGCGGCTCGGCGCCCTCCTTGGGCGGGACCAGGCTCATCGCGTGCTCGGCCTTGGCGGTGATCGTCAGGCTTGGGTTGACGCCGGGGTTGGCCGGGATCGCCGCTCCGTCGCAGACCATCAGGTTCTCGTAGCCGAAGACGCGGTTGCCGGCGTCGACGACGCCGCTCTGGGCATCGGCACCGACCGGGGCGCCGCCGAGGATGTGGGCGGTCGAGGGGATGTTGCGGATCGACTCCGTGAGCGCGCTCTGGGCGACGCCGCCCATGCGGTTCGCGAACCAGCGCGTCACCTGCTCGGCAGCGGGGATGTAGGTCGGGTTCGGCCGGCCCGGGTCCTGTTCGGTGGTCAAGCGCACGCCGCCGCCGAAGAGCTTGCGCTTGGGCCGGAAGTGCATCGCCGCGTCGACGGTCTGCATGACCAGCAGGATCACGGTCCGCCGCGACCAGCGGTAAGGGATCAGCATCCGCAGCGTGCGCAGCGGGTGGCGAACAATTGCCGCCGCCCACTTCAGCGGCCGACTCAGTTTCGTGCCTTCTCCCGTCATCGCCGTGAAGGTGAGCGTGAAGGCATCGCCGCCGTCGCCGTAGGTGACGACCTCGATGTGGGTGTCGGGGTCAGGGTAGATGCTCGAGGTGATAGCCACCGAGCGGCTGAAGTCGCGCTCGTCGTCGGGAGCGGTGACCGACTGGATCGACTCCGAGTTGGTGCGGACGAGGTCGCCGAGGCGGTCGGAGATCTTCGGCAGGGCGCCGCTGTGGCGGCAGTTGGCGAGCAGGTTGTTGGTGCCGAGGGCGCCGGCGGCGACGATCACCCCGCGAGCAGTCTGCGTGCGGCGCTTCTTGCGCAGCCAGGAGCCGGAGCGCTCGCTGGTCACGGCGTAGCCGTCGGAGCCGTCGGCGTTGCCGAGCGGGCGAATCTCGGTCACCTGTCGTTCGGGCTCGATCCGCACGCCGAGCTTCTCGGCGAACCAGAGGTAGTTCTTCATCAGCGTGTTCTTGGCGCCGTGGCGGCAGCCGACCATGCAGTTACCGCAGCGCATGCAGCCGGTGCGGTTCGGGCCCTCGCCACCGAAGAAGGGGTCGGGGACCTCTACGCCGGGTTTGTCGAAGAAGACGCCGACGCGGGTATTGGTGAAGGTCTCGCCGACGCCGATCTCCTCGCCGTATTCCTGCAGCAGCTTGTCGGCGGGGCCGATCCCCTCGTACTCGACGACGCCGAGCATGCGCTCTGCCGTGTCGTAGTGGGGCGCCAGCTCACGCTGCCAGTTGCCCAGCTCGCTCCACTGGGGATCGTCGAAGAAAGCCGGCCGTGCCCGGTAGAGGGTGTTCGCGTAGCCGAGGCTGCCGCCGCCGACGCCGCTGCCGGAGACGATGAAGACATCCTTGAAGAAGGTCATGCGCAGCACGCCGCGCATGCCGAAGCGCGGCAACCAGAAGTAGCGCCTTGGGTGGCGCACGTTCGACTCGGCAAAGTCCTCGTCCCTAAACCTGCTTCCGCACTCAAGTACGGCTACGGAGTAACCCTTTTCAGCTAGGCGAAGCGCCGAAACGGAGCCTCCGAAGCCAGATCCAACGACGATCCAGTCGTAGTCGTACTTCATGGCGCCCCCGCGGGCCCTTAGGCCTCGCCGGGCTCCAGGCGCCTGAAGTCAGAGGTTCTGGCGCCGCAGACGGGGCAGAACCAGTCTTTGGGAATGTCCTCGAACGCCGTTCCGGGCGGGATGCCGCCATCGGGATCGCCGATCTCCGGGTCGTAGATGAACCCGCAGCTCTCGCAGATCCATTGCGTCACTTCCTGCGTAGCAGTCATGCCGAAAGCTTAGACGGGCTCAGTCTTTGCTGAAGTTGACCGA
>Ga0164241_10005247_pt1 | contig 12215 bp, 10 predicted proteins | sample OricomyardsoilBY_FD_108780 | JGI IMG/M metagenome (GOLD analysis project Ga0164241, IMG submission 108780) | Backyard soil microbial communities from Emeryville, California, USA - Original compost - Back yard soil (BY) | ecosystem: Environmental > Terrestrial > Soil > Unclassified | place: USA...
AAGATGGCGAGCGCGCTCAGCCTCCTGCTCTCCGACAAGCCGCTGACCGCGTGGGGCGGCGACGTCTTCGGCTGGTTCCCCGAGCCGTGGTTCCTCGGCGCGAAGTCATGGTCGGTGCTGATCGTCGTCGGGCCGCTGCTCGCGTACCTGACGTGGCGCGCGCTCGCCGCCGTCGCCAGGCCGCTGCGGCTCACCTTCCTCGCGCTGTTCGCGTTCGGCGTCGTCTTCGCCGTCTACTTCCGGATCCGCGACGTCGGCTGGTACTTCCACTTCAAGACGCTCGCCTTCATCGCGCCCGTGCTGCTCACCGTCGCCGCCGCCGGCGCCGCGCGGGTGCGCCGGCCGTTCGGAGCGATCGCGCTCACGTTCCTGCTGATCGCCGCGCTCTCGGCCGGCCGCAGCGAGGTCTTCGACACCTACGACCAGCTGCCGCTGAGCGTCCTCGGCCTGCGCGGCATCGACGCGCGGCTGCCGCCCGGCCGCTCGATCCGGATCGACGTCGACCCGCAGCAGCAGAACTGGATCGCGTTCTGGCTCCACGGCCAGCCGCTGTGCTCGCAGAAGCCGCTGCTGAACACGAGCTACCCGCACGTCCCGATCTCGCGCAAGGCCGACTTCATCCTCACCGTCCGCCGCGCCCCCAGGCCGCTCGACGCGACCGGCCCGGCGGTCATGAGCGGCGGCGACTTCACGCTCTGGCGCCAGGCCGCGAGCGTCCCCGGCACCGCGAACTGCTCGCAGCGCATGGTCCAGACCGTCGAGAACGTCGCGATCCGCGCCTAGGCCGCCCGCGCCGGCATCGCCGTCAGGTCGTACGCGCCGCCGGACAGGCCGCATACGAGCGCCTCGAGCTCCGCCGGCGGCACCGCCGGGGAGAAGAGGAAGCCCTGGGCCAGCTCGCAGCCGAGCTCGCGCAGGCGGTCCAGCTGGTCGCGGGTCTCGACGCCCTCGGCGACCGTCGAGATGTTCATCGCCTCGGCCATCTCGACGAGCCCGCGGACGATCGCCGCGTCGACCGACTGCTCCGCGACGTCGGCGATGAACGTGCGGTCGAGCTTGATCGCGTTCAGCGGGTAGCGCTTGAGGTGCACGAGCGCGGAGTAGCCGGTGCAGAAGTCGTCGAGGCTCACGGGAACGCCGGCCGCGGCCAGCGCGGTGACCGTCGCGCTCGCGCGCACCGGGTCGTCGATCAGCGCGGTCTCGGTCATCTCGCACACGAGTCGCCCGGGCGCGAGGCCGTGCGCCGCGTGGGTGGCGACGACCACGTCGGCCATGTCGGGCTCCACGAGCTGGCGGGCCGAGAGGTTGACCGCCGAGCGCAGCCCGTGCATCCGCGGGTCGGGGTGCGCGTCCCACGCCGCGAGCTGGCGCGCGACCTCGTCGAGCACCCACGCGCCGATCGGCAGGATCAGGCCCGACTCCTCGGCGATCGGGATGAAGTCGGCCGGTGAGACCAGCCCGCGCTCGGGGTGGCGCCAGCGCAGCAGCGCCTCCATCCGGCTGACGCCGCCGTCGGCGAGGCCGACGATCGGCTGGTAGGCGACGAACAGCTCGTCGAGCTCCAGCGCGCGCCGCAGCTCGCTGGTGGTGCGGACCTTGTGGACGACCCGCGCCCGCGAGACCTGGTCGAAGAACTCGACGCGGCCGCGCGTCTCCTTGGCCCGGTACATCGCGGTGTCAGCGTCGCGGATCAGCGCGTCGGGATCGGTGTGCTCGCGCCCGGCGATCGCGATCCCGATGCTCGCCGACACGTAGTGCTCGGTCTGGTGGTCCCCCTCCCCGAGCACGAACGGCGCGCCGAAGACGTCCAGCAGCTGCTCGGCCAGCGCCTGCGCCTCGTCGGCGCCCGCGAGCCCCTCGCAGAGCATCACGAACTCGTCGCCGCCGAAGCGCGCGAGCGTGTCGGCCGGCCGCAGCTCGCCCTCGAGCCGCGGGGTCAGCGCGCGGAGCAGGTCGTCGCCGACGCCGTGCCCGTAGGCGTCGTTGACGGTCTTGAAGTGGTCGACGTCGAGGAACATCACCGCGAGGAACTCCGACGTGCGCCGGGTGCGCGCCATCGCGTGGCCGAGCCGGTCGAGCAGCAGCGTGCGGTTCGGCAGCCCGGTCAGCGCGTCGTGCAGCGAGAGGTGGCGCAGGCGCTGCTCGGCGGCCTCGCGGTTGAGCGCGCCGGCGAGCACGTTCGCGAGCGCGACCATGAAGCTCATGTCGTCGTCCTCGAAGCGCCCGTCGCGCGCCGAGCTGGCGATCAGCACGCCCCAGAAGCCGCCGTCCGGCCCGGGCACCGGGACGCTGAGCGAGCTGCCGAGCCCGAACCGCCGCAGCGCGACCGGCTCGAACCGCGTCTCGCGCGCGACGTCGTCGACCAGCACCGGCTCGCCCCGCTGGAGCGTGAAGCCGCTCAGCGACACCGCGGGATCGGAGTCCGTGACGAAGCCGGCGTCCCAGCCGCGCGTCGCGCGGCCGACCAGCCGCCCGTCGGGAAGGCGCTCGGTCGCCTCCGCGAACGGGACGTCGAGCGTCTCGTGCATCTCCTGCACGCAGTGGTCGAGGAGCTCGGAGACCGGCGTGCCGGTCAGCGCCCGCTGGCCGATCGCGGCGATCGCCGCCTGCTGGCGCGCGCGGCGCTGCGCGCGGTCGGTCGCGGCGCGCTGCGCGGTGACGTCGACGACGTGCACGTAGAACGCCTGGACCCGTCCGTCGGCGTCGCGCAGCACCGAGTCGCCGACGAGCGCGTGGATCACCCGGCCGTCGGCGTGCAGGTAGCGCTTCTCGTGCTGGTCGTAGTCGAGCCCACGGTCGAGGATGCCCTGGACGACCTCGGCGTCGGTCTCCGCGTCGTCGGGGTGCGTGACGTCGGCGAAGCCGCGCCGCAGCAGCCAGCTCCGCGAGCGGCCGAGCAGCCGGCACAGCGCGTCGTTGACCTCGAGGTAGCGCCCGTCGGTGGAGATCGTCGCGGTGCCGATCGGCGAGTGCTCGAAGCCCGCGCGGAAGCGCCCCTCGGAGGCGCGCAGGGAGTCCGACTGCGCGGTGACCTCCTCGCGGCGGCGGCGCTCGCGGCGCGTCGAGCGCACGCCGACCGCGCCGACGCACGCGAGCGAGACGGCCATCGCCAGCGTCGGCGCCACGGGGTCGTCGTAGGCGATCGCCAGCCCGGCGTAGCAGGCGACCGCGGCGACGACGGTCCCGATCGCCGGGTACAGCGGGTAGGCGAGCGTGACGTAGGCCAGCGACGCGAAGAAGAACACGCGCAGCGGGCTCGAGCCGCCGCCGTCGAGGGCGCACAGCGCCGTCAGCAGCGCGAGGAACGCGACGCTCGACGCGACGGTCATCGCCTCGGCCCGGCGCACGCTCCCGGCGATCGTCTCCACGGGCTTGATGAACGACGCCGGCGCGGTGACGAGCAGCAGCACGAGCATCGCCGTGCGGTGCGGCTGGTCCCACGTGAGAGCGACGTACGCGAGGCCGCACGCGACCGCGGCGAGCGCTATCCACGTGCCGACCTTGACGTCCAGGTCCTGGATCCACCGGGACTCGTTTGGTGGCTGCTGCGTACGGGGGTCGTCGACGTGCATGTGCCTTCTCCGCGGGAGCCCTCACTGGCTGCCCGCCTGGTTATACGCGAACGCTCCCGGCGAGGCTAGGCGTCGCGCGTCACCCCGGGGGTCAGCTCCGCGACGAACGCCTCCACGACGGCCGGGTCGTACCGCGTGCCGGCGCCCGCGCGCAGCTCGGCGATCGCGCCGGGGCGCGGCAGCGCGGGCCGGGCCGGGCGATCGGCGACGAGCGCCTCGAACGCGTCGCAGACGGCGACGATCCGGGCGCCGAGCGGGATCTCCTCGCCGCGCAGGCCCTGCGGGTAGCCGCCGCCGTCCCAGCGCTCGTGGCTCGCGCCGACGAGCCGCGAGACCTCGCTCAGCGCGGGCGCGGCCGCGACGATCCGGGCGCCGATCGCGGGATGCTGGCGCACGTATCCCCACTCCTCCGCGGAGAGCGGCTCGGCCTTGGCCAGGATGCCGCGCGGGATCGCGACCTTGCCGATGTCGTGCAGCTGCGCGGCGAGCCGCACGTCGTGGACGTCCTGCGCGTCCATGCCCATCGAGCGCGCCGTGCGCTCGGCGAGCGCCGCGACCTCGCCCAGGTGCTCGGCGAGCTCCGGGTCGCGCTCGGCGATCGCCTGCGCCAGCGCCTGCGTCGCCTGGTGCCCGGCGCCGCCGAGCCGCGCGCGCTTGAGCGCGTACAGGCGCTGGTCGGCCGCGCGCAGGCAGTCGTCGACGTCGTGGCAGTCGAGGTCCACGCTCCCGCACGTCGCGCCGATCGCGAAGTCCTCGCCACGCTCGCCGAGCGCCGCGCAGCAGCGGTCGACGACGTCCTCGTCGACGGCGAGCACGCAGAACTCGTCGCCGCCGATCCGGTAGGCGCGGCCGCCGTCGCCGAGCGCGTCGCGCAGCCGCCCGGCGAGCCGCGCGAGCAGGGAGTCGCCGGCCGGATGGCCGTAGGTGTCGTTGTAGGTCTTGAAGCCGTCGAGGTCGAGGACCGCGAGGCGCGTCCAGCCGTGCTCGCGGCCGCGCGGCGCCTCGTCGGCGAGCGCGCGGCGGTTCGGGAGCCCGGTGAGCGCGTCGTGGCGCGCCTGGTGGGCGTTGTCGGCGAGCGCCAGCCGCAGCCGGAGGTCGGTCTCCACCGCTTCGGCGAGGTCGCGCAGCACCGCGAGGTCCTGCTCCTTCCAGTCACGCGGACCGTCGCCGATGACGCAGAACGAGCCGAGCGCCCGGCCCGACGCGCCGTGCACGGGCACGCCGAGGTAGGACGCCACCGAGCCGTCGAGCGTCGCCGGATTGGCCGCCGTCAGCGGGTCGGCGCGCGCGTCGCGGATCGCGAGCTCGCCGTCGGCGACGACGTGCTTGCAGTACGAGCGGTCGAGCGTGGTCTGGCGCCCGGCCTCAGACTGGTCGTCGTGCCCGACCGCGGCGGCGAAGTACTGGCGGTCCTCGTCGACGAGCGACACGTAGCCGCTCGGGGCGCCGAGCATCCGCAGCGCGATCCGCACCAGGCGCTCGAGCGGCTCCTGGGCCCCGGCGTCGAGCAGGCCGGTGCGGCGCAGCTCCTCCAGGCGCTCGGGATCGCGCGCGACGGTGAGCGCGCGGTCGAGCGCGGCCACGCTCACTCAGGCCTCCAGGAGGGCGCGCATCGCGTCCTGGGCGATCGTGGGGCGGTAGGCGTCGAGCCGCGCGCGGCCGCGGGCGCGCAGCGTCGCGCGCAGCTCGGCGTCGACGATCGCCAGGTGCAGCAGCTCGGCGATCGCGTCGAGCGAGCCGCCGAGCAGGAGCGCCGCGTCGCCGGCGGTCTCGGCGACCGCGCCGCGCGGCCGCGCGACGACCGGCACGCCATGGGCGAACGCCTCGAGGATCGGGATGCAGAAGCCCTCGTGCTCGGACAGGCAGACGAAGGCGTGCGCGGCGCGGTAGCGCGCGGCGAGCTCGCCGTCGTCCAGCGATCGCTCGAACGTGACGGCGCCCGGGACGAGCGTGTCGGCGAGGCCGCGCAGGCGCTCGTGGTAGGCCTCGTGCAGCGGCTCGCCGACGAGCACGAGCCGCGCGTCGGGCACGCGGTGGCGGCGCAGCAGCGCGAACGCGCGGATGATCTCGTCCTGGCGCTTGTGCGGCGCGAGGCGGCCGACGAAGAGCACGGTGGGCGGGCCGGCGGGGACGGCGGCGTCCGGGCTCGCCTCGGGCAGGTCGAGCAGCAGCGGCACCACGCGATCGGTCCCGAGCTCGGCCGCGTTGAACGCCGAGACGCCCGCGACCGCGTCGCAGCGCGCGGCGAACTCGGGCAGCTGGCGGCGGCCCAGCTCGCACTGCAGGGCGACCTGCGGCTCGTGGTCCCAGAACCACCGGGCGGGTGTGACGTTGTGCGACAGCAGCACCTTGCGGGCTGGAGTATCCAGGAGCGCGCGCAGCCGTGGCGCGTAGGCGGAGTAGTGCAGCAGCAGCGTGTCGGCCGGGGTCGGCGCGAGGCCGCGCAGGTCGCGGACCCGGCGCCCGAGCCCGGCGCGCGGATCGATGAACGGCGCCCAGTCCGCGCCCTCCCAGCCCCACGCCGTGAAGCGCTCGCGCCACGCAAGCGCCTGCCGGGTGACCGCGTCATACGGCCCGGCGCCGCTAAGGACCTGGTGAACGATCACGGCTCGCTCGCTCCTCCAGCTCGGCGAGCCGCGTCACGACCATCAGGTTGAAGCGCGACTGCTGCGCGTAGGCCTGGCCGAGCTCCTGGCGCAGCAGGTGCCGCGCGCCGCGCTTGAGCCAGGTGATCGGCGCTCCCCACGGACGCGTCGAGCGGACGAGCGCCGGATCGGTCTCGATGATCGCCCAGTCCATCAGCTTCTCGCTGGTGATCCGGTCGGTCGGCTCGATCGCGAAGCCCGAGAGGTCCTCGCCGAACGAGGCGGTGCGCGCGCGCTCGAGCGCCTCCTCCGGCGTCACGGGTGGGTCTCCGTTCCCATCTGGCGATGGTAGAACGGCATGCCCTCCGCGGTCGGCCCGTCGAAGACGACCGCGCCGCCGTCGAGCACGACCGTCCGCGCGCACGTGCGCTCGACGAGCGCGGCGTCGTGGGAGACGAGCACGAGCGTCGCGCCGGCCGCGACGCGCTGCGCGATCCGCGCCTCGCACTTGCGCTGGAACGCCTCGTCGCCGACGGCGAGCACCTCGTCGATCAGGAGCACGTCGGCGTCGAGGTGCGCGGCGATCGAGAAGCCGAGCCGCACGAACATCCCCGAGGAGTACGTGCGCACCGGGACGTCGACGAAGTCGCCGAGCTCGGAGAACGCGACGATGTCGTCGATCCGCCCCTCGATCTCCGCGCGCGACAGGCCGTGCAGCGCGCCGTTGAGCAGGATGTTCTCGCGGCCGGAGAAGTCGCGGCCGAAGCCGGCGCCGAGCTCGAGCAGCGCGACGACGCGGCCGCCCGCCGCGACCGTGCCCCGCTGCAGCGGCACGATCCCGGCGAGCACCCGCAGCGTCGAGGTCTTCCCCGCGCCGTTGCGCCCGATCACGCCGACCGTCTCGCCGGGCGCGATCCGCAGCGAGACGTCGCGCAGCGCCTGCACCGGCGGCGGGCCGGCGCCCCGCCGGCCGAGCAGCAGCCCCTTCAGCGTCCGCCCCGGATCCGCGCGCACGCTGAACGCGCGCCACGCGTGGTCGAGGACGAGCTCTCCGGGCTCGGGGCTCACACCACCACCGCCAGCTCGGCCGCCAGCCGCCGGAACAGCGCGAGCCCCGCGCCGAGCGCGAGCACGGCCGCGCCGAGCACGTAGAGCACGGTCGCGAGCGTCGGCCACGCGCCCGCGTAGAGCACGTCGCGGATCGCGGTGATGAACGGCGCCATCGGGTTCGCCCACGTCAGCAGGTCGCGCGCCCACGCCTTCTCGGTGATGTCGCCCGGCTCGAAGAAGATCGGCGACAGGAAGAACCACGGCAGCAGCATCGCGCCGAGGATCGGCGCGACGTCGCGGAAGTACGCGTGCAGGACGCTGACGACGAGCGCGAACCCGAGCACGAACGCGACCAGCGCGGCGAGCAGCACCGGCAGCAGCACGAGCGGCGCGCCGAGCGTTCCCCGCACCGCGACGGTCACGACCGCCACGAGCGCGAGCACGACGAGGAACGTCACGACCTGCACGGCGACCACCGACGCCGGGATCGTCTCGCGCGGGAACCGCGCCTTGCGCACCAGCGCGCCCTGGTCGAGCAGCGACGACGCGGCGCCCAGCAGCGACTGGTTGAAGAAGATCCAGACCGTGAGCCCGACGAGCAGGAACAGCGGGTACGCCGCGTGGCTGAAGCCCGGCTTCAGCGCGACGCCGAACATCAGGTAGTAGGCGCCCATCAGCACCAGCGGGTTGACGACGTACCAGGCGAGCCCGAGCACCGACCCCTGGTACTTCTGGCGCAGCTCGCGCCGGACCATCTGCTCGAAGAGGAAGCGGTAGCGCCGGGCGTCGCCCACGCCGCTCATCCTCCCATCAGCGCCTTCCGCACGGCGTCGTACGCGGGCTTGGGCTTCAGGTCGGCGTCGAACAGCGTCGCGTCGCCGAAGCCCCGGTAGGCCGCCGGGACCCAGGAGTCCTTGTCGTCGAGCCCCCAGACGACGATCCCCCGGCAGCGCGCGACCGCGCGGCAGCCGGCGACCAGCCGCGCGTACTGCTCGGCCTGGGCCCGCAGCGCGGCGGCGCCCGAGCCGTCGGGGACGCGCACGTCGACCTCGGTCAGCTCGACGTCGACGCCGAGCGCCGCGAACTTCCGCAGCGTCGCCTCGTAGTCGGGCGGCGGCTTGGCGTCGACGTGGGTCTGGAACCCGACGCCGTCGAGCGGCGCCTTCGCCGCGAGCAGGCTCTGCACGAGTCCGTAGACGCCGTCGGCCTTCGGCCCCGTGCGCTCGGTCCCGTAGTCGTTGTAGAAGAGCTTCGCGCTCGGGTCGGCCTCGTGCGCGAACCGGAACGCCATGGGGATGTACTCCGGCCCGATGCCGCGCAGCCACGGTGTGTCGCGCAGCTTGCCGGTGTCGTCGACCGCCTCGTTGACGACGTCCCACTCCCCGATCCGGCCCTTGTAGTGGGCCATGACCGCACGGATGTGGTCGCGCATGATCGCGATCAGCTGCGTCCGCGAGAAGCTCCCGTGGGTCAGCCACTGCGGGTTCTGGTTGTGCCACACGAGCGTGTGGCCGCGCACGCGCATCCCGTGCTCACGCGCGAAGTCGACGATCCCGTCGGCCTTGGCGAACTCGAACTTCCCGCGCTCCGGCTCGGTGACGTCCCACTTGAGCTCGTTCTCGGGCGTGACCGCGTCGAACACCGAGCCGACGAGCTGCGCGTAGCCGTGGTCGGCGAGCAGCCCGCCCTGGACGGCGACCCCGACGAAGCGCTGCGGGTCGAGGCCCTTCAGCGGCGCGACGTCCCGCGGCGCGTCGCGGTCGCCCACCCCGCCGCCGCACCCGGCCATCGCCGCGGCGGCGAGCGCCGGCGCGACCATCGCCGCGAGCGCGGCGGCGCGGCGGCTCAGAAGGCGCCCCGCCGCGCGAGGACGGCGGGGATCGTCTTCAGCAGGATCGTGAGATCGAGGAAGACCGACCAGCGCTCGAGGTAGAGGAAGTCGAGCCGCACGAGGTCGTCGAAGTCGAGATCGGAGCGCCCGGCCACTTGCCACAGGCCGGTCATACCCGGCAGCACGAGGTAGCGCTTCTTGTGCCAGTCCTCGAGCCGGTCGAAGTCCCGCTGCGGGAGCGGCCGCGGCCCGACGAGCGACATCTCGCTGCGCAGCACGTTGAGGAGCTGCGGCAGCTCGTCCAGTGACCACTTGCGCAGCAGCCGCCCGACGCCGGTGACGCGCGGGTCGTCGCGGATCTTGAAGATCGCGCCGCCGGCCTCGTTGTGCTCCTCGAGCTCGGCCTGGCGCTCGTCGGCGTCGCGGTACATCGTGCGGAACTTGAAGCAGGCGAACGGCACGCCCGCGATGCCCGGGCGCATCGAGCGGTAGATCGCCGGGCCGCGCGAGGTCAGCCGGATCGACGCCCAGCAGAGCAGCAGCAGCGGCGAGAGGACCACCAGCAGCACCCACGCGACCGTCAGGTCGAACAGGCGCTTGAGGACGTAGTCGACGCCCTCGAAGACCGGCGGCTTGAGCTCGAAGAGCGGGACCGTCTCGCCGGGGACGAACTCGGCGCGGTGGACGAGCAGCTCCATCGTCGACGGCGCGATCCGGACGCGGACGCCCTGGCGGTGCGCCTGGTCGACGAGCTCGACCGCCTCCTGCTCGGGGAAGTCCGGGTCGGCGATGATCACCTCGTCGATGCGGTGCTCGACGAGCACCTCGCTGAGGTCGGAGATCGCGCCGAGCGACCGCAGGCCGTTGTCCGGCCGCGGCGTGAGCGAGATGAAGCCGATGATGTTGATCGTCGAGTGCGGCGCGTCGGACAGCGCGTGCGCGACGCCCTCGATGTGCTCGCCCGTGCCGACGAGCACGGCGCGGCGCTGGTAGCCGGCGGCGCGCAGCAGCACGCCGGTCGCGCGGTCGTAGGCGTAGCGGAACCCGGACACGTAGAGGACCGAGAAGAACAGCGACCCGTAGAAGATGTAGTAGCTGGAGAAGTCGTTGCCGTTGATGACCGCGAACATCAGCGCGACGACGGTCACCTGGAACAGCGAGCCGACGATCCGCGTCAGGCCGGGGCGCTGCCCGCGGTCGGCGTAGAGGCCGGACTTGGCGAACAGCAGCAGCGTCACCAGCGTCGCGAGGACGACGATGTCCTTCGTCTGGTGGAAGGCGACGTCGACGTCGAGCTTGTCGCGGATGACCGCCTTGAAGCACAGCGCGGTGAAGATCGCGAGGAAGACGCCGGCCACGTCGAGGGCCAGCAGGGTCACCAAGCGCCCCGCGCGGCGCATCGTGTCCATCCGCAGCAGGAAGCTCAGCAGCGGCGGGCGCTTGCGGCGAACGTCGTGCTGGGGAAAGGGGAAGTCGACCACAGGCTGTGGGTGGGGCGCCTCCCGGCGCTCATGTGTGGTTGGCGACAACGCCATTTCCCCTGCTGCAACGCCTCAGCGTGGCGAAAGTGTCGGTGTTTCGCACACCGTCGACATCGTCTTCACGGACCCTAACGAACGCCTCCGACGAGGGCCTCCACCCCGGCCTGTTCGATCGTGCGCTTCAAACCGTCGCGGAGCTCCACCTCGGGCTCCCAGCCGAGCACCTCGCGCGCCAGCGAGATGTCGGGCTGGCGGACCTGCGGATCGTCGGTCGGGAGCGCCTCGAAGATGACCTCCGAGCGCGAGGACGTGACGTCGACGACCGCCTTCGCCAGCTCGAGGAGCGTGAACTCGTTCGGGTTGCCGACGTTGACGGGCTCGTGGTAGCCGGACTCGGCGAGCGCGATCATCCCGCGCACGAGGTCGTCGACGTAGCAGAACGAGCGCGTCTGGCTGCCGTCGCCGAACACCGTGATCGGCCGGTCCTGCAGCGCCTGGCGCATGAACGTCGGGATCGCGCGGCCGTCGTGCGGTCGCATCCGGGGCCCGTACGTGTTGAAGATCCGCACGATCGCGGTGTCCACGCCCTGCTGCCGGTGGTAGGCCATCGTCAGCGCCTCCGCGTACCGCTTGGCCTCGTCATAGACGCCGCGCGGCCCGATCGGGTTCACGTGGCCCCAGTAGGACTCCGGCTGCGGATGGACCTTCGGGTCGCCGTAGACCTCCGACGTCGAGGCGAGCAGGAACCGCGCCCGGTGCGCCTTCGCGAGGCCGAGCGTGTTGTGCGTGCCGTGCGAGCCGACCTTCAGCGTGTGCAGCGGCAGCCGCAGGTAGTCGATCGGCGAGGCCGGGCTGGCGAAGTGGTAGACGACGTCGACCGGTTCGTCGACGAAGTAGGGCTCGATGATGTCCGCCTGGATGAAGCGGAAATCGGGCGTCCTGATGTGGGCGATGTTCGCGAGGGACCCCGTCTCGAGGTTGTCCACGCAGATGACGCGATGCCCGCGACGCAGCAACTCATCGCACAAGTGCGAGCCGAGGAACCCCGCACCACCCGTGACGAGGCAGGTGGCCATGAGGCCGGGAGTCTAGCGTCGGACCGGATTCCGACGTCCCGCCGGCGGGCCCTCAGTGGCGCGCGGACTTGAGCGCTCGCTTGGGCACGACGTCGATCACGACGTAGTGGAGCTTCGCGGTGCGTTCGGCGTAGCCCTGCTTCGAGAGCTTCTTCCAGACGACGGGGCAGCGCTTGCAGCGGGTGCCGGACTTGCAGCACTTCTTCTTGCACCTGATCGCGTCGCCCGGCTCCCGCATCCGCCTCCACGGTAGCGTTGCCCCCATGCCTTCCGACGCCTTCGTCGCCAAGCTCAACGAGCAGATCGGCCACGAGTTCGCCGCCCACCAGCAGTACGTCGCGATCGCCGTGCACTACGACGCCGAGACGCTGCCGCAACTCGCGCTGTTCTTCTACCGCCAGGCGCTCGAGGAGCGCGACCACGCGATGATGATGGTCCAGTACCTGCTCGACGCGGACGAGCGCTCCGTCATCCCCGGCGTCGCCGCGCCGCAGGTCGACTTCGGCGACGTCGTCTCGCCCGTCGCGCTCGCGCTCGCGCAGGAGAAGCGGGTCAGCGAGCAGATCAACGCGCTCGCCGCGCTCGCCCGCCAGGAGGGCGACTACTCGTCCGAGCAGTTC
>Ga0164241_10005248_pt1 | contig 12215 bp, 10 predicted proteins | sample OricomyardsoilBY_FD_108780 | JGI IMG/M metagenome (GOLD analysis project Ga0164241, IMG submission 108780) | Backyard soil microbial communities from Emeryville, California, USA - Original compost - Back yard soil (BY) | ecosystem: Environmental > Terrestrial > Soil > Unclassified | place: USA...
AGTTTCAATGACAGCCGTGCTTACCGGCCCGGAAAAAAAATTAGGATTAAAATGTGACTGGACTGTATTCAACCAGGTTATTCTCGATCCTGATCTGATTGCAACAGTTCCAACCGATAAATGGTTATACACCGGCATGGATACTTATATTCATTGCATAGAAAGTGAAAATGGTATATTGAACAATGCATACAGCCATGCTTATGCTGAACAATCTTTAAAGCTATGCCGTGAAATTTACCTTGGTGAAAATGCAGGCCAAAATGCCGGGAACGATGCAAAACTAATGGTGGCAAGTATGATGGGCGGCTTAAGCCTAACTTATTCTGAAGTGGGTATTTGCCATGCATTGAGTTATGGCTTATCAAAAATTCTGCATGAGAAACATTGCTATGCAAACTGTTTGGCCTTTCAGCATCTGGAAGATTTTTATGCTGATGGTGTTAAAGAATTAAAGCAAATGCTGAAGCAACATAATGTTTCTTTGCCACAAGGTTTAAGCAACAACTGGAGCAATGAAACCATAACGGCAATGGCACAGGTAGCTTATAATTTAACACACATGTGGAATCATGCCATTGGGCCGGACTGGAAAGAAAAAATTACTATTGATACAATTAAAGACCTCTATAAAAGATTTTAAATTATGAGTGCTAAAAAAATAAAAGTAGGCAATATAGAATGCGGCGCTGACCAGCTTTTTTTAATTGCAGGCCCATGTGTAATAGAAGCAGAATCTATTATGATGACGGCTGCCGAAAAATTAAAAGAAGTAAGTGAAAAATTGAAGCTGCCCATTATATACAAATCATCTTTTTCAAAAGATAACCGCAGCAGTTTAAAATATTATAATGGCCCCGGCCTTGAAGAAGGCATGAAAATTCTTGCCAAAGTAAAAGAACAATTTGGCTTTACTTTATTAACGGATATTCATTATCCTGATCAGGCTGCGCCTGTTGCAGAAGTGTGTGATGTGTTGCAGATTCCCGCATATTTATGTATGCAAACAGGTTTAATGGTTGCTGCAGCAAAAACAGGAAAGGTGATCAATATAAAGCACGGCCAGTTTCTTGCGCCCGAAAATATGAAGCATCCTGTTGGCAAGTGTGAAGAAGCAGGCAATAATCAAATCATATTAACAGAACGTGGTTATACAATGGGTTATAATGATCTTGTTGTTGACCCGAGAAGTTTTTATCACCTGGGTAAACTTGATTATCCTGTTGTGTTTGATATTACGCACAGCATTCGTAAATACGGTATTCCAAGCGCTGATTCAAAAGGCGGTGCAAGAGAGTTTTTGCCGGTGTTAAGCCGTGCTGGTGTTGCCTCTGGCGTTGATGGTATTTTTATTGAAGTGCATCCTGATCCTTCCTGCGCTTTGTGTGATGCTGCCAGCCAGTTATCTGTTTACGATCTTGAAGAGTTTGTAAAGCCGTTGCTTGAACTGCATGCAATAGAACTAAAGTACAGGAAATGAAACTTTACAGCTAAAACGCTTGTATTAAAGAAGGCACTTTAATTTTGAAACATCAGTTGCCACCTGTACCGGCAGTACAAGGGAGTGACACAACGAAGACGCCATCTGCACAACAGTTAGTCAACAAAAAATAATCAACAAAACAGCTTGCTGTTTTATCTAACATAATTTTTACTTTATGTAATTTATATGCAAACCAATTGGTATGCTTAATATACAAGATATTGAATCCAATTAACAGGCAGGCATTGTTATAATATAATAGCTTGCATTTATTTTTTATGTTAGCAGAAGAAATATTTGAAGGAAATTTTGTAACCGATGCATTGGCAATACGGCAAAAGCTCTTGCGTATAAAAGCTTTTATTTTCGATTGGGATGGCGTTTTTAATGATGGCCGCAAAGATATAAATGGCAACAGCGGTTTCAGTGAAGTTGATTCGATGGGTGTGAATATGATGCGGTTCAGCTATTATCTTCTGCATAAGCAACTTCCTGCATCTGTAATATTAACCGGTGAGAACAACAGCCTCGCCATTTCATTTGCCAAACGGGAAAACTTCGATTGCGTGTTTTATAAAACAGCAAATAAAAAATTAGCGCTGGATTATTTGTGTGAGCAACGCAATATTTCTGCTGAGGAAGTTTTATTTGTATTTGATGATGTGCTTGATTTTTCTGTTGCACAACTTGCCGGCGTGCGTTGCATGATAGGCCATGCAAATAATAGTTTACTTACGCGTTTTGCAATTGATAAAGCATTGGTTGATTATATAACAAAGCGGGATGGTAATGATTATGCGGTTAGGGAAGTATCGGAACTGGTGATGATGTTATCAGGCAATTTTGAAAAAACCATTGAAAACCGTATGCACTTTTCTGACCTGTATAAACAATATTTTGAACTGAGAAAAAGCGTGGCGACAGATCTCTTTTTTTCAAAAGACCACCGGATAATAAAAGACATTAATATATGATAATTGGAATAATACCGGCAAGATATGCCAGTGCAAGATTTCCGGGCAAGCCGCTTGTTGATATTAAAGGCAAAAGCATGCTGCAGCGCGTATATGAACAGGTGTCAAAAAGCACCTTGCTGAACAATGTGGTTGTTGCAACGGATGATGAAAGGATTTTTGAGCATGTAAAAGAATTTGACGGCAAAGTTTTAATGACCGCACCGCATCATCCCAGTGGAACAGACCGTTGCCATGATGCAGCCCAACAATTAAATAATGCATTTGAGTATATTATAAATATACAAGGTGATGAACCCTTTATAGCGCCTGAACAAATTGACGAACTTGCCTCAGCTTTACTTAACAGCGATACAGAACTGGCAACGCAAATGATAAAAGTGAACAGTTATGAATCATTGTTTGATAAGAGTGAAGCCAAGATAGTTCTTAACAAAAACAATGAAGCTTTATATTTCAGCCGCATGCCGATACCTTTTATAAAAGGTGTTGAAGAAAAATTCTGGCATAAGCATCATAATTATTACAGGCATGTTGGCATGTATGCTTACCGTAAAGATGTACTTGAAAAAATAACTGCCCTGCCTGTCTCATCACTTGAAAAAGCAGAATCGCTTGAACAGCTTCGCTGGCTGGAAAGTGGTTTCAGGATAAAATGTATAGAAACAAAATATGAAAGCCATTGTATTGATACACCTGAAGACCTTGAGAAAGCAATAGAACTTTTAAACAGGCAGTAAAACTTATAGGTTACACAACCTATTTATTAGCGTCAATAAAACTTATTTGCTTTATATAATTTATGTTGCTGTAATCGTATTGATAAAGCCCGTCTGCATTTACAACAATTAATTTTTTATTCATTGCAATTACATCATACGGTTTGTTGCTTTTTATTTTTTTCATTAATACAAGAGAAGCAGGATTGGCTGTATTATAAACCTTTACTTCCGTTTCATCACAAACAAAAAGCAGGTTGCCATCTTTAGCAAGCCCTGTTGGGGCATTAAGTTCGTATGTTCTTATAAGCTTGCTGTTGGTTATATTTTTCACATCAATTACGTCCAGTTCATTCTGATCGCCGCCGCACATACTTCCGGAGTGTAATGTAACATAGGCATAATTACCATCTGTTATCACAGGGTCGCAGGCACGGCCATGATTAAACTCTCCAACAGAAACAGGATGCTGCGGATCGCTCACATCATACATAAACATACCAATAGCAGAACCAAGGAATAATTTATCTTCAAATGGATAAATGGTTTGCAGATCAAACCCGGCAAAAAATGAAGAATCATGTTGTGGCGCAGCAGGATTACTTACATCAACAATACCAAGACTATGCGATTCATTTATAGCATATAAGTAATTTCCCATTACCACCATGCCTGCCATTGAGCCGGCAACACCCGGGGCTGATTTTGAACTGCTGGCGGCAGAAAATAAACAGCCATTGCATTGAGTATTTACAACTGTTTCATAAGTTATCGTTGTATCTTTTTCTTTCCAGTCAACCATTATTTTATCATCCTGGCCACTTGGATAACCATTTGTATAATAAGAACGATACGGAAAAAAATTACCTAAAGTATCTGATATTTTTACGTTGTGTTTATCGGTAATATTAAGCGCAAGCAGGTCGCCAAACATATCTGCATAAAGAATGTTTCCTTTTATGGCTATATCGAGGTTGCCGGGAATAGCAAGAAAAGCAATCTGCACAGGATTTGAAGGATTGCTGTTATCTATAATGTGTATGCCCTTGTTTACATCATTCAGGTAAATAAAGTTATCTTTTATATACAGTTTGCCAGCATGGGAAACGGCTGTATTAGCCGCTCCATTAATAGAAGCTAATACATCAGTTTTATTTTTATACACAACATCATAATAAATTGTGTAGGTGTATGTTGTTGTACCTGGCTTTGCCTCTTTTGAACAACCGGCTAAAAATAAAAATGTACAGGCAAGCGAAACCAGCAAAAAAAGGAGAAAGTAAATCTTTTTCATAACACAGGTTTAGAAGGTTGACAGCAGAATTTTAAAAAACGTTGGACTATATTAGAAAAACGGTTGAATTATTTATTTTGACTTGCAACAAAATGGCCTGCAAGCAAAACCATTAAAGCCAATTGCTGCATTTGCAGCCCGTATGCTAATTATTGCTGTAGTAATACAAAACATTACTGTTATCATCCCTGAAAATATCTTTGCTGTATTTAAGAATATCATCAGCAGTTACGGCATTATATTTTGAGAGTTCGTGGTTTATAAGTTCAGCATCACCCAGCAATTCATAAAAGGCCAAACTGTTGGCGCGGCTCATCACAGAAATGTCTTCAAAAGCAATTATACTTTCAGTTTTGTTCTTTATTTTTTGTAATTCTTCTTCGGTAATTTTTTGTTCTTTTATTTTAAACAGCTCTGCTTCTATTGCCAGTTCTGCAATTTCCATTTGCACACCTTTCACAAGCTTACCTTCAATAGCAATTAAGCCAGCATCAAGGCTTCCGAAATGATAACAATCAATATTGCTGAAAAGCCTTTTCTCTTTTATAAGCGATTGAAACAAGCGTGAAGATGCGCCTCCACCCAAAACTTCTGCTACTAAATCTGCGGCATGATAGCCTTCGTCCATTCTTCCCGGCATGTGCCATGTTTTAAAAAATGCATCGAGGGGAACATCTGCCTTTACAATTAGTTTTCGCGAGGCTGTTTGCTTTGGTTCCTGCGGCAGGTTACGTACATATTTTTCACCCGGTTCAATATTGCCGAACCATTTTTCCGCAAGTGCTTTCACTTGTTCTGTTTTAACATTTCCCGCTACAACCAAAATTGCATTTGATGGTGTGTAATGTTTAAAAAAGAAATTCTTTACATCATCAAGCTTTGCATGTTCAATATGTTCCAAGTTTTGGCCAATGGTCATCCACCTGTAGGGATGTGTTGTGTAAGCCAGCTCACGCATTTTATGCCAGGCATCGCCATAGGGTTTGTTTATGTAATGTTCTTTAAATTCTTCGCATACTACTTTGCGTTGCACTTCCAGGCTTTTTTTACTGAAGGCAAGGCTTAACATCCTGTCGCTTTCAAGCCAAAATGCAGTCTCAATATTTTCAGCAGGCAACTGGCAATAATAGTTTGTAAGATCATTTGTGGTGTATGCGTTATTCTCTCCGCCTGCCATTTGCAATGGTTCGTCATACACAGGAATATGTATGCTGCCTCCAAACATCAGGTGTTCAAACAAATGCGCAAAACCTGTTTGTTCAGGATTTTCATCCCTGGCGCCAACATCATACAAAATATTTACTATTGCCATAGGCGTTGTAGCATCTTCATGCACCAAAACACGTAATCCATTATCTAATACAAACCGGTTATAATGTATCATACTGAAAAATTTAAGAGAAACCTCAACGCAGAAGACTAACGCCAAAAGATTAAGGGCGGCAAATCTACAATATGCTTTTAACTTTAAGATAGATTACAACAGGCGTGCCATTACGCATTACAAGCACCCTTAACCTTGACTTGGCATTTTGCATAAGCACTTTATAAATCTGTATATTGTTACTAAAATTTGTTTCAACACCAATTATAATATCGTCAACCATAAAGCCTGCTTTTTCGGCAGGCGAACTCCTTATAACATCTGTAACGGTAATAGCGCCATTTATAAGAAAAAAGCCAAGCCCGGTATAAGAATAATCAAAAGAATCCAGGTAATGTTTATTGGGTTTTAAATAAATTTCCTGCATTGGGTAGTTAAGCACTACATTAAAGCGGCGAAAGATATCATTTCCTATAAGGCCGCCTAAAACAGGGTAATTGGTTACATTGTATTCATCATTAAAAACATAAGCGGGCACATTACGGAAACGATAAGGCCCTATTCTTAATTGTTTAACAACAGAAAGCTTCATATCTGTTTTGCCGCCCAAGCCTTCGGCCTGTGTTAAATACATTTTTCTTCTTTTCCTAAACACAGCGCTGTCGGCAGCAAAATCATCATTCATCAATAAACATAATCCTGCGCCTGTATCAAAATAAAATTTACCCTCAACAATATTCTCGTCCCGCACTGTGGCCATTTGCATAGGAATTGTTGTAAACTGGGGTTTTAAAAGATAACCGCCTTTGGGATATTTATACATTCCAGGCGTATATATATATACTTCCTGGCTATCATAGTCAATAACAACAAGGTACCTGCGAAAAAAACTATAACCTATAATGCCGTCAATAGGCATACCATAAGCGCTTGATAAAATACTATAGTTATTAATATGAAAATCCAGCTTATTTACAGTCAGGCCCTTAAAATTCAGCTTATGATCATTAGCGAAAGAAACTTGTTTGATTCCTGCTATGCCACGTACAATACGATCTGAAGGAATAAGCGTCAATTTATAATAATCGCAGGTTGTGGAATCAAGTGAAATACCACCGCTGCCCGTATCCAGCACAAAATTTAAACTGTCTTTAAAATTATCGAGCGTGGCATGCAGAATAATTATACCGCCTGTTAATTGCGTGAAGGGAATAACTGTTATAAGTTTGGCAGGAGGCTGTACAAATTCTTCCTGCGCTGAAAGCTTGCAGGCAAAGAGAAAAAGGATAATAAAGTTGATTATTTTCAACGGAGTTTGCTGGCAAAACAATCGTAAAAATAATTTCTTTATATACAGCATGATGTTTTATTCCGATACGTGAAAGTACATTTGCTATCTATCGTTTCCAAACCTTTAATGTAAAATAAAATACGGGCAGCATTGTTTAAAACTTTTACCGAAAAGTATATTCTTCAGTAATTTTGTGCGGCTAAATTTTATTAAAGCAAACAGTTACTAAAAGACAAATACAGAAGCATGAATGTTGCAGCATTGTACGAAAAGGCATTAAATTTTGAGTTCTTAAGTGTTGAGGAAGGTGTGTTTCTTTTTGAACATTCACCGCTTACAGAATTAATGCAGGTGGCAAATGAGCTGCGCAAAATACAGGTGCCACATGGAAAAGTTACCTGGCAAATAGACCGTAATGTAAATACAACAAATGTGTGCATAGCCAATTGTAAATTCTGCAATTTCTATCGCATACCCGGGCATGCGGAAGCATATATTACAGATATGCCCGTTTATCGCAAAAAGATTGAAGAAACATTAAAGTATGGAGGCGATCAATTGTTGTTGCAGGGCGGCCATCATCCACAACTTGGCCTTGATTTTTATACCAATACTTTCAGGCAAATAAAACAGGAATACCCAACAATAAAATTGCATGCATTAGGCCCGCCTGAAGTAGCGCATATATGTAAGCTCTCCAAAAAAAGCCATCGCGAAGTTTTAACTGAATTGAGAAAAGCAGGGCTTGATTCTTTACCAGGCGCCGGCGCTGAAATTTTAATTGACCGTGTAAGAAGACTAATAAGCAAAGGTAAATGCGGCGCTGATGAATGGCTTGATATAATGCATGAAGCACACCTGCTTGACATAACTACAAGCGCAACCATGATGTTTGGCCATGTTGAAACAATTGAAGAACGTTTTATTCATCTTGCACGTATTCGCGAGGTGCAGGCAATGAAGCCTGCCAGCGCAAAAGGTTTCCTGGCTTTTATTCCATGGACGTTCCAGGATGTTGATACTTTACTTGCACGCATACGGGGCGTACACAACCTTACCACGGCTGAAGCATATATAAGAATGATTGCCATGAGCAGGATTATGTTGCCCAATATAAAAAATATACAGGCAAGCTGGCTTACAGTTGGCAAGCAAACAGCCCAGCTTTGTTTACATGCCGGCGCCAATGATTTCGGAAGTATAATGATTGAAGAAAATGTTGTAAGTGCTGCGGGCGCTCCTCACCGGTTCACGTATAAAACAATTCAGAAAGCTATTAAGGATGCAGGCTTTGAACCGCAGTTACGCAACCAGCAATACGAATGGCGCGAAATACCTGAAACGATACAGGAACAGGTTGTAGAATATTAGAAGTTTATTTTGGTTTTCGGTTATGCCAGGCTCCATAAGTTTATTGATAACCCAATTCTTTTATTTTCTCTCTTTTTCAATAAACATTAAAAAAACCCCGCTAAGAATAGCGGGGACTATTGCTTGTATTATGAGACAAAAAAATTTATGCTTTATTATTATGTTCAATTATTTTTTCATTTCAAAAAATTACCTCGTTAAGACTAACAAGGTTACACTTGCTTGTATTCTGAAATAAATTTTATTCGGCTTCAACAGGCGTTACCGCTGCATATCCCTTTTCCGCAAGCATTTCACCCATTGGCATAAATGCTTCATCTGTTTCGGGCGCCCATGTTGCAAGCCCGTCAACATAACGGTTATACATACAAAAAGCAGCAGCTATTAAAACTGCATCATGAATTTCTTTATCAGCAGCGCCTTCAGCTTTAGCTTTATCAATATGTTCTTTGGTAACATGTTTGCCACCTTTTTGCACCTGCTTTGCAATTGCAAGAAGAGCACGCATTTTAGGAGAAACTTCAATTTGCTGCAACCCATTTTTAATATCGGCTATTAAAGAAACAGGCTGCTCCAATAAGGCCGCTGCCGCAGCGCCATGTGATGTATGGCAGAAATGACAATCATTCCAATGCGAAACAGAAGAAGCTATCAATTCCCTCTCCCCGCGGGTTAAACTGTTATCACTAACCAATAATATCTCTGCAAGTTCATTCAATGGTTTTGCAGTTGCAGGACTGTAATGCAAAAGGCCAATTATGCCTGGTAAATTTTCATCATTTAATTGTATGTGTGCCATAAGAATTTTATTTAAAAGTTTTAATATAAACGTGTTTTTAAAAAATGCCCTGTTAAGACTAACAAGGCCTAATGCTTGTATTATGAGACAAAAAATTTTTATTAATTCCGGATATTATTTGCAAATAAGATTTATGCTCCCATAAAAATTAATACAGCAAATGTTCCTGCACAACTGATAATGCCTTGAAATAAATGAATAAACTATTTTAAATTAAACTGTAACGTGTACGCATGCGGCAGTTTCCTGCCGTATCGTAATACAAGCAATGCTTTAAAGCTATTGCACTAATTGAGTTGAAGACAATTAAGCTTCGGGAGGCTGTTCAGGCATAATGCCTTCGCCTTTCAACAAGGCATAAACAGAAAAAGAAGAAAATGATTTGTGTATGGGAGCAAAAGAAAAATCAAGATTAGCGGATTGCAATTCTTCATAATCACTAAAAGAAAGTTTTACAACATGTGAATCGCCGCCGGATTTTTTGGAAGATGAATTATCAGTCTGCAGCTCGTTCGCCAGCCTGGAGAAATCATCTTTTGCATTCTTCAAATGTGTTTTTTCTTCATCAGGTAAACACATTAAAACCAGGTTACCCTGAGAAATTTTTTGTTTTACGTAGTGATAAACTTTACCGTTCAGTGTTACTTCACCATCTTTTCTTTCAAAATCCTTTGAATCCTGTATATAAGGCATTGAGAGCGGAATGGTAAGCGCTATAAGATCAGCATCGTTATATTCTTCTTTATCAATTTTAGCAACAAGCGTATTGCTTGCTTTTTGTTCAAGCATGGAAAAAAACAACCTGTATCCAACAAAATTGAACAGTAAAAGAAGAAGAAGTGATATGGCTGCAAACTTTTTCACAATAATGATAAGAATAGCAAATAAAGGAATTTATTACAAGACACAAAAAATAAATATTTTATTGCATTGTATTTGCTTGCTTAGTATTTGCCACTAACCTTTATCAATCATGAAACACCGGTGTAAATTTTCCACATACAGGAAAATGATTATTAGGCGTTTTATCAAGGCAAAAGCAAAAAAATAAATATAAACTGATGAAACATTACGATGCAATAATAATAGGCGCAGGACAGGGTGGTGTACCACTTGCAAAAAAGCTTGGCAAAAAGGGTTTAAAAACAGCTATTATAGAAAGAAAGTTTATAGGAGGAACCTGTATAAATGAAGGCTGCACACCTACAAAAGCAATGATAGCATCTGCCCGCATTATGCACCTTGCACAAACTGCCGGTGAGGTTGGGATTAATGTAAAAAATGTTTCTATAAACATGAAAGCTGTTATTGACAGGAAGAATAAAATTGTTTCCCAATTCAGAAACAGTGCGGAGAAGGGTTTAGATAAAACAGAAAATGTTGAAATTATATTTGGCGAAGCAAGTTTTGTAAGCAATAAAGAAATAAAGATTTTTCTGAACGATGAAGCTGATTTGAACCTTACTGCAGATAAAATTTTTATTAATACAGGTGACAGGCCAACCATACCGGAAATTGATGGACTGAATGAAATTAATTATCTAACATCAACTACAATAATGGATTTGGATGAATTGCCTGAACATTTGCTTGTTGTTGGCGCAAGCTATATTGCACTTGAGTTTGGGCAAATGTTCAAACGCTTTGGCAGCAAGGTTACAGTTTTAGAACACAATGAAAAATTTTTATCGAGAGAAGATGATGATGTGGCTGCTGAAATAAAAAAAATTCTTGAAGAAGAACAGGTTGAAATTTTTACAAAAACAATCGTACAAAAATTTTCTTCAACTGGTACTGTAATAACAGCTTCTTTAAAAATTGATGATAAGGAAAGTAATATCAGTTGTTCGCATGTTTTAATTGCAGCCGGCAGAACGCCAAATACAAATGACCTTAAACTTGAGAACACAAACATTAAAACAGAGAAAGGTTATATAAAAGTGAATGATAAACTTGAAACTGATGAACCAAATATTTATGCTTTGGGCGATGTAAAAGGAGGTCCTGCATTTACGCATGTATCTTACAACGATCACCTGGTTGTTTTTAAAAATTTGTACAAAGGCGCTGATGAATCAATAAAAAACCGGATGGTACCTTATACAATGTTTACTGATCCACAGTTTGGAAGAATGGGCATAAATGAAAAAGAAGCCAGGCAAAAAAAATTAAATTTTAAAGTTGCCTGCCTGCCTATGGTATATGTGGCGCGTGGTATTGAAACCAATGAAACAAACGGTTTTATGAAGGCAATTGTTGATGCTGATACAAAGCAAATTTTAGGCGCGGCTGTTATAAGCGAACAAGGTGGTGAAATAATGAGCATGTTGCAACTTGCCATGATGGGAAATATAACGTATGATGTTTTACGCAGCGCTGTATTTGCGCATCCTTTGTATGCAGAAGCTTTGAACAATTTATTTATGCAGTTTGACGAAGGCAGGTGAACTAAAATAAATGCAACAGGTTTTATTTAAAATATGATTGAAGCAAGAAACATCACTAAAAAATTTAAACAACAAACAGCAGTTGATGATATCTCCTTCAAAATTGAAGAGGGTGAGAATTTTGTTTTGCTTGGCACAAGTGGCTGCGGTAAAACAACAACATTAAAAATGCTTAACCGTTTGATTGAACCAACTTCCGGTTCAATCTTCATCAATCAAAAAAATATTGAAGACCAGCATGCAGAAATACTCAGGAGAAGTATTGGTTATGTATTGCAGAATACAGGCTTGTTTCCACATTATACGGTTGCAGAAAATATTGCAGTCGTTCCCAATCTTTTTAAATGGAATAAGGAAAAAATAAAAGAAAGGGTAGGAGAGTTAATGCAGAAACTGCATCTTTCAAAGGATTACTGCAATGTGTACCCGAATGAGTTAAGTGGTGGGCAACAACAGCGTGTTGGCCTGGCAAGAGCGTTAGCGGCAGATGCGGCAATACTTTTAATGGATGAA